>Ga0181533_1001004_pt1 | contig 37212 bp, 33 predicted proteins | sample PEATcosm2014_Bin_45_FD_119772 | JGI IMG/M metagenome (GOLD analysis project Ga0181533, IMG submission 119772) | Peatland microbial communities from MTU Mesocosm Facility, Houghton, MI, USA - PEATcosm2014_Bin11_60_metaG | ecosystem: Environmental > Terrestrial > Soil > Wetlands > Peat | place...
CAAATCCTGAGAGTAAGCTCCAGCCATCCCCGCTGGCCTCCATCCAGCCAGCAGGTTGAATCAGAGCCGCGTCGATTTGGGAATCCCTCCCGATTCAGCCTAACGTCCGAGCGCTCTAGCGCGAGGCGTGAAGGAATGGCGCGAGGCGAGCTGTGCGGGCGCCTCGCGTACAACGAAGGCCTGTTGAAATATTGGTTCCAGCGTCCTCGCTGCGCGCAATCCGCTGTAAGGTCCGGCGACGGATTCGGCGGGGGCGATGCGGGACAAAGAGCTAATAAGCGAGCCGACGAAGCTCGGGCGCATCGCGGCGATCGACGTCGCGCGCGGGCTCTCGCTCGTCGGGATGGGCGTCTACCACCTGATTTGGGATCTCGCTCATTTCGGCCTGGTTCCGGCGAGCCTGCCCTTTGCGCCGGCGATGCGGCTGCTTTCTCATGGCGTCGCGAGCGCGTTTCTGGCGCTGGTCGGCGTCTCGCTCGCGCTGGCCCATCCCCACGGGCTGCGCCGCGCCGCCTTCGCGCGCCGCTTCGCAACGATAGCCGGCGCGGCGTTGCTGGTGACGCTCGCGACCTTTCTTCTCGACCGCGACGAGCCGATCCTGTTCGGCATTCTTCATTGCATCGCGATCGCCAGCCTGATCGCGGCGCCGTTCGTCGGCGCGCCAGCCTGGGCGGCTTTGGCGGCGGGCGCGCTGGCGCTGGCGGCGCCGCTGGCGTTGACGAGCGAGAGCTTCAATTCCCCCGCGCTGATCTGGCTCGGCCTGGGAACCGTCGCGCCGGCCAGCCTGGATTGGCGCCCGCTCTTGCCCTGGGCGGGCGTGGTTCTCCTCGGCCTCGCGCTCGCGCGCCTTTTTCTTTCGCGGCTGGCGCGCTCGGCCGTGGCGCTTTGGCGCCCAGCGGCGATCCCGGGCCGCGCGCTCGCCTTCGCCGGTCGCCACAGCCTCGCGATCTATCTCGCGCATCAGCCGATCCTGTTCGCGGCGTTGTTCGCGCTGGCGAACCTGACCGGACTCGCGGCGCGGCAGGAGCGCGAGTCCTATCTCGCGGCATGCCGGCCGGCCTGCGTCGAGGCCGGCGGCGAACTCGCGGCCTGCGCCAAGGCCTGCGCCTGCGTCGCGGATCGCGCGGGAGCGGCCGGCCTGTCGCTCGGCGTAGCGCGCGGGCAGGGCGGCGAGGACGAGCGCAAGCGGCTCAAGAGCGTCGTCGACGCCTGCGGCGCCGAGGCGCGGTGAAGCGTTTGTCGCGCCGAAGAATGCCAGCGGTCGAAACAATTGACCGTCGTCATGGCCGGGCTTGTCCCGGCCATCCACGCGGTGAAGCTGATTTCACTCATCAGGAAGAGGCTGGGACTGCCCGGCTTATCGTCTTGCGAAGCGGCGGCTCGACGGCGTGGATGGCCGGGACAAGCCCGGCCATGACGAGTAATTATATTCTGCCGCCGGTATAAATCGTCACGTCATCAGCCATTCGTGCGCGGGGTCGTTGTGGAAGCGCCATATGCGCTTCGGGCCCGCCATGGTGTTGAGATAGTAGAGGTCATAGCCGTGCGGCGCGCCGACAGGGTGATAGCCGCGCGGCACCAGCACGACGTCGCGGTCGCCGACCGCCATCGTCTCGTCGAGGCTGCGATCGTCAGTGTAGACGCGTTGCAGCGCAAAACCCTGTGGCGGCGAGAGGCGGTGATAATAGGTTTCCTCGAGATAGGATTCGTCGGGCAGGGCGTCGCGGTCGTGCTTATGCGGGGGATAGCTCGACCAATGGCCCCCCGGCGTGATGACTTCGACCACCAGCAGGCTTTCCGCCTCCGCGGTCTCCGGCAGGATATTGCGGATGCGGCGCGCGTTCGTTCCCTGGCCGCGCGTCAGGGTTTCCACGTCGCTCGGCGCGATGACCCGCGCAGGATATCGGCCGACCGCCGGCGCCGAGCAAATCGCGAGTTCGCAATCCTCGACCGCCTCGATCGCGACGCTGGCATGCGCAGGCGCATAGACCGACCAGGGCAGACCCGAGAACACGTCGGCGCGCTCGCCGATCACGCCGGAATCGAAATCTCCTGATTTCACCCGCGCCTTGCCGGAGAGGATGACGACGCAGATTTCCCGCTCGCCGGTTGGCGTCGTAACCTGCGCGCCGCGCTTCATCGCGCGCGTCTCGAATCCGACATAGCGCCAACCCGCGCTTCGCGGCGTGATCCGGTGCCGCACGCCGTCGGCGGACAGACTGGGATGAACGAGCAGATTCGAATGCGCCATGATCGCTCCTTCGCGTCGTCTCAGCCGAACCCGCTTTCGCGCAGCGCCGCGCGCAAATGCGCCACGCCCTTCTTGGCGTAAGGCAGCGTCGGCGCTTTTTTCGGGTCCTGTTCGGCTTCGATGATCGCCCAGCCCGAATAGCCCTTGAGTTCGCGGAACGCCGCTGCGAAGTCCACCATGCCATCGCCGGGCACGGTGTAGACGCCCAGTTCCGAGCCGAGGCCGATGATCGCGTCGAGGAAGCTCAGGTCCTTCGCGTTGGCCTCTTTCATCTTCGCCTCGCGCACGTCCTTGCAATGCACGTGCCCGATTCGGTCGCGATAGCGACGGGCGAGCGCGGCGGGGGCCGAGCCGCCCCAAGTCGCGTGGCCGGTGTCGAGCAGCAGATGCACGGGCGCCTTGGTCGCCCCCATGAAGGCGTCGATGTCGGCCTCGGATTGCACGACCGTGCCCATGTGGTGATGATAGCAGAGCTTCAGACCGTCGTCGGCGACGCGGCTCGCGAACTCCGTCATCCGCGCGCCGAACTCCGTCCAGTCGCCTGTAGCCAGCTTCGGGCGCTTCGAGAGCGGCTGGGCTCGATTGCCGTGGATCGTGTTGGAGCATTCCGCCGCGATCATCACGTCGGCCCCGGCGCCCCTCGTCATCGCGATGTGGGCCTTCGCGTTCTCGAACTCCTCGCGCGCAGAGCGGCGCAGCAATTCGGTCGAGTGCCAGCCGCCGACGAAAACGAGGCCGAACTCGGCGAGCTTGGCCTTGAGCGCGGCGCCGTCGTTGGGCAATTTGTTGCCCTTCTCCATGCCCTCGAAGCCGGCCTCTCTCGCTTCGGCGAGGCAGGTCTCGAGCGGGATGTCGCCGCCGATTTCGGTAAGATCGTCGTTCGACCAGCCGATCGGGTTCACTCCGAGACGAATCGTCATCCTCAATCCCCTAAACGCTGCGCTTCCAGCTGCTTCTCATAGTCCTGGCGCGCCGTGGCGACCTGCGGGCGCTCCGACGCCGCGGGCACGGCGACGTCCCACCAAGCGCCGCCGGCGTCGGTGGAGGCGATCGGGTCGGTTTCGATGATGATGACCTGCGTCGACGGGGCCGCGCGCGCGCGCGCGAACGCGCTCTCCAGTTCGGCGATCGAATCGACCTTCACGGCTTGCGCGCCCAAGGCGCGGGCATGGCCGACGAAATCGATCGCCGGCAGGACTTCGTGGCGCGCGTCGCGCAGAAGATTGTTGAAGGATTCGCCGCCGGTCGCCATCTGCAGGCGGTTGATGCAGCCGAAGCCGCGGTTGTCGTTGACGACGACGATCAGCTTGCAGCCGAGCATCACCGAGGTGGCGATTTCCGAATTCATCATGAGATAGGAGCCGTCGCCGACGACGACGATCACCTCGCGTTTCGGAAGCGCCATTTTGACGCCGATTGCGCCGGCGATCTCGTAGCCCATGCAGGAATAGCCGTATTCGACGTGATAGCCGAGCGGCGCGCCGGCCTGCCAGAGCTTGTGCAATTCGCCGGGCATGCCGCCGGCCGCGCAGACCACGACGTCGCTGGCTGAGCCGGCGCGCTGCAAGGCGCCGAGCACCTGGGCGTCGGTCGGCGCCACTGCATTGGTCGCGGCGCGATAGCGCTCCGCGGTCGCCAGCCATTGCGCCTTGCCTTGCGCCGCCGCCTCGCGCCATTGGGCGGGCGCCGTCCAGTCGCCGAGCGCCGCGTCGAGCGCGGCCAGCCCAAGCCGCGCGTCGCTCACCAGGGGCAGCGCGCGGTGCTTTGCGGCGTCGAACGGCTGGACGTTGAGGCCGATGAAGCGGCGCTCGGGATTCTTGAACAGCGCCCAGGACCCGGTGGTGAAATCGGCGAGGCGCGTGCCGACCGCCAGCACGACGTCGGCTTCTTGAGCGCGCGCGTTGGCGGCGCCGGTTCCGGTGACGCCGATCGCGCCGAGATGAAGGGGATGGTCGGCCGGCGTCGCCGATTTGCCGGCCTGGGTCTCGGCGAGCGGAACGCCATGCTTCTCGCAGAACGCCATCAGCTCCTGTTCCGCCTGGGAATAGAGCACGCCGCCGCCGCAGACGACGAGCGGCTTCCTCGCCGCGCGCAGAGCCGCGACCGCCTCGGCGAGTTCGCGCGCGTCCGGTCCCTGGCGCCGCTGGCGATGCACGCGCTTGGCGAAGAACGACTCGGGATAGTCGTAGGCCTCGGCCTGCACGTCCTGACAGAAGGCGAGCGTCGCCGGGCCGCATTCGGCCGGGTCCGTCAACACCGCCATCGCGCGGTTGAGGGCGGGCACGATCTGCTCGGGGCGCACGATGCGGTCGAAATAACGGGAGACCGGGCGGAAGCAATCGTTGGCGCTCACCGCGCCGTCGCCGAAATCCTCGACCTGCTGCAACACCGTGTCGGGCCGGCGGCTGGCGAAGACGTCGCCCGGCAGCAGTAGCACCGGCAAGCGGTTAACATGCGCGAGCGCGGCGGCGGTGACCATGTTCGTCGCGCCGGGGCCGATCGAAGTCGTGCAGGCCATCATGCGCTGGCGGCGCGAAGCCTTGGCGAAGGCGATCGCGGCAAGGGCCATCGCCTGCTCGTTATGAGCGCGGAACGTCGGCAGGACGTCGCGCACGCCGTAGAGCGCTTCGCCGAGCCCGGCGACATTGCCGTGGCCGAAAATCGCGAACACGCCGGCGAAGAGCGGAACGATCTCGCCGTCGATTTCGGTCATTTGCGCGGCGAGAAAGCGGACGGTCGCCTGCGCGGCGGTAAGACGGAGAGTGGTCATGAGCGGCGATTCCGTTTCTCGGCCTTTTCAAGCGTTGAGCGCGCGCGCCGGGCGCAGCGCCCGCAACGCCGCCGGCATGGAGGAGTCGATGAACGCGCTGATCGCGCGCTGTCGGCGTTGCAGCCGGATCCCGGCGAAAATGACGCCGAGGCCGATCGCCGACAAGACGAAGGTGAACGCCAGCACGTCCTTGAAATAGTCGAACGCGAGGTAGCCGAGATAGCCGCAGACGCCGATCGCGCCGAGTACGGCGTAAATGCGCCGGTTGAGGAACAGGCCGAACGCGATCACCCCGATATTGGCGGCGCAATAGGCCGCCTTGCCGAACTCGTCGCCCGAGCCGGAGGAGAGCGCGCCCCAGAACGTCACCGCGCCGAACAAGTGCAGCCAGAAGCCGAAGTCGCCGAGCGCCGCCCATTTGAGGTCCATCGTCCAGCCGAGCGCGATCATCGCGACGCCGAAGATCAGCGACACCTGACGGCGAAATTCCCACGAGTCGCCCCAAATGCCGGGATCGCGGTGAAGAATGAGCCAGGCGAGATCCATCGACAGGAACCACAGCGCGACCGAGGCGACCATCAGGATGAACGGGAAGGGGAAGAAGCGCAGCGCCAGCGTGGCGGCGGCGATCGTCGCGACTTCCATATAGACCCAGCTCGCGTTCATCAGCGGGAAGAAGTCGCGATATTGGCCGGGCTTGTCGCCGAGCGACCACAAGTTCAGCGCGTCCTGAATGCCGTAGACCGCCAGCGGCGCCATCGAAACGGCCACCGCGATGGCGAGGCCGCCGGGCGTTCGCGTCTCCGGGGCCGACCAGAGCCGGCGCCCGAGCACGGCGAAGCCGGCGGCGTAGAGTACTGCGGTCGTAGTCAGCGCCCAGCCGCCCAGGGCGTTGAAGGCGGTGGTGGAGAACAGCCCCATCGCGCCGATGACGATCAGCGCGCCGGCGTAGTAGAGCGCATGGACGGCGTCGAATTTGGGCGCGGGCGCCGTACGCGCCGCGGGCGTTCGCGCCGCCGCGCGCGCCTCGCCGCGCTCGCGCGCGAGAGCCAGCAGCTTCGCCTTCGTGTCGTCGCCGATGATTCCGGCGGCGACGGCCGCTTGGAGATCCGCTTCCTCGATCATCGCGCGCCTCCGGGCGCCGCATCCTGCCACAACGCGCACAGCCGTGCGAAGGATTCGGCCATCCCGCGCACCGCCTCGGCGTCGTCGATGCGGCCGGCGAACCAATTCAGCGCCGGGTCGACGAAAATCGTGCGGCCGACCGCGAAGCCGCGCACCAGGCCGCAGCCGCGCGCGATGCGGAACGCCGTCGCCAGGTTCTCTTCCGGCGCTTCGAGCCCGAGCAGCATGATCCCGCGGCACAACGGATCGTTCGCTTCGACGACCGCGGCGACATTGTCCCACGCCTTGGCGCTCGCCTGCCCCTCGAGCTTCCACCAGTCGGGCTTGATCCCGATGGCGTAGAGCCGGTCGAGCACGCGCGAAACCGTGTCGTCCGCGATCTCGCCGTTCTTGCTCGCGATGATTTCGATCAGCAGCTCGCGCCCGATTGTTCGCGCGGCGTCGGTGAGGCGCAGCAATTCGCGCTCCTGGCGCGCCTTCATCTCGAGCGCGTCGTCGGGGTGGTAGAAACACAGGCACTTTACGGTATGCGCGATCGGCCATTCGATCAGTTTGGCGCCGAGCGAACCGCCGCATTCGAAATCGAGCGGTCGGGAGCCCGGCTCCTCGACCGGACGGCCGATCCAGAAATCATGGTCGGCGGCGCGGAACAGCGCCTCGCGGCCGTACTTGCCGTCGAGCAACATGCCGAAGCCGGGACGCCCGGCGGCGACTTCGGCGGCGGCGTCGACGGCGAGGCGCTTGAAGCGGGCGATGCGTTCGCGCGGCGCTCCCGCTTCGTCGGCGATTTTCTCGAGCTGCGCGCGATGATCGATCGCCAGCGCCATCAAGCCCGGCGGTTGCGGGCGCCGCGTCGTCGCCCAATGAATATGGTTGAGCGTCTCGTCGCGCCGTAGCGCGCGCTCCGGCGAGCCCGCCTTCAGGAAACGCCGCAACTCCGGCCAGGTCGGATATTCGGCCGAACACAGGAGGCGCGAAACGGCGAAGGCGCCGCCGGCGTTGGCGAAGGCGCAGCAGGTCTCCAGCGGCTCGTCGCGCAGCCATCCCCGGAGGAATCCCGACATGAACGCGTCGCCGGCGCCGAGCACGTTGTAAACCTCGACGGGAAAGCCCGGGCCTTTCACGCCGTCCTCGATCGATTCGGGGATGGCCCCGGGGAACACGACGCAGCCCATCGGCCCGCGCTTGAGCACGATCGTCGCGTGAGTGAGCGCGCGCACCGCATGAAGCGCGGCGAGCGGCTCCTCGGCGCCGCCGGCGATCATGATCTCCTCTTCGGTGCCGACGACGAGATCGCAAGCGGGCAGGATCTTTTGCAAATGCGCGGTCACCGCGTCCGATTTGACGTAGCGCTCCTCGCCCGCGCCGTGGCCGGCCAGGCCCCACAGATTGGGGCGATAATCGATGTCGAAGGCGATCCTGCGGCGATGTTTGCCGGCATAAGCCACCGCGAGAGTCTGGGCGGCGGCGGTGTTCGCGCGGGCGAAATGGGTTCCGGTGACGACGATCGCCTTGGCGCGGGCGACGTAAGCCTCGTCGATGTCGCTTTCGTCGAGCGCGCTGTCGGCGCAATTGTCGCGATAGAAGATCAGCGGAAATGTCTTGTCGTCGCGAACGCCGAGAACGACGAGCGAGGTCAGGCGCCTGGGATCGGTGTGAACGCCCGTCACGTCGACGCCTTCGCGGGCGCATTGCTCGCGGATGAAGCGGCCCATGTGCTCGTCGCCGACCCGCGTGATCAGGCCGCTCTTCAACCCCAGGCGCGCGGTTCCGATCGCGATGTTGGTCGGGCAGCCGCCGACCGCCTTGGAAAAACTCGCCATGTCCTCGAGACGCCCGCCGACCTGCGCGCCATAGAGGTCGACGGACGAACGGCCGATGGCGATGACGTCGAGGGTCGGATCGGCCAAGCGGGTCAACTCCGGAAAGGGGCCTTACGCGCGAAGATCGCGTCGCCTTTCATAAGGCGTCATGGCTCCAGCGGCGGATCGCCGGCGCCGACGACATTCTGGTCGAAATCGATGTTCGAACCCGTCATCAAGCCGGACTCGCTCGAAGCGAGATAGGCGCAGGCCCGCGCGACTTCGTTAGGGTCGAGCAGGCGTCCGAAGGGCTTCGTCTTGGCGGCCTCCTCGAGCCAGCCGTCCTTGGCGCCGTGGTAGGTCTTCATGATCCGATCCTCGCCCGGCGTCGCCATCCAGCCGATGTTCAAGCCGTTGACGCGGATACGGAATTTGAGCAGCGAATGGGCGACGTTGCGCGTCAGCGTGGCGAGCGCGCCCTTGGAGACGCAATAGGCTGATATGAACGGCTGCCCGCCGTGCGCCGACATCGACTGAATGTTGACGATCGAGCCCTCGATCTTCTCGCGCTTCATGATCTTGACGGCTTCCTGGATCAGGAAAAACGGCGCGCGGACGTTGACGTCCATGATTTCGTTGTAGCGCGCCTCGGTCGTATCGAAGATGTTGCCGCGATCGGTCAGCGCCGCCGCGTTGACGAGCACGTCGAGCCGGCCGAAGCGACGATCGGCTTCCGCGATCACGGCGCGGCATTGCGCGACATGGGCGAGGTCGGCCCTGACGAAGTGGGTCGGGCATCCCCGCGCCGAGATTTCCGCCGCGACCCTTTCGCCGTTCGCCGGGTTGCGCCCGCAAATGACGATCCCCGCGGCGCCGCGCTCGGCGAACAGTCTCGCGATCGCTTCGCCCAAGCCCTGCGAGCCGCCGGTCACGACCGCGATCTTGCCGACGAGGTTCGCCGCGCCGGTGGCGTCCTTGCGGACCGCGGCAGGTTTTTTCGCCATAACGCTTCCTCCGAGTCGCGGAATCCGATCGGTTTCTCGGACCCGGGCGCGCGCGACGCGCTGGCGCCAGCCCCTTGATCCCGGCGCGCCCGTTTCGCGTATGAAACAAAAATTCTATTCAAAAGTCAATATGGAACGTGTATTCTTTTTTGACGCAGCGAGCGTCGTCGGAAGAGAGGCGGCCCGCCGATCTCGCTTGGGAGGAAGGCATGCGGTTTGGGATTATCGGCGCTGGGCGCATCGGCAAGATTCACGCGGCGAACGTCGCCGCGCGCGCGGATTGCGCGGTCCGATTCGTCGCCGACGCCGACGCGGTCGCTGCCGAGGGCCTGGCGCGAACGACGGGCGCAGCGGTCGCCTCGATCGACGCGATCATCGGCTCCCCTGAGGTCGACGCGGTCGCGATCTGCGCGCCGACCGACATGCACGCCGACCTGATCGAGAAGGCGGCCCGCGCCGGCAAAGCGATCTTTTGCGAAAAGCCGATCGACCTCGACGCCGGGCGCATCCGCCGCTGCCTCGACGTCGTCAAGGCGAGCGGCGCGACGCTGATGGTCGGCTTCAATCGCCGCTTCGACCCCAATTTCGCCGCGCTTCAGGCGCGCATCGCGGGCGGGACGATCGGCGATGTCGAAATCGTTTCGATCGCGTCGCGCGATCCCAGCCCGCCGCCGATCTCCTATATCGCGCGCTCGGGCGGCCTGTTCCGGGACATGATGATCCACGATTTCGATATGGCGCGCTTCCTGCTCGGCGAGGAGCCGACCGCGGTCAGCGCGATGGGCTCGGCGCTCGTCGACAAAGCGATCGGCGAGGCCGGCGACATCGACACCGCCGTCGTCGTCATGGAGACGAAATCGGGCAAGGTCGCGCAAATCTCGAACTCGCGCCGCGCAACTTACGGCTATGATCAGCGCGTCGAAGCGCATGGCTCCAAAGGCATGATCCGCGCCGGCAACATTCGCGAGACGACGGTCGAATTCGCCGGCGCGCAAGGCTTCGTCGGCGACAAGATCTTGAACTTCTTTCTCGAGCGCTACGCTTCCGCCTATCGCGGCGAACTCGACGCCTTCGTCGGCGCGGTGAAGTCGGGCGGCAAGCCGCGCCCCGACGGCGAGGACGGCCTCAAAGCCAATCTTCTGGCCGACGCCGCCTACCTTTCCTGGCGGACGCGACAGCGCGTTGCGCTCGCCTAGACGCGCTTGCCCGGCGCGCGCGCGAGGCTTATAGGCCGTCTCAGGCGAGGAGAACGGGCCGGGCATGGCGCAGCAGACCAAGGAACGCCCGCCCGGCGACGAGGATGCCCAGGACCGCCTGTCGGCCGATTCGGCGGACCGTCTCGCCCGGTGGGCCGCAGCGGTCCATGCGCGTCGGCCGCTGTTGCGGCGATTGGGATTGGCGTTCAGCCTGCTGATCATCTCGGTTTCGATGGTCATCTTCATCCGCACGCTCCTTCGAATCGATCCCAGGAAGTTCGAAGCCGCCTTCGCCGCGACCGGCGGCGACCAAATCGCGATGGCCTTCGGGCTTTCCGCCTTGAGCTATCTCGCCCTGACCGGCTACGACGGCCTGGCTCTCAAGCATCTCAGGGTTCGTGTGCCGTATCGCCTGACCGCGCTCGCCTCCTTTACGAGCTATGCCGTTTCGTTCACCCTCGGCTTCCCCTTAGTCACTGGCGGCGCGGTGCGTTTCTGGATCTATGGTCCGGCCGGGCTGTCGGCGGGAAAGGTGGCGAGCCTGACCGTCGTCGCGGGCGTCACGTTCTGGCTGGGCATGGGCTTGATCCTCGGGGTCGGCTTCATCGGCGACGCCGCAGCGATCAGCGGAATCAATCATTTCAACGTGCTGGCCAATCAACTCATCGGTCTCGCAATGATCGGCGCCCTGGTCGTTTATTTGATATGGGTGCAACGCATGCGACAGCGGGGCAAGCCGATCTTCCTGAATTTCAGCTTGCCGGGTCCCGCTCTCACGCTCGCGCAGATGGCGCTCGGCGTCATCGACGTCTGCTCCGCCGCGGGCGCCCTCTACGTGCTGCTTCCCAAAGGCCATGGCCTTGGTTTCCTGGCCTTCAGCGCGCTCTATTCTTTCGCCGCGATGCTCGGTATCGCCAGCCACGCCCCCGGCGGCCTTGGCGTTTTCGAGGCGACCATGCTCAATGGCGTCGGCGCCTCGAGCGATCAGTTGCTGGCCTCGTTGTTGCTGTTTCGCGGCATATATTATGTCGCGCCCTTCGTCCTCGCGATGGCGCTTCTCGGAGCCTATGAGGCCGTCCGCCGTTGGCGCTCGCTGCGCGAGGCCATGGCGGCGCCAAATCCGGAGGACGAGGAATAGAGCGGGCGCGCCTCATCGCCGCGTCCGTCCGGGTCGAACGCGTTGGATCGGGAGACATGGCCTCGAAAGAAAAAAGCGCGCGCGCTCTTGCCGAACATCTTCAGTCGCCGTTCGCCGCCAAGCTCGTCGGCGCGATGCCCGAACCGGCGGTGATCGTCGGCGCTGACGGACGCCCGGTCGCAGCCAACAAGCCGGCGTTCACGCTGCTGCCCGCCATCAAGATCGGCGAACCCTTCGTCCTCGCCCTGCGCACGCCCGACGTCATCGACGCGTTGCGGAGGGTCATGGCGAGCGGCGAGGCCGAGACGGTGCTGTGGAGCGAGCGCGTGCCGATCGAGCGGCTGTTCGAAGTCTGCGTGGCGCCCCTGGCCGCCACGTCCGGCGAAGTCGTCGCGACTCTGTTGACGCTGCGCGATCTGACGGAATCGCGGCGCGTCGAGCGCATGCGCGCCGACTTCATCGCCAACGCCAGCCACGAATTGCGAACGCCGCTGGCCTCGATGCTCGGCTTCGTCGAGACGCTGCAGGGCTCAGCGCACGACGACCCGCAAGCGCGCGACAAATTTCTCGCCATCATGCGCGAGCAAGGGCGCCGCATGGCGCGCCTGATCGACGATCTGCTCTCGCTTTCGCGCATCGAACAAAAACAACACGTCCGCCCCGAGGCGACGGTCGATCTGACGCAGACGGCGCGCCATGTCGCGGATACGCTCGCTCCGCTCGCGCGGGAAATGGGCGTGGAAATCAAGCTGTACGCCGACCGGCCCGTCGTCGTTACCGGCGATCGCGACGAACTCCTGCGCGTCGCCGAAAATCTGATCGAGAACGCCATCAAATACGGCGCGCGGCGCGACGAATCGGGAGGCGACCGTGTCGAGGTCACGGTCAGCAGAAATTCCGTCGAAGGCTCGCTCATCGTGCGCGACTTCGGGCGCGGCATCGCCTCCGAACATCTGCCGCGGCTGACCGAACGATTCTATCGCGTCGACGCCGGGCAGAGCCGCGCCAAGAACGGCACCGGCCTCGGCCTCGCGATCGTCAAGCACATTCTGACCCGCCATCGCGGGCGCCTGACCATCGCCAGCCGCCTCGAGCATGGCTCGACCTTCACGGCGGTTGTCCCCTTGCATCACAAGTAGACGAAAATAGCGATTAATATCATATGCTTAAACTGTCATTCCTTCGTCGTTCGATCGTCATATAAGCATGGTGGGCGACGCCTATACGTTCGCGTCTCGATGCGGCGCGCCGAAAAGCGAGTGCCGGATGCGAGCTCCAGCAACAAATGAGAGGCGTCAATGTTTATTCGATCCTTGATGAGCGCGGCGATCCTCGCGGCGAGCGTGAGTTGCGCCTGGGCTAGCGACATTTCCGGCGCGGGCGCGACCTTCCCCTTCCCGATCTACGCCAAATGGGCCGACGCCTATAAGAAAGAGACGGGCAACGGCCTCAACTATCAGTCGATCGGTTCGGGCGCCGGGATCAAGCAGATCAAGGCCAAGACCGTCACCTTCGGCGCCACCGACGCGCCCCTCAAGGCCGCCGACCTCGAAACGTCGGGCCTCGAGCAGTGGCCGATGGTGATGGGCGGCATCGTGCCGGTCGTCAATCTCGCAGGCGTCAAGTCCGGCGATCTCGTCATCGACGGCCCGACGCTCGCCAAGATCTATCTCGGAACGATCACCAAGTGGAACGATCCGGCGATCAAGGTTCTCAATGCGAAGGTCGACCTTCCCGATCTGGCGATCGCCGTCATCCATCGCGCGGACGGCTCGGGCACGACATTCAACTTCACCGACTATCTCTCCAAGGTCTCGCCCGACTGGCAGTCCAAGGTCGGCGAGTCGACCTCGGTCGAATGGCCGACCGGCATCGGCGCCAAGGGCAACGACGGCGTCGCCAACAATGTCGCCGGCACCAACGGCGCGATCGGCTATGTCGAATACGCCTACGCCAAGCAGAACCATCTGACCTTCGCCGACATGGTCAACAAGGACGGCAAGACCGTCGCCCCCACGGTCGAGGCCTTCCAGGCCGCCGCCGCCAACGCCGACTGGGCAAAGGCGCCCGGCTTCTACATCATCCTGTCGGATCAACCGGGCGCCAATTCGTGGCCGATGACCGCCGCGACCTTCATCCTGATGTACAAGAAGCCGGTCGACGTCGCCGCCTCGAACGACGCGCTGAAGTTCTTCACCTACGCCTACGACAAGGGCGCCGCGATGGCGAAGGAACTCGACTACATCCCGATGCCCGACAACGTGATCGCCCTGGTCAAGAAGGCCTGGGCGGCGGACATCGAACAGAAATAATTCGCCGCGCCTGAGGGCGGGCGGCTCGCCCGCCCTCACGTCGTCGAAGAAATGAATTCACCTTGCGTTGGATTTCGGATTGCGAATGGAACGGGCGATGACGGCGTCGGCGATCGAAAATCCACAGGCCGCGCACAGCCTGCCGATGGACCGCGCGCGCGCGCTGGGGCGGCTGAAATTGGCCGACGGCGGCTTCCGCGTCATGACCGTCGTCTCGGCGCTGGTGGTGCTCGCCTTGCTGCTCGGCGTGGCGATATCGCTGTTCATCGGCGCCTGGCCGGCGTTTCAGCACTTCGGCCTGGAATTTTTCGTCAGCGACGCCTGGAGCCCTCCGAAAGAGCGCTTCGGCGCCGCGGCGGCGATCTACGGCACGCTTGTGACGTCGATCATCGCCATGCTGATCGGCGTTCCCGTGGGGCTCGGCATCGCCGTGTTCCTGACCGAACTCTGCCCGCCGCTGCTGCGCCGGCCGATCGGCGTCGCCATCGAGCTGCTCGCTGGCATCCCGTCGATCATCTATGGCATCTGGGGCGTCTACTATTTCAAGCCTTTCATGCAGGCCTACGTCCAACCCTTCCTCATTGGGACGCTCGGCGAGGTCCCCGGCGTCGGCTATCTGTTCGCCGGACCGCCGCTCGGCTATGGCGTGCTCACCGCCGGTCTGGTGCTCGCGGTGATGATCCTGCCCTTCGTCACCGCGATCTCGCGCGACGTGTTCGACACGGTCCCGGCCTTCCTCAAGGAGGCGGCCTATGGCGTAGGCGCGACTAAGTTCGAGGTCGTGGGCAATATCGTCATCCCCTACACCCGCGTCGGGGTCATCGGCGGAATCATGCTGGCGCTCGGCCGCGCCCTCGGCGAAACGATGGCGGTGACCTTCGTCATCGGCAATGCGACCAAGATTTCGGCCTCGATCCTCTCGCAGGGCACAACGATCTCGGCGATGATCGCCAACCAGTTCGCGGACGCCGATCCCGGATTGTTCACCGCCTCGCTGCTCGCGCTGGGGTTCATCCTCTTCATCATCACCTTCATAGTTCTGGCCCTGGCGCGCTGGATGCTCGCGGCCCTCCAAGTGAAGGCGGGAATCTGATGGCCGATCTCTATCCCGGAAGAAAACGCCGCAACATCGTCTGGACTTGGCTCGCCTATGCGGCGACGGCGTTCGGACTGAGTTGGCTCGTTCTCATCCTCGGCGCCCTCTTCTGGAACGGTTTCGGTGGGCTCTCGCTCGACGTCTTCACCAAGATGACCGCCCCGCCCGGCGTCGCCGGCGGCCTACTGAATTCGATCGTCGGCAGCCTGATCCAGACCGCGATAGGACTGGCGATCGCCGCGCCGCTCGGCATTCTGGCGGGCACGTATCTGGCCGAATACGGCCGCTACGCGCGCATCGCATACGTCATCCGCTTCATCAACGATATTCTGCTTAGCGCCCCGTCGATCGTCGTCGGCTTGTTCATCTATCAGTTTTGCGTCGTGCCGTTCGGGCATTTTTCGGGTTACGCGGGCGGGATCGCGCTCGCCGTCATCGCGACGCCGATCATCGTCCGCACCACCGAGGACATGCTCAATCTCGTGCCCAATACGCTGCGCGAGGCGGCGTCGGCGCTCGGCATGCCGCGCTCGCTGGTAATCCGCCATGTCGCTTACCGGGCGGTGCGCAGCGGCATCATGACCGGCATTCTGCTCGCGATCGCGCGCATGACCGGCGAGACGGCGCCATTGATCTTCACCGCGCTCGGCAATTCGTTGTTCGTGGTGGATCCGCGGGGGCCGATGTCGAGCCTGCCGCTGATCATTTACGAATTCGCCCGCAGCCCCTATCCCGAACAGCAGAAGCTCGCGTGGACGGGCGCGCTGATCGTGACCCTGGCGGTGCTGACCCTCAGCATCACCGCCCGCGTCCTGTCCGCCTCGCGCGGCGCGGACAAATGAAGCCTATCGGCCTAGAGAAGAGCAATCGCATGAGTGACGCCAAAGCGCAGTTGCAAAGCCCCGGCAAATCGGCCGAAGCGATGAAAGACAAGGTCGTCATTCGCGACCTCAACTTCTTCTATGGCCCGTCGATCGCCTTGAAGGAAGTCTCCCTGCCGCTGCACGAAGGCAAGGTGACCGCCTTCATCGGCCCCTCGGGCTGCGGAAAGTCGACGCTCCTGCGCGTCCTCAACCGCATGTACGACCTCTACCCCAACCAGCGCGCGGAGGGCGAAGTTCTGCTCGACGGCGAGAACATTCTCGCGCCGGACCTCGACGTCAACCTGTTGCGCGCGCGGGTCGGGATGGTGTTCCAGAAACCGACGCCGTTCCCGATGTCGGTTTACGACAACATCGCCTTCGGGATGCGGCTTTACGAGAAATTGTCCAAATCCGAGATGGACGAACGTGTCGAATCGGCGTTGCGCCGGTCCGCGCTATGGGGTGAGGTGAAGGATAAGTTGAGCGCGAACGGCCTCAGCCTCTCCGGCGGTCAGCAGCAGCGCCTCTGCATCGCCCGAACGGTTGCGATCAGCCCGGAGGTGATCCTGCTCGACGAACCGTGCTCGGCGCTCGATCCGATTTCGACCGCCAAGGTCGAAGAGCTGATCGACGAATTATCGAGCGATTACACCATCGCCATCGTCACGCACAACATGCAACAGGCGGCGCGCGTGTCGCAGTTCACCGCGTTCATGTACCTCGGCGAAATGGTCGAATTCGACGAGACGAGCAAGGTCTTCACGTCGCCGCGCGACAAGCGCACGCAGGACTACATCACCGGCCGGTTTGGCTGAGGGAGCAAAAGCCGTGGTCGATCACACCGTCAAGTCGTACGATAAGGATCTCGAAACGCTGGAGCGGCACATCGCCGAGATGGGCGGCATCGCGGAGAAAATGGTCGTCGACGCGATGGACGCGCTCAGCTCGGCGGACGTGACGCTCGCCCAGCAAGTCGTGGCGACCGATCCGCGTCTCGACGCGCTGCAGCGCGAGATCGAGGAGGAGGCTGTCCTGACGATCGCGCGCCGACAGCCGATGGCGGTGGACCTTCGCGAAATCATCGGCGCGATCCGCGTCGCGGGCGATCTCGAACGGGTCGGCGACCTCGCCAAGAACATCGCCCGGCGCTCGGTGAAGATCGGCCTCGAGGCGCGCGTGCCGCGGGCGATCATCGGCCTCAAGCATATGAACGACGTGGCGACCGAGCTGATGAAAGACGTGCTCGACGCCTACGCTCAGCGCGACGTCGAACTCGCGCGCGCCGTTTGGGAGCGCGACGCCGAACTCGATGCGCTCGAAGACTCGGTGTTTCGCGACCTTCTGACCCATATGATGGAAGACCCCCGCAACATTTCATTCTGCGCGCATCTGTTGTTCTGCTCGAAAAACATCGAGCGAATCGGCGATCACGCCACCAATATCGCGGAGACGGTGTTCTATCTCGTCACCGGCTCCAATTTGCCGGCGGAGCGACCGAAGGGCCGCCATACTTACGACGCCGACACCACCGGGACGAGCACCCCATGAACGAAGCGCGTCGAGAGCCGCCCCGCCCCAGCGTCGCCACCGCGCCGCGCATCCTCGTCGTCGAAGACGAGGCGGACCTGGCGCTGCTGCTCAATTACAACCTCGAAGCCGAGGGCTATATCGCGGAAAGCGTCGAGCGCGGCGACGAGGCGGAATTGCGCCTTGTCGAATCCCCGCCCGATCTGGTGATCCTCGACTGGATGCTGCCGGGCGTCTCGGGCCTCGAAATCTGCCGCCGGCTTCGCGCGCGCGAGGCGACCAAGACTTTGCCGGTGATCATGCTGACCGCGCGGGGCGAGGAGGTCGAGCGGGTTCGCGGCCTTTCCGTCGGCGCGGACGACTATGTCGTCAAACCCTTCTCGGTGCCGGAGCTGATGGCGCGCGTGCGCGCGCTGCTGAGGCGCAGCCGGCCCGAGCGCATCGCCGAAAAGCTCACCGCCGGCGATCTCGATCTCGACCGCGAGACGCGGCGCGTGCGACGCGGCGCGCGCGACGTCCACCTCGGGCCGACCGAATTTCGCCTGCTCGAATATCTCCTGGAAAAGCCCGGCCGGGTGTTCTCGCGCGCGCAGCTTCTCGACGGCGTTTGGGGACAATCCGTGGAGATCGACGAGCGCACCGTGGACGTCCATGTCGGACGCCTGCGCAAAGCGCTTTCGCGCGGCCGGGAGCGCGATCCCATCCGCACCGTGCGCGGAACGGGCTATTCCTTCGACGAGACCTTCGGCAAAGCGTAGGCGGCTCGGGTTCGGGCGCGGCCTATCGGGCCAGGGCGCGCCTTTCGCGCTCGCGCTCGCGCCGGCGATCCTGGACCGGCTGGTAGGCGAGCTTGCCGTGATGCGCGCAATAGGGGCCGACGCCCGGCGAGGGCGATCCGCAATAGCGAAAGTCCGGCGACGTGGGATCGCCCAGCGGCCATCGGCACATCGCTTCCTTGAGTTCGACAATCGTCACCCGCAGCGACATCGGCACGACCACGTCCTCGTGAAACACCGGCCGCGTGTCGAGCATCGGCTCGGACGACAGGGCGAGCGCCGTATTGCCGCGAACCGCGGCGCGCGCGCCGCCCCCTGAACTCGGCCGCGGCGCGACCCGCTGCGTCGGGGCCGGCCGCGGCGGCGAAGCCGCGGACGACGGAGATTTGGCGCGTCCGGCGAGGCCGAGCCGATGAACTTTGCCGATCACGGCGTTGCGGGTCACCCCGTGGCCGAGCTGCGTCGAAATCTGGCTCGCGCTCCTGCCGTCCAACCACAGCTGGCGCAAGAGTTCCACTCTTTCATCCGTCCAAGACATTTTTGGCCTCGCTTCTTGGCCTCCGTGGGGTCGGGCGAAAGGTCCCCATGGCCGCCGATCGAAAATATTCCGGGCCGAATCCGGCGCCCCCGCCTAGCCAGCCGCGCTGGCAAGCGTCACGCACCGAAACGCTCTCATGAAGGGCGCCCCACGACATCTCGTGGTGCGCAGGAGACAAACTACACTAGTCGTTGAATCTCGCGCAAGAGTCGCATGGGGTCCACGGACAAGCTTTTCCCCAGCTCTGACGGTCGCTGGCGTCGGCGCTGCGAGGCGCGGCGCGCGATTGCCTGAGTGGGATCAACGTCTTAGCGCGATTTCCCGCGGTTTGAGCGGGCGCGATCGAGATTCGTTTTTTTGCCTGGTCACGCGCGAATTGACCAAAACGGCGGGTTTCCCCTATGATTGCTTTTCGTCAGAGGCCGTCCCAGCGGGGCGGCGTTTTTGTTTTTGCGCTGTCCGGCGGCCTAGCGGCCGGAGCCTTCGAGGGAGCGAGCCAATGCCATCCGCAATCGTGCCGATCTATGCGAGGGCCGATGTCGCTTTCGAGCGCGGCGACGGTTGCTGGCTGACGGCGACGACGGGCGAGACCTACCTCGACTTCGGCGCCGGCATCGCCGTGGCCTCGCTCGGCTATTCCCATCCTCATCTCGTCGAGGCGCTGACGACCCAGGCCGCCAAGCTCTGGCATACCTCCAATCTCTTTCAAATGCCGGAAGGCGAGCGTCTGGCGGGCCGGCTGGTCGAGGCCACCTTCGCCGATCTCGTCTTTTTCGGCAATTCGGGCGCCGAGGCCAACGAGGCGGCGATCAAGATGGCGCGCAAGCGCCAGTCGGTCGGCGGCCATCCGGAAAAATATCGTATCCTGACGTTCGAAGGCGCCTTTCACGGGCGCACGCTCGCCACGCTCGCCGCCGGCGGCCAGGCCAAGTACATCGAAGGTTTCGGGCCGAAGGTGGACGGCTTCGACCAGATCCCGGTGACCGACCTCGACGCCGTGGAGGCCGCGATCGGCCCCGGCGTCGGCGCGATCATGATCGAGCCGATCCAGGGCGAAGGCGGCGTGCGCATGATCGCGCCGGATTTCCTCAGGGGCTTGCGCGCGCTGTGCGACAGGCACGGCTTGCTGCTGATCTTCGACGAAATTCAGACCGGCGTCGGGCGCACCGGGCGCTTCTTCGCCTACGAGCATTCCGGCGCCGTTCCCGACATCATGACCATCGCCAAGGGCATCGGCGGGGGATTCCCGATGAGCGCCTGCGTCGCCACCGCGGACGCCGCCAAGGGACTGACTTTGGGAACCCACGGCACCACTTTCGGCGGCAACCCGCTGGCGATGGCGGTGGGCAACGCGGTGCTCGACGTCGTGCTGGCGCCGGGATTCATCGAGCGGGTCGCGCGCCTCGGCCTGTTCGCGCACAAGAGCCTGGTCGAGCTTAGGGATCGGCGCCCCGACATCATCTCGGAGATCCGCGGCGAGGGTCTGATGCTCGGCCTCAGGCTCAAGGTCCCGCCTCAGGATTTCGCCGCCGCGGCGCTGGCGCACAAGCTGTTGACGATTCCGGCCGGCGACAATGTCGTTCGCGTGGTGCCGCCGCTCGTCATCACCGAAGAGGAACTGACCGAGGGCGTGCGGCGGCTGGAGGCGGCCTGCGTCGACCTCGAGGGCGCGCTCGTGACGACGAAGAAGGGCGCCGCCGCATGAAGTCGTCCTATGCGTCCGGGCTCGCGCGCCACTTCCTCGATCTGCTGGACACGCCGGCCGACGAGCTGCGCGCCATTCTCGACGCCTCGAAGGCGATGAAGACCGCGCGCGTCAAGGGCGAGCGCGCCGCGTCACAGCCGCTGGCGGGCAAGACGTTGGCGATGATCTTCGATCGTCCCTCGACGCGCACCCGGGTCTCTTTCGATCTGGCGATGCGCGAACTCGGCGGCGAAACGATCATGCTTACGGGCGCCGAGATGCAGCTGGGCCGCGGCGAAACCCTCGCCGACACCGCGCGCGTTCTTTCGCGCTATGTCGACGCGATCATGATCCGCGTTCTCGACCATGCCGACATGGAGGAATTGGCGCGCTACGCGACGGTTCCGGTCATCAACGGCCTGACCAAGAAGTCCCATCCCTGCCAAGTAATGGCGGACATCCTTACCTTCGAAGAGCATCGCGGTCCGATCCGCGGTCAAAAAATCGCCTGGAGCGGCGACTATAACAACGTGCTGTCGTCATGGATCGACGCTTCGCAGCGCTTCGACTTCCGGCTCGACATCGCCTGTCCCAAGGAATTGCAGCCGCCCCCTCAGCGCATCGAGGCGGCGCGCGCGGGCGGCGCCAACGTGATCTTGCGCGAGGACCCGCACGCCGCCGTCGTCGGCGCCGCGGCGGTGATATCGGATTGCTGGGTTTCGATGGGCGACGAGGACGAGGGGCGCCGCCACAATCTGCTCGCGCCCTATCAGGTCAATCGCGCGCTGATGAGCCGCGCGAGCGCCGGCGCGATCTTCATGCATTGCTTGCCGGCGCACCGCGGCGAGGAAGTCACCGACGAAGTGATCGACGGACCGCAGTCCGTGGTGTTCGACGAAGCCGAGAATCGGCTGCATGCGCAAAAGGGCGTGCTCGCTTGGTGTCTAGGAGCGCTGAACTGATGATCCCCGCCGCGCGCGACGTCTCCGACGTCGGACACGACGACATCGTCCTGCCCTACACCGTCGAGAGCCTGAGCACGCGCGGCCGGCTGGTGCGGCTCGGGGCCGCCATCGACGCCATCCTCAAGCGCCACGCCTATCCCGAGCCGGTCGGCCGCGTGGTCGGCGAAGCGGCGGCGCTCGCCGTGCTGCTGGGCTCGACGCTCAAGCACGAAGGCCGTTTTCAGCTGCAGACGAAAACGACGGGTCCGATCCGCATGTTGGTGGTCGATTTCGACGCGCCGTCGAATTTGCGCGCGTTGGCCCGCTTCGACGAAGCGGCCCTGGCCAAACGCCTCGAGTCGGGCGCTCCGGGCGATCTGCTCGGCGAGGGGCACCTCGCCTTCACCGTCGATCCCGGCGGCGAAATGTCGCGCTATCAGGGCGTCATCGCGCTCGAGGGCCAAGGCCTCGAACACGCCGCGCACGCCTATTTCGAGCGCTCGGAGCAGATCCCGACCCTGGTTCGGCTCGCCGTCGGCCAAAGCTTCACCGCGCATGGCGCGGAATGGCGGGCGGGCGGGCTGCTCGCGCAATTCCTGCCGGATTCGCCGGAGCGGCGCCGCCAGATCGATTTCGATCCCGGCGACGCGCCCCAGGGCGCCGCGCCGGCCGCCTCGCCCGAGGACGACGAATGGGTCGAAGCCAAGGCGCGCGCCGCGACCACCGAGGACCACGAACTCATCGATCCCACCTTGTCGAGCGAGCGCCTGCTGTTCCGCCTGTTCAACGAGCGCGGCGTGCGCGTCGGCGAGGCGACGCCGCTGAGCGACTCGTGCCGTTGCTCGACCGAGCGCATCGACGCGATGTTGCAGAGCTTTTCGCCGGAGGAGCGCCGGGCGATGGTCGGCGACGACGGCGTGATCGGCGTCACCTGCGAGTTCTGTTCGACCAAACGCCTGTTCAATCCCGCCGATTACCCCGACTGAACGCGGGCGCCCTTGGCTCCCATGGACGTCAACGCTTTCGCCGAGCGGCTGGCGGAGGTCGGCCCCGAGACGCGCGAAGGCGAGCCGGCGGCCCCGGCGCGCCTCCTCGAAGCCATGCGCTAGGGCGTCCTGGGCGGCGGAGCGAGCGGGAAGCCATTGGCTTGGAATAGGGTCGACGCCGGTCAGCGTCGTCCGTTCGCGTTGTAGTAACAGCGATAGCCGATGGGAGCGGCCGTAACGGGCCCTGGACCCCAGACCGCTTCGGCTAGCCAGGGCGCACAGTCATTGGCGTTGCGGACGACGACTTGCACGCGTCCCGCCGAATCGATCACGCGATAGGGGCGATCCGATCCAACGGCGCCGGCGTGCACGGCGCGAGGACCTTCGAATAGGCCAACGCCGACACAAACGGCCAAGAGCGCCGGGATCGAAATCTGAGGCCGCTTCATGATCTTCTCCTCCAAGCCGCTGGATTGACGCGCTGTGGGGAACGCCGGCGTCCAGCGCGCTTGTTCCGCCCGTCGATTGTTTAGGTGAGCGCTCGGCGCGCGGGCGCAAGGCGCCGCGGCGGCGATTTTCGCCGAACGCGCTGGCCTTCGTCAGGCGCTCCGATGTCGCGCCGGACGTCAATGGCTCGACCTCGCGCGCGACAAGGCGACGCTCGTCGCGCGTCAGGATCACGCTCCAAGCCGAAAAGCGCTCAGTTTCTCGCTACGCCATCGGTCCGAACCGTCCTCGGCCGAAGGTCGTCACGCCTCCGCTCGCAACTGCTTGAGCAGCGCGTCGCGAGCGGCGTTCAGCTCCTTGGAAAAATAAGCGGACCCGCCGACGTCCGGGTGCACGCGTTTCATGAGGCGGTTATAGGCTGCGTGAATGTCGTGTTCGCTCGCCCCCACACTTATTCCGAGGATTTCGAGGGCTTGCGCGTCGCTCATGCCGTCGGACGCCGCATCGCGGCGACGATCTTGCTCCTCCTGCCGCCTCTGGCGCTCTCGCTCCGCGGCTTCCCTTTGTCGTTCGTGTTCCTCTTGCCGCCGCCTATGCTGCGCTCGATCGGCGGCTTCCCGCTGCTGTTCCCGTTCCTCCTGCTCTTGCCTTCGGCGGTCTCTTGCATCGGCCCAGCCTCCAAACAAGCGTGAGAACAGCCCCCGACTTCCGGCGAGCGCGGCCTGAGCGGATGCGTCTCCCCGGTCGACGGCCAGCTTGAAAAGGCGCGCTGCTTCGCGATGGTTCTGCCGCAGGCCGCCGCGGCCTTGCTCAAAAAAGACCCCGAGGTGGTACTGCGCCGCGGCGTGTCCCTGATCGGCGGCCAGCTTGTAAAGACGCGCTGCTTCGCCATCGTCCTGCCGCAAGCCGCCGCGGCCTTGCTCAAAAAAGACCCCGAGGTGGCATTGCGCGTCCGCCAATCCCTGGTCTGCGGCGAGTTTGAAAAGGCGCGCGGCCTCGCCCTCGTTCTGCGGCAGCCCGCCACGACCCTCCTCGTTGAACGCCCCGAGGGCGTATTGCGCCACGGCGTTTCCCAGGTTGGCGGCATATATATAGCAGCGCGCGGCCTCGTGATCGTCCTTGGCCAGCCCGCCACGTCCCTTCGAATAGAATTGCCCGAGATTGCCGAGCGCCGCGGCGTGACCCTGCTCCGCGGCGAGCCTGAAAAGGCGCGCGGCCTCGTCATCGTCCTGCGGCAAGCCGCCGCGGCCTACCGCGAAGAAGACCCCCAGGTTGTATTGCGCTGTCGCCAATCCCTTGTCTGCGGCGAGCTTGAAAAGGCGCGCCGCCTCGCGATCGTCTCTCGTCAACCCGCCACGGCCCTGCGCATAGAAAATTCCGAGGCCGCACTGCGCCGCGGGGTCTCCCCGGTCGGCGGCTAGCTTGTGGGCGTGAAGGTCCGCGCGTTCGTCTGGCATCGTTCTTACCTGTTTAGCCGGCGGCTCGCGGAGTTGATCGCGGATTTCCGCAATCCCGGGAATGCCCAGGAAACGAAGGTCCGTCTGGCGATGCGCGCGGGTTCTGCCAACAGGGAGCTTCGCAGCTTGCATCGATCGAGGCGGCGGCCCCCTTTCGCGCACACCATTAAAGGTCGAAGCGTCGGCTCGCGCCGTAGGTCGCAGGCGTTTCCGCTAGGCGCGGATCTATTGAATTCCGTTAAACAAGCCCGCCGCGTAAGTGATCTCCCTAAGATTGAAATTCCAAACTGTCCTGCGGCTAAACGGAGTTGCGTCGACTCAATCGTGGCGAAAATTTTGCGCTTCCGCGAACACAACAGAGATTTTTAGTCCCGACTTGTTGACGAATTGTGTACGGGCTGACATCGGCTCGCTCGGCGCGGACACATACACAGAGATGTGGGGCTAATTGTCATCGAGGTCTTGCCAATGTCTGCAAAGCTCGCAACTGCCCCGGCTCATCTTGCCCGCGACAACCCGCGCCAGCTCCTCCCCTTACCTAGCCCCGCCCATCTCCTCCACCGCCCGCGCCAGCTTGCGCAAATCCGCCCAGGCCTGGCGCTTGGCGGCGGGCTGGCGCAGCAGATAGGCGGGGTGGAACATCGGCAGCGTCTTGATCGCCACGCCGTCGTCGCCCTCGTAGTCGCGCCAGATGCCGCGCGTTCGCGTGATGCCCTCCTTCACCCCGAGCAGCGTTTGCGTCGCCGATCCGCCGAGGCAGACGAGAAGGCGCGGGGCGACGAGGGCGATCTGGCGGCGCACGAAGGGCAGGCAGATCGCGGTCTCCTGGGGGGTCGGCGTGCGATTGCCCGGCGGGCGCCAGGGCACGACATTGGCGATATAGACCTTGGTGCGGTCGAGCCCGATCGAGGCGAGCATGCGGTCGAGCAATTGCCCGGCGCGGCCGACGAAGGGGCGCCCGATGCGGTCTTCGTCGCCGCCCGGCGCCTCGCCCACCAGCATGATGCGCGCATCGGGCGCGCCGTCGGCGAACACCAGTTGCGTCGCCGTCGTCTTGAGGCTGCAGCCCTCGAAGCGTTCGAGCGCCGCGCGCAGCTCCTCGAGATTGCGCGCCGCCGCGGCGGCCTCGCGCGCCGAACGCGCGGCCTCGTCCGGCGTCGCGGTCGCCGGCGGCGCGAGCTTGGCGCCTTCGGGCGTACGGGGGGGCGCCGCGGCGACGGGCGCCGGCGCTCTGCGCGCCGCGGGCGCCGCGCTCTCCGCGAAACGGTCGTGCGGCGTCTCGTCGAGCGCGAAATCGACGCCCGCTTCGCTCCACCAACGCAACGCCTGCGCCGCGTCTTGCGCGGTCAGCGCGCGGGAATTTGTCGGCTTGCTCATGCGGAAAGACCGGGTGGCGATTTCTATCCTGGAGCGCCGCGCGCTTCCCCTCTCCCCGCATAGCCCGTCGGAAGACGGGCGTTCTAGCGAACGCCCTATCCGGGGAGAAGAGAGCAGCACTAGCACGCCGCGGCGGCGCGTCGAAAGTGGGATCGACTTTCCCCTGGGATTCGCGCAATTAGGGCTTGAGTTTTCTGCGCCGGGCGGTTCTGCTCGCGGATGTTTTCGACGCCTGAGAAGAAAAATGGCCGATGAAACCGAGCTGCCCGCCCGCGAGGCGATGGATTACGACGTCGTCATCGTCGGCGCCGGGCCGGCGGGCCTCTCCGCCGCGATTCGCCTGAAGCAACTCGACGCCGATCTGTCGGTCGTCGTCGTCGAGAAGGGCTCGGTGGTCGGCGCGCATATTCTCTCCGGGGTCATTGTCGACCCGATCGGCCTCGACCGCCTCATCCCCGATTGGCGCGAAGACCCGGAGCGGCCGCTCAAGACCGAAGTCGCGTCCGATCGCTTCCTCCTGTTGGGACCGTCCGGCGGGATCACGCTGCCGAATTGGCCGATGCCTCCGCTGATGAACAATCACGGCAATTTCATCGGCTCGCTGGGCGCGCTCGCGCGGTGGCTCGGCGCGCGGGCCGAGGGGCTCGGCGTCGAGATTTATCCCGGCTTCGCCGCGACCGAACTGCTGTACGGCGACAAGGGCGAAGTCGTCGGCGTGGCGACGGGCGACATGGGAATCGGCCGCGACGGCGCGCGAAAAGCGAATTTCACCCGCGGCATGGAGCTGCGCGGCAAATATGTCCTGCTCGGCGAAGGCGCGCGCGGCTCGCTGACCAAGCAGATCGTCGCGCGCTGCAAACTCGACGACGGCCGCGATCCGCAGAAATACGGCCTCGGCCTGAAAGAGATCTGGCAGGTCGATCCGGCCAAATTCAGCCCGGGGCTGGTGCAGCACAGCTTCGGCTGGCCGCTCGGCAAGGGATCGGCGGGCGGCTCTTTCCTCTATCATTACGACGAGGGATTGGTCTCGGCCGGTTTCGTCGTTCACCTCAACTACCAGAATCCGACGCTCTCGCCGTTCGACGAATTCCAGCGCTTCAAGACGCATCCGCTGATCCGCGGGACGTTCGAAGGGGGCAAGCGCCTCGCCTATGGCGCGCGCGCGATCTCGTCGGGCGGCTGGCAATCCGTGCCCAAGCTCGTCTTTCCCGGCGGGGCGCTGATCGGCTGCGCGGCCGGCTTCCTCAATTACCCCCGCATCAAGGGCTCGCACAACGCGATTCTGTCCGGCATGCTGGCGGCCGAGAAGGCGCATGAGGCGCTCGCCGCGGGACGGCGGAACGACGAACTCGCCGCCTACGAAGATTCCTGGCGCGGCTCGGACATCGGCCGCGATCTCTTCAAGGTGCGCAACGTCAAGCCGCTGTGGTCCAAACTCGGCCTCGCCGTCGGCGTCTCCTGCGCCGGCCTCGACATGTGGACCAACCAACTCCTGGGCTTCTCGTTCTTCGGCACGCTGAAGCACGGCAAACCGGACAGCGCGACGCTGAAGCCGCTCGCCGAGGTCAAGCCGATCGTCTATCCCAAGCCGGACGGAAAGATCGCGTTCGACAAGGCTTCCTCGGTTTTTCTTTCCAACACCAACCACGAAGAGGACCAGCCGGTTCATCTGCGCCTGCGCGATCCCGCCGTTCCCATCCGCGACAACCTGCCTCGCTACGGCGAGCCGGCCCGGCTCTATTGTCCCGCGGGCGTCTACGAAGTCGTCTACGCCGACGAGGCGAAGCGCTCCGACCCGCGCTTCGTCATCAACGCGCAGAACTGCGTGCATTGCAAAACCTGCGACATCAAGGATCCCGCTGAAAACATCGACTGGACGCCGCCGGAGGGCGGCGGCGGTCCGAATTATCCCGATATGTAGGCGCCGGTCCGCTCCTTGCGCCGACGGCCCGAAAGCGCCACTTTTCCCTGGGATCGTTTCTCCTGCTAGGACATCCGTTCGTCGCAGCGTCGCCCTCGTCGCTCGGCCGATTTTGAGAAGGAAAATCACCATCGTGCCAGTCAAGCTTTCGCTGACCCGCGGCAGGGGACGGCTCCTCAACGCGCTTCTGGCGGCGAGCGCGCTTTTCGCGCTCGGCGCGGCGACGGCCGGGGCGGGCGCTTCGCCTTCGGATTCCGCGCCCGTGCAGGTCGGCGATAGCCAGGCGGGCAATTATTTGGCGGCGCTGGTCGCCGGCGCCGATCGCGACACCACCGCGGCCGCGGTGTATTTCCGCGAGGCCCTGCGCGCCGATCCAAGAAATCCGGATCTCGTCGAGCGCGCTTTCGCCGCCGCTCTGGCCGACGGAGACGTCGCCAACGGTTTTTCGCTGGCCGATCGCCTGGTCGCGCGCGATCCCAACAACAGTCTGGCGCGTCTGGCTCTTGCCGTGCGCGCCATCGCGGAGGGACAATTCGTCGCCGCGCGCGCGCAACTGGGCGCCGGCGAAGCGGGCAAGGCGCACGACGTGACGACGACGCTGTTGGCCGCCTGGAGCTATGCCGGCGCCTTCGATCAGCGCCATGCGTTCGAGGCGCTCGACCGGGTGCGCGAGCCCAGCATCGCCGTGTTTCGCGATTATCACGCCGGCTTGATCGCCGATTTGCTCGGCAATGCGCCCGAGGCGCAGCGCCGTTTGAAGGCGGCCTATGACGCCGACAAGAACACCCTGCGGCTCGCCGACGCCTATGCGCGCTTCCTCGCCCGGCACAACGACGTCGAGGGCGCGAAGAAAGTCTACGCCGACTTCGATCGCCTCATTCCGCGCCATCCCCTGATCGTGAGCGCGTTGGCGGATCTGGCGGCGGGCAAACCGCTCGCGCCGGTGATCCGCAACGCCAAGGACGGCGCCGCCGAGGCGCTCTACGGCCTGGGCGGCGCGGGAACCCGGCAAGGCGACGAACTGGCCGCCCTGATCTATTTGCGTCTCGCTCTGTTCCTGCGCCCCGATCACGATCTGGCCGCGGTGACCGTCGCCAACCTGTTCGAGGATCTCAAGCGCAACGACGAGGCGATCCGCGCCTACCAGCTCGTTCCGGCGGCCTCGCCGATGCGCGAAAGCGCCGAGATTCAGGCCGGATTGGAATTGGAGTCGATCGGGCGCGCCGACGACGCGATGGCGCGGCTGCGGGAAATCGTGGCGGCCCATCCCAACGATTCGGAGGCCTGGAGCGCTTTGGGAAGCCTGCAACGCTCGGCGAAGAAATTCGAGGAAGCCGCGGCGTCCTACGACAAGGCGATCGAACTCGTGGGAACGCCGGACCGCAGCAGCTGGACGCTGTTCTATTTCCGCGGCATCTGTTTCGAACGCGCCAAGCAATGGCCGAAGGCGGAGACCGATTTCAAGAAGGCGCTCGAATTGTTCCCCGACCAGCCGTTGGTGCTCAATTACCTCGGCTATTCCTGGGTCGATCAAGGCGTCAATCTCGAAGAAGCCTTCAAGATGCTGCGCCGCGCCGTCGATTTGCGGCCGAGCGACGGCTATATCGTGGATAGCCTGGGCTGGGCGCATTACAAGCTCGGCCATTACCAGGAAGCGGCCGAAGAGCTGGAAAAGGCGATCGACCTCAAGCCGGCCGACCCCGTCGTCAACGATCATCTCGGCGACGCCTTTTGGCGGGTCAACCGCAGGATCGAAGCGGGCTTCCAGTGGAACCACGCGCGCGACATGGGGCCCGAGCCGGAAGACCTTCCCAACATTCTCAAGAAGATCGAGTTCGGCTTGCCCGACGAGCCGAGCAAGGACGCGCCCGCCGCTCCCGACCAGAAGAGCGGCGGCTAGGTTTGCTCGCGCCGCCGTCGTCGTCCCGGCTCTGGCGGGCGCCCGCCAAAGTCAATCTGACCCTGCATGTCCTCGGGCGTCGCGCGGACGGATGGCATGAGCTCGACAGCGTCGTCGCCTTCGCCGGCTGCTGCGACTGGCTGCGCTTCGAGCCCGGCGCGCCGCTGTCGCTCGTCGTCGACGGGCCGACCGGGCCATCGGCGGGGCCGATCGAGGACAACCTCGTGTTGCGCGCGGCGCGGGCGCTGGCCGAACGCGCGCCCGGCCTGCGGACCGGCCGCTTCCACCTGCGCAAGGCCTTGCCGGTCGCCGCGGGGCTGGGCGGCGGCTCGGCGGACGCGGCGGCGGCGCTGCGCGCGCTCGCCCATGAAAACGGCCTCGCCGCCGACGACGCTTCTCTCTGGGCGGCGGCGCGCGCCGTCGGCGCGGACGTTCCGGTCTGCCTGGCGCCGCGTGCGCGCGTCATGGCGGGTCTGGGCGAGCGGCTCGGTCCCCCGCTCGATGCGCCCCCGCTCTTCGCGGTCCTGGCCAATCCCGGAATTCCCGTGGCCACGCCCGAGGTCTTCGCCAAGCTCGGCCTCGAGCGCGGCGCGGCGACCGGCTTCGCTCCATGGCCTGCGATCGGCGCGCCGGTCGACGGGCCGAACTTCCTCGCCGCGCTGCGCGGCGGTCGCAACGATTTGCAGGCGAGCGCGATTGAGATCGCGCCGGCCATCGCCGACGTGCTGGACGCGTTGTCGGGCGCCGAGGGCGCCCGTCTGGCGCGGATGTCGGGTTCTGGCGCGACTTGCTTCGCGCTCTACGACGATCGCCGCCTCGCGGCGCGAGCGGCGAGAGCTGTCGCGCGCGCGCATCCGGCCTGGTGGGTGCGGGCGACCATTCTGCGCTGAGCGGGACGCCGGGAAAGCGGGAGCCGGCCTCCCCATGCGAATCCTGTTTTCTTGAAGGGCCCCGCTTCGGCCCGCGCCTGCCTTCCCCGCGGTCTTGCCCGCTTTGCGGCGCGCAAGCGCGGCCCTATAAGACGGCCTTCCCGCCCTGCGAGCCACAAGCATGCGTCTCGTCTCCACCCCTGACAATCCAATCCCGATGGGGGCGATCGTCGCCTCCGCTCGCGCGGTCGACGGCGTGAGGCTGCGCACCGCGCGCTGGGTTCCCGCGCGCGCGCCGCGCGGCACGGTGGTGATTCTGGGCGGGCGCGCGGAATTCATCGAGAAATATTTCGAGACGATCCAGCAATTGCTCGATCGCGGTTTCGCCGTGGCGACCATGGATTGGCGCGGACAGGGAGGATCGGCGCGCCAATTGAAGAACCCGCGCAAGGGCCACATCGACGATTTCTCGCTTTACGAACGCGATCTGGACGCGCTCGTCAGCGAGGTTCTCGATCCGTCGTGCCCGCGGCCGTGGTTCGGACTGTGCCATTCCATGGGCGCTGCGATCCTGCTCGCCGTCGCGCGGGCGGGGCGCTGCCCCTTCGACCGGCTCGTCCTGACCTCGCCGATGATCGCCCTCGCCATGTTCAAGCGACCGCGCGCCGCGCGGCTGCTCATCGAAGCTCTCGACGCGCTCGGCCTCGGCGGCGCCTTCGCGCCGGGCGGCAGCTCGAAAATCGTCGCCTTGAAGCCCTTCGCCGGCAATGTCCACACTTCGGACCCCGTGCGCTATGCCCGCGTCTCGGGCGTCGTCGCGGCCGATCCCGAACTTGGTCTCGCCTGGCCGACGGTCAGCTGGCTGCACGCCGCCTTTCGCCTCATGCGCGAGTTCGAGGACCCGGATTTTCCCCGGCGCGTGTTGACGCCCATCTTGGTCGTCGCCTCGGGCGCGGACCGGGTGACCGACACGCGCGCCGCCGAACGTTTCGCCGCGCGCTTGCGCGCCGGGCGGCTCATCGTGGTCGACGGGGCGGAGCACGAGCTGATGATGGAGCGCGACGTCTTCCGCGATCGATTCTGGGCGGCGTTCGATGCGTTCATCCCCGGCGTCGAAGGCGAAAAGGCGCGGGCCGCGCAGTGATCGCCGCTCCCGATCGCGCTCCGAGCCCCGACGCGAGCGCCCGCACGGCGCTCGCTCTGATCGGCGCTTTTGCGCTCGCGCGCCTCGCGCTCGCGGCCACGCTCGGCCTCGGCGTCGACGAAGCCTACACGATCGTCGTCTCGCGCCGGCTCGATCTCTCCTATTTCGATCATCCGCCGCTGCATCAATGGATCGCTCATTATGCGGCGCTGGCGTTCGGCGAGGGCGCCGCGACGCGGCTGCCCTTCGTCGCGCTGTTCGCGGCGACGGGCTGGCTGACGTTCGCGCTGACGCGGCGTCTGTTCGGCGCGCGCGCCGGCCTCGTGGCGCTGTTCGCGCTCAACGTCTCGCCCTTCTTTCTCGCCTCCGCCGGCGCCTTCGTCGTGCCCGACGGGCCGCTGCTGCTCGCGCTCGCCGGCGCGGCGCTCGTGCTCGCCGAATTGTTTTTCGACGAGCCGGATTCGCGCGCCGCCTGGCGTCTTTGGCTCGCGGCGGGCGCGTGGCTCGGCCTTGCCGGGCTGTCGAAATACAGCGCCGCGCTGTTTGTGGTCGGACTCGTCGCCTTTGTCGCGCTGAGCCCGCGCCAACGCCATTGGTTCGCGCATCCCGCGCCCTATCTGGCGGCGCTGCTCGCCCTGGCGATGGTCTCGCCGGTCATCGTCTGGAATTGGCGCCACGGCTGGGTCTCGTTCGCGTTTCAGGGCGAGCGCGGCGCAATGGCCGGCGCGTGGCGCCCCGCGCAGGTCGCGGCGATGCTCCTCGGCGAGATCGCATTCTTGACGCCGTGGATTTTCGTTCCGCTCGCCGGCGCGCTCGTCGCGGGCGCGCGCCGAGCGTTCGAAGACGAAAAGCGTCTGTTTCCGGTCTGTCTTGCGCTGCCGCCGATCCTCGTCTTCACGCTGACGCCGCTGTGGGGCGCGCGCGGACTGCCGCATTGGCCGATGCCCGGCTGGTTCTTCGCCTTTCCGCTGATGGGGGTCTGGCTCGGCGAGCCCTGGGCCGCGCGTTACGACCTCAGGCGCTGGGCGATCGTCTCGGCGGGGCTGATCGGCGCGATCGCGATCCTCGTCGTTTCGCAGGCGGCGACGGGTTGGGCGACGCGCCTCGTCCCGGCGCCCGCGGGCGTTGTCGACCCGACGCTGGAGACGCTCGACTGGGGCGCATTGCGCGCGGCGCCGGCGCTACGGGACGCCGCCGCCTTCGTCGTCGCGACGAAATGGTCGGAGGGCGGCAAGATCGCGCTCGCGCTCGGCTCGCGAACGCCCGTCTTCGTCTTTTCCGACGATCCGCGCGGCATGGCGTTTCTCGACGACAGCGCCCGCTTCGTCGGACGGGACGGGGTCGTCGTGGTTCCGCAGGACCGTCTGGATCAGACGCTGGCGCAATTGCGGCCCTATTTCTTGCGCCTCGATCCGCCGCAATCGCTCGCGTTGGGCCGCGCCGGGCGCGACGAAATCGTGATTGCGCTGGTTCCCGCGCATGGCTTGACGCGCGCCTTTCCCGTGCCGTATCCGCACTGACGTCGCCGCGCGGGAATCGCCGCGCGCGCCTTATGAGCGCGAAATGACTTCTGATCCGGCGATGCCAGAGGCGCGGCCGACCCTTTCGGTGGTCGTGCCGACCTATCGCGAAGCGGCCAACGTTCCCGTCCTTTTCGAGCGGCTCAAGGCGGCGCTCGCCGGCCTGCCCTGGGAAATGATCGTCGTCGACGACGATTCGCCCGACGGCACCGCCGATGTCGCCTATGCCCTGGCGGCGCGCGATCCGCGCGCGCGCTGCATCCGGCGCGTCAACCGCCTCGGCCTTGCGGGCGCGGTCATCGAGGGCTGGTTGTCGTCGAGCGCCGATCTGGTCGCGGTGATCGACGGCGATCTGCAGCACGACGAATCGATCCTGCCGAAGATGTACGAGGCGCTCGCCGCCGGCCGCGGCAATCTCGCCATCGGCACTCGCGTCGCCAATGAGGCGGCGCCGGGCGGCCTGTCGCCGATGCGCCAGAAGCTCAGCGATCTCGGCGCCTGGTGTTTTCGGCGCGTGGCCGGGGTCACGGTTCGCGATCCCATGAGCGGATTCTTCATGATCCGCCGCGAGATCGTCTCGCGCCTCGCCCCGCGCCTGTCGCCGGACGGCTTCAAGATCCTCGTCGACGTGATCCTGTCCTCGCACGGCGATCTCGAGATCGTCGAGACGCCCTATGTCTTTCGCAAGCGTCAGGCCGGCGAATCCAAGCTCTCGCCGCTGGTCGGCCTGGATTTTATCGGCCTCGTCGCGCATCACGCGACCGGCGGGTTGCTGCCGATCCGCTTCGTGCTGTTCGCCTCGATCGGCGCGATCGGGCTCGTCGTGCACCTGCTCGTGCTGATGGCGCTGATCGATTGGCTGGGTCCGGCGAATTTCGTCGCCAGCCAGATCGTCGCGACCCTTACGGCGATGGCGAGCAACTTCTTGCTCAACAACGAAATCACCTATCGCGCCCATCGCTATCGCGGCTTCGGCCTGCTCGCCGGCTTCGCGCAATTCGCGCTGCTGTGCAGCGTCGGCGCGCTCGCCAATATCGATATCGCGTCGTCGCTTTTCGCCCGCGAGCGCGTCTGGTGGGCGGCGGGTCTGGCGGGCGCCTTGATCGGCGTCGTCTGGAACTACGCGGCGAGCTCGACCATCGTCTGGCGCAAACGGCGCACGGTGTAGGAGGTGGTGCGCCTGAGTGGACTTGTCTCGACCGCCACAACCGTCATTGCGAGCGGCAGCGAAGCAATCCAGACTTCGGGATTGCGGCGGCGGCTTAGTCTGGATCGCTTCGCTTTGCTCGCGATGACGGCCGAGATTGTTTCAACGTAAAGACGACGCGATCTCGGGTGAAACGCGCAACAACGGAAGACGGCATGTTCCAGGATGCGCTCGACAGTCTCGGCGACATTTTTTCGCCGCCGTTTCGCCGTGTCATGGCGAAGTCGCTGGCCTTGACCGCAGCGGTCCTGGTTCTCGCCTGGATCGGCCTCGACCGGCTTGCGCTGTCCCTCGTCCGTGTCGAGCCGCCCTGGCTGGCGACGATGATCTCGCTTGTCGTCGGGCTCGGTCTTGTCGCCGGGCTGATGTTTCTGGCGGCGCCGGTCTCCTCTCTCGTCGCCGGATTCTTCCTCGACGAAATCGCGGCGCACGTCGAGCGTGAGATCGATCCGGCGGGTCCGCAGGGACGGCCCGCGCCCGCCGTCGAAGCCGCGCTTTCCGCGCTCCGCTTCGCCGGGCTTTCCGTTCTCGTCAACCTGATCGCGCTCGCCCTGCTGTTCGTCTTCGGCCTCGGCGTGTTCGCTTGGATCGGAGCCAACGGTTATCTGCTCGGGCGAGAATATTTCGAACTCACGGCTATGCGCTTCCGCTCACCGTCGAAGGCGCGCGCGATGCGTCGGCACTATGCGATCCCCGTCTTCACGCATGGCCTGCTGATCGCCGGCTTCGTCGCCATTCCCTTGCTCAACCTGCTCACGCCGCTCTTCGCGACGGCGCTGATGGCGCGGCTGCACAAGCGGCTGTCGCGGGCGGGGTAGGGGATAAAGCGAATTGCTCGGCGCCCAGACCAGAGCGCCGCTCGGGGTGGAAGCGGACATTTGCAACAGAAATTGGCAACGGTTAAGCGGTTGATATTGTTAGGGTCTCCGCGTGTTGCAAATATCTTGAGATATGCACGCGCCCGTCATTTCGGAGCGAGTTCGCCGTACCAATAGGCAGCCGTGACCCCGCCATCCATGAGGAAGTCGCTGCCGGTGATGAACCCACCGTCCGGGCCCATGAGCAGCGCGCCGACGGTTCCGACTTCGTCCGGGGTGCCGCCGCGTCCAGCCGCCGACACTTCGATCATGCGCCGGTATCCTTCGCCGCGAGGGCCGCTCAATTCGTCTCTGGCGAGAGGGGTAAAGATGATGCCGGGGCTGATCGTATTAACCCGCGCGCCACGCTTGCCCCAGCGTACCGCCTCGGCCATTACCCGCAGCGAATTTCCGCGCTTGGAGAGCTGGTAGGCGTGAAGGGGGTCATTCACCTGATTCGGCTGGAGCATCGGGAGGGTAAGCAATTTATCAGCCGGTGTGGTTGCGAGGGCCGCGTTCTGCTCGGCGGTCAACGCCGGCAACCGGTGCCCGGACTGTGACGCGATGACGACGCCGGCGCCGCCGCGCGCGATGACATTGCCGAACTCTTCGAGAACGAGCGCGGTCCCATACAGATCAACCTTGAGGATCGTCGCCGGCGAAGCCTGCGTAGGGGAGACGCCTGCGGCGTGGATTACGCCGGTGACGTCGCCGAGCGCTGTGGCAGTCTGGACGAGCGCATGAACCGATTCGCGTGAGGACACGTCGACCGTCGCGGTGCTTACCTCGAACCCCGCATCCTTAAGGACATTTGCCGCTGCTTCTGCGTTTTGCTCGCGCAGGTCGGCGAGCAGCACGTGCTTGCCTGCGCTAACCCTTCGCGCGATCGCCTGACCGATTGACCCGGCTCCGATGACGACAATCACATCGGTCATGGCGGTTCCCTTTTTCCTTAGCGCACCGTAGGGGGTCAAGATCAACGAAAAGTGCTTACAATACAAGACTTTGTTGCATGGTGCATAATTCTTGAATTCTGCACCGCTTCAAAATTGACGCGGATTGGAGACGCCGAACCGTTCCGGTTGGGTTTCAGGTTTTGTCGACCCTTCACGACCGACGCGGCAATAATTTAGTGACAGGGAGGGCCGGGCGATCGGCGCAAAAACCCGGTCGTCGCCGACATCGCCGCTTGCTTGTAAAGGTCCAGCAACGCTTTGAGGAAGACAACTTCGACTTCGCGTCCCGATTTCTTCTGTAGCTCGATCGCTTGCCTGTACAACTGCTCAAACTCCGGGTCAGAGTCTTCTGCAAGTGCGAATTCGTCGGGATGCCGTATGACCATCCAGCAATGGAAAGCAGCCATTGCCGGGGTGAAAGCGCCCTTCAGCTCGCGATACAACAGAATACCAAATCCGATGCGCCAATCGTTTTCTGTTGAATCGAAAGCCGGAAGAATTCCGGTCGGGTCTCGATCCGCGTGCTTCAAGAATGCCGACGCCCCTCGAAACCGTTCCGTGCCAATTGTCGTGAGATATGGCTTCATCCCAAATTCGTAAAACGGAGTCCCTTTCGCCAAATCCATAAGGATCGTGTATGCCGCCATCGTAAGCGTATGCACGGCGAGTTCGTCGTCTTGGTTCACGACGAGTCTGACTGCACACTCTATTTGCCTGCGGGCCGCGTCAATTTTATTGATCATCTAGCGATACCTAGCGCCGCAATTTCGGAGGCCATTGACTGAGGATTATTTGTACCATCCCCCCATTCCGTCAGAGGATTGATGCTCTCCATTTGGAAGATAATAACCGTCTAACCCATCAGAACTAGCGTGGCCTTGGGGCGTATAATATCCGCCCATGCCATCCGAACTGATTTGGCCTTCCCCACTATACCACCCTCCCATTCCATCTGAGCTTTGGTGACCTCCATTAGGAAGATAGTATCCCCCCATCCCATCAGAACTAGCGTGCCCTTCCTGAGTGTAATATCCCCCCATGCCGTCTGGTGTAATATGATCGGCGAATGAAATAGCGGGCACTAAGACAACGAAAGCCAGAGCTGTCAAAAGAACGCGCATGTTAACCTCCTATTCGGTCGCGGAAGCGTCCCGGCTCGCGGCAGCAAATGACACTCGCGAGCAAACTCAGGCCCAACCACTCAAATTCTACAGCATCGGGGAGTTTCTCAAAAGTCCCCGATATCCGGCTTGAATCGCGGGGCTCAGATTCCTTGATATCTGAAACGCGCCGAACGCCCGCTCAGGCTCGATTCCTGCCGCCGCCGGCGCCAAGCCTAGGATTCATCCACAAGCTCCCGCCCGCTCTCCGCGCGCCGCCGATACTACAGTGCCAGCTTCGACTCTTCGCGCGAAGCCGTGTCGGCTAGAGCGTTCTGCATTTAGGCGTGGGCATAGCCTGAATTGGCGAGATAGCTGGCGCATTCGTTAGGGGAGAACTCGGCGAGCGCGTCGGCGAGGGTGTCGGAGACGGCGTCGAAGGTGC
>Ga0181533_1001008_pt1 | contig 37127 bp, 32 predicted proteins | sample PEATcosm2014_Bin_45_FD_119772 | JGI IMG/M metagenome (GOLD analysis project Ga0181533, IMG submission 119772) | Peatland microbial communities from MTU Mesocosm Facility, Houghton, MI, USA - PEATcosm2014_Bin11_60_metaG | ecosystem: Environmental > Terrestrial > Soil > Wetlands > Peat | place...
CGTCGGGGAACTGTTTTCGTAACTCGGTAATCGTCATGGTTTTCCCTCCTTGAACAGGAGGTTAGCCCATGACTGCGACAGAATACGTCATACCTTCTTTTCGGGGATAGTTCCGAAAAACTACACCTCCTGGATTCTTTGGATGATAACCCGAATTATTCGTTGTCTAATATTGTTATAACGGTTGAAAACTATTTGTAAAATAATTTTCTTTATGAAATATTCGTATAGTTAAAAATCACAATTTAATGGTAAACTGTAAACATGTATCTCGATTTCTATGGATTCAGCGAAACGCCATTTTCCCTATCCCCCAATCCCCGTTTCATTTTTTTCAGCAAAACACATAAGGAAGCATTCGCCCTCCTCCTGTACGGGATAAACAAACGCTTCGGATTTATCGAGCTTACCGGAGAGGTGGGCACCGGTAAAACCACTATTTTGCGCACCCTTCTGAGCCAGCTGGAAGAGGAAAAGTACCGCACCGCCCTGATTTTCAATCCATCGACGACAACAATCGATCTTATGCGCGCCATCAACCAGGAATTCGGCATCCCTGCCCAATCAGATAACGCCGCCGAACTTCTGGATGAATTGAACCGCTTTCTTCTTGAGGAAAACTCCGCGGGACGAACGGTGGTGCTCATCATTGATGAGGCACAGAACCTTTCCGCTGGACTGCTCGAACAGGTCCGTCTAATATCCAACCTCGAAACGGACACCAGTAAACTGATCCAGATAGTCCTGGCCGGCCAGCCCGAACTGGGACGCATCCTCGAAAAGCCCGAGCTGCGCCAGATAAACCAGCGCATCGCGCTCCGCTATAGCCTCCACCCACTCGACAGGGAGGATTCCAGAGCTTACATTGACCATCGGCTCGCCATGGCGGGGGGGCGCGACAAGGTCTCTTTTTCACAGAGGGCCTTCGGATGGTTATATCGCTACTCCAGGGGGACCCCCAGGCTGATAAACATCCTCTGCGACCGCTCACTGCTCATCGCCTACACCGGGGACCAGCGAAAGATTAGCGCCCGGACAGTCGCTCTGGCATTCAGGGATGTCATGCTCAAACCGGCCCGCATATTTCCCTCTCCCCGGAGTGCGGCTGTTTTTGCGGTTATGGCATCTCTTCTGGCAGTGAGTTGCTTTTTATACCTGATTCATGGAAAAACTCCTTTATCGGCAAGGTCTGCTGCACCAACACTCGAGAAAGCTTTAGTATCTCCGGATAAAGCCGTTACTCCCTTAGCGCCAAAACCCGCAGTCACACAAGAGGCAAAACCTGTAATGACTACATTGGCAAAGCCTCCCGGCGCTCCCGGGATTTACCGGAATGTTGAGAAAAAGCCGGTTGTTGATTTCCCGGTGCTGACAGAAGAGCAACCTGCTTCGCCTGGGTTGACACAGGCGCTGCGTAGCGAAATCTTACTTCGAAGCGAGTCTAAAAATGCGGTTCAGGCCTTCAACGCGCTGGCTTCTTTCTGGCAAGTCCCTCCAATCGGACAACTGCATGAACGGGCTCCCATTATGGATGAGCTCAAAGGGGAGGCAGGAAAAAGGCATCTGGAAATTGCCCGTTTCAATGGGAAGATGGATGAACTGATTCGTCTAAATTCACCAGTTCTTCTCAACCTTTCTCCTAAGAGAAAAAAGGGGAGTTTCCTCGTGGCTATGACAGGGGTCCAAAATGGAAAACTTATCATAAATCCCCCTCTTTTGGGTCGTAACATCTTCAGTAAGTCGGAATTGTCTCCATTATGGTCCGGACAGGCCTTCATCCTGTGGCGAAATGGAGAAAATATTCATTATCCAATGGCTCTGGGGGCTGCAGGAAACGATGTAATACGGGTGCAGATTCTTCTTCAGGCTGCAGGATTCCATTCAATGGAGGTGAGCGGCTTATTTGACGAAGCAACGGTAAAAATTGTCAAAGATTTTCAGGCATCCAGAAAAATCAGCGTAACAGGAAAGGTTGGTCCAATTACCCTGATTCAGCTATACAGGGCAGTAAACGGCGCTTCTTTTCCGGGCCTCGCGAAACATGGCAAAGGAGGCGGAGTATGAGCTTTATTCTCAAGGCGCTGAAAAAACTGGAAGATGAGAAAGCCGCCCGTGATACAGGCGCGATTCACATCAAAAGCGCAATTCTCGCGCATCACAGCCGTCCACATTCATCACCCCGTAAATCAGCCGGCTGGATGTTAATTGTGTTGGTATTTTTAGCAGGGGGAATAATGACCTATTTTATCTTGCGTCATACAAACCCTGTAATCGTTCAACGCAAGGAAAAGGATATACAACCTGTCCAAGTCACGCAAACTGTTCAAACTCCGCAAACGGTCTTTCAGGGTGGGAAATCGAAGCTTGATGATGAAGTGGTTTCTCCACCCGCAAAAATTCTAGTTGAGCGGACGTTATCCCAACCGATAATCCAGGAGAGAACCCCGGAAGCGTCTCCCGCGACCCCCCCCATGATCCGCTCCATGACTGAACAGGTGGCGAATCCCGGCACGGCAACGACATCATTGACCGTAAATGGCATAGCTATTCAGGACGATCCCGCTGAAAGCATAGCCGTGGTTAATGGCGTGATTGTGAAGCAAGGGGTGACAATCGGAGGGGCGCAGGTTGACAGAATATTTCTGAACAGGGTTAGATTCAAGCGAGAAGGCGGCACATTCGAGGTGCATCTGGCTAAGTAAGGCGTTTCATCTGCCCCGCACAAACAAAGGAGGAAATATGAAGGAAACAAAATTGATCATTCCGGAACTGGCACTTGTCGCTGGTACACGCGCCGCATTGGGAGGAGGGGCCGCCCTCCTGCTCGCGGACCGGCTCACCGAAGACCGGCGCAAAACTGTAGGCTGGACACTTTTCCTGACCGGCGTGATCACCACTATCCCTCTGATGATACTGGTGTTAGCCAGGCGTCGCTAAACCTTGCGCAATCTCTTCGTTGCATGTAGCATTAGTGCGGCGGACATGATCATGCATCACCACGACACAGACGGTAGATAAAGACAGGCGTATGGAAAATCCCAGGCATATCGTAGTGGTAAGCTGTCTCGTACAAAATGATAAGGGACAGCTCCTGCTTATCAGACATTACAAGCGGGGGTGGGAAATCCCCCAGGGTAGGGTGGAAGAAGCGGAAAGTATTCTTGAAGCGCTCCACCGGGAGATCAGGGAGGAGACTGGAATTGAGATGACCCCCGGCCCCCTGGTTGCCGTATGGTCTAAACTGTCACCTCCTTCAGCGGTAATTTTATCATTCCTGGGCAACTACACCGGCGGCGACCTGCTGCCCAGCGAAGAGAGCCCGGAAATCGGCTGGTTTGATGCCGATGAAGCACTGGCGCTGATTTCCCATCCAGTGAATCGGGACCGCCTGAAGGCGCTGATCCAGTTTTCCGGGAAAATGGTCTTCCGGTCATACACCTCAAACCCTTACCAGGTGCTGACAGATTAGCTTGATCCTGATAAAAGCAAAAAAGCCCCGGAGTTGTCCGGGGCTTTACGGTTGACAAAATAGAATTGTATGAAAAAAGAGTATTCGATTATCTGTACCTAAGCTTAACCCATTGAAAACTTTCAGCCTTTATCCCTGTCGGGCCTTTTGAAGCTGAGGGCTTTTCGTCTCCTTCTCATTGCCTCCTGCTGTTTCCGCTTCTTTTTCACCGAGGGTTTTTCGTAGAACTTCCGTTTCTTGATTTCCCGGAAAAATCCTTCCTGTTGAAGCTTGCGCTTAAGGTGACGGAGTGCCCCATCCACATCATTGCCATGAACGATTACTTGCAAGGGCCTACCTCTCCCTTCTGCCGCCGCCACCGCCATGTCTGCGGTTGTCGCGCTCTTTTGGCGGGCGTGCTTCATTTACCGTCAGCGCCCGGTCTTTAAGTATAGTGCCGTTCAGGGCTTCAATCGCCTTGCGCGCATCAGCGTCGGAGGCCATTTCCACAAAAGCGAACCCTTTCGGCTGGCTGGTAAACTTGTCCGTAATTATCTTGACGGAAGTCACCTCCCCCTCACCGGCGAAAAGATCTTTCAACTCACCTTCCGTTGCTTCCCAAGAAAGATTTCCCACAAATATCTTGTTCCCCATTTCTCCACTCCTTTCGCTGCCGGGTAATAAAAAACCCGTTGACTTTCAAAGTCTCCGGGATTGCATAACTTTAAAAGAATGTTTCCTTTTAGCACAAAAATTAGCGTTTGTATCTAAAAAAGATATTTTGTGTAAAACGCCCAGCAATCCGGTTTAAAAGAACTTACTGCTTCTCCGGCGGGATGGTCAGTTCAGAGGCTGTCTGCATTCCGGTTGCGACTTCGCTCAGAATCCCCATTTTTACATAGATCGGACGTATCTTTTTCCGAATTTTTGGGAGATTTTTTGCAAATAGTGCCCCTGCTGCGAGACAGGAAGCCCCTCCGATGAGCAGGGTGTTCCTTGCACCGATGCCATGGGCAATCGCTCCCGCGATAAGACTCCCAAATGGCGCCATGCCGATGAAGGCCATGGTGAAGAGGCTCATGATGCGGCCACGCTTGTCATCATCCACGATTGTCTGGAGGATGGTGTTGCTCGATGCAACCAGAGCCATGGCGCCAAAACCGGTCAGACAGAGAAACAGGAGCGAGAGAATAAGTGAAGTGGAAAACGAAAAGGCGATAAGACCGGCGCCGAAAAGTGTTGTTGCTATGGCAATAAGCCTGCCGAGTCCGAGGACGCTCCTGCGGGAGGCGAGATAGATAGTGCTGGAGAGTGCGCCACACCCCGCCGCCGCCATGAGGAAGCCAAAGGTTTGCGCACTGCCGTGGAGAATATCACGGGCAAATACCGGCATAAGGACTGTATAAGGCATCCCCATAAGGCTCACCAGGGCGATCAGAAGGAGAATACTGCGGATCGGCGAAAAGCCGAACGCATAACTGAAGCCTTCGCGCAACTCGTGAAGGATATGGTGTCTTTCCCGGCCGTGTTTAACAGATTGGAAACGCATGGCGGCAAGGGCGACGATAACCGCAAGATAACTTATGGCGTTCAGGATAAAGCAGACCCCTTCGCCCACTGCGGATACAAGAATGCCGGCGATGGAAGGGCCGATTAGCCGGGCGGCGTTGAACATGGAGGAGTTGAGGGCTATGGCGTTGGCCAGGTCCTCGCGATTCTCGACCATTTCCACGAAAAATGACTGGCGGGCCGGTATGTCGAAGGAGTTGATCACACCGAGAAGAAGACTGAGGACGACGATCTGCCAGACCTGCACGATACCGGTCAGGACAAAGATTGCCAGCGCCGCCGCCTGAATCATGGCAAGGGCTTGCGTGCAAATGATAAGCCGCCGTCTGTCCCACCGGTCGGCAAGAACGCCAGCAACCGGCGCCAGGAGGAAAGTGGGTAACTGGCCCACAAAGCCGACCACCCCGAGGAGAAAGGCCGAACCGGTCATACGGTAGACGAGCCAGCTCATGGCGACCTGCTGCATCCATGTTCCTGTCAGAGAGATGCTCTGTCCGGCGAAAAAAAGCCGGAAGTTGCGGGAGCGGAGGGCACGCAGCAGAAGCTGCAGCCGAATCCCGCTTTTTTCGAAGATACCGCTTTGGTTTATTTCCATTATTAGTTTCGCTATTGCCATTTTTTGCTAATGTTACCAGCAGACAGCAATTTTGTCATTAATCATGACGAATTAAATAAATGCAACTGTAAGTTTAATGCAGCGTTCGATTTAAAAAAAATCACTAATAAATATCAAACGGCCATACGATATTTTTTGCATCTTCGTACGAGATGGGTTATAAAATGTACGGAATGATCCATCGTTGATGTATTGGCGGTTTTGCTGGAGGAACCATTGACATGATCACCCATATTGTCTTCTTCAGGCTTATCGATCCTGCACCGGAAAATATTGCAGCCACGCGCGGCATACTTTTGGGCATGAATGGAAAAATTCCCGAAATAAGACACCTTGAGGTCGGGGTTGACGTAATCCGCTCTGAACGCTCCTATGACCTAGCGATAGTTACTCGATTTGATTCACTTGCCGATCTTAAGGCCTACCAGGTGCACCCCTGCCATGCCCGTGACGTGGTGCCGTACCTGAAGTCGGTCTGCTCCTCCATCATAACGGTTGATTTTGAATCTTAATGTGATCGATATTGCAGTAGGGGAAACCGTGGAGAAAGATTTCACCAGCACTGTATGGGATACAACCGCACTTTACCCTTCTCCGGTTTCGGCTGAGCTGGAACGTGATTTCGCCGCCGCTGCCGCTGAGGTGGAACAATTCCGGAATAGCTATCTGAGTAAGACTGCCGAACTCAACGCTACCGGGCTTCTGCAGGCGCTTGTCGCCTACGAAACCCTCCAGGAGCGGATCGGCAAGCCGCAGATGTACGCGCACCTCCTTTTTGCGGCCGACAGCGAGGACGATACGAACAAAGCCCTCTCACAGAGAGCAGCGGAGTTTGGTAACCTCATGGCCAGACAACTCCTTTTCTTCGAACTGGAAATAATGGCCATCCCCGACATGGCATTCGGCTCTTTAAGCGCCGATGATCGGCTCGCCAACTATCGCCATTTTCTGGCGAACGTTCGTAAATTTCGCTCCCATACACTTTCTGAGCGGGAAGAGCAACTCCTTAAAAGGAAGGATCTGACCGGCACGGATGCCTTTTCCCGCCTGTTCGATGAACTATCCTCCTCATTCCGCTACAGGATGGAGGTTGCCGGCGAAGAGCGGGAATTTACCGGTGAGGAGCTACTGGGGCTTCTTCATCACCAGGACGCAACGCTCCGGGAACGCGCCTTCGCCACATTTCTCATGCGCCACGCGGAGCACGCCATTGTCTACTCTGCCATATTCAATGATATCACCCTCGACCATTCCCATGAGCTGGAGCTACGTGGTTATGCGACACCGATGGAGCCGACCAATATCGCCAATGAGATTGAACCACTGATAGTTGAGCGGTTGATGACCGTCAGCGAAGCCAATTATCCGCTGGCCCGCGAATATTTCCGGATCAAGGCCAAACTACTGAAGGTGCCGAAACTGAAAAACACCGATATATACGCCCCGATTGGAGAAATGGACAGCCGCTATACCTTTTCCGAGGCAAGGGATATTGTATTGACGGCTTACAGGGAGTTCAACCCGACCTATGGTCCGATAGTCGAAGCCTTTTTCAATGAGAAAAGGATCGACGCCCTTCCTCGGCCCGGCAAGGGGGGAGGGGCCTTTTGCATGGGGATGACTCCATCGCTTCCACCTTATCTCCTGTTGAACTTTACCGGCAACTTGCGCGACGTGGCGACTCTTGCCCATGAACTGGGGCATGGTCTCCATTTCGTCCTTTCCGGCTGCCAGACCATGCTCAACTATCATGCACCTCTCCCTCTTGCGGAAACCGCTTCGGTCTTCGGTGAAATGCTCCTGACCCGTCATCTTTTGGAGAAAGAATCAGACCCTGCTGTTAAAACAGCTCTGCTCTGCGCCAAGATCGAGGACATCATCGCCACCACTTTCCGCCAGAATGTCCTGACCCGCTTTGAAGAGCGATTGCACCTTGAACGGAAGGAAGGGCTTCTCACCTCGAACCGCATCTGCTCTATCTGGTGGGAAGAAAATGAAAAGCTCTATGGTGATGCGGTGACGATGATCGAGCCGTACCATTGGGGATGGAGCTACATTTCCCATTTCATTCACAGCCGTTTTTACTGTTACTCTTATGTCTTTGCCGAACTACTTGTGCTATCCCTATACCGCAATTACCTTCAGGAAGGAGCAGCCTTCATCACCGGCTACGAGGCGATTCTCAAGAGCGGCTCTGCATTGTCTCCAGCGGATACGGTCAGATCCGCGGGAATCGACCTGTCTGCCCCGGATTTCTGGCAGAAAGGCTATGATTTATTAGGGGATATGATAAAGGATTTGCAGGAACTGACTTGTTGAAGGCTATATAACTAATTGAATTTGAAACTCTACGGGAGGGTCAAATGGATGAGCCTTGGTCGATAGGAGTTGATCTGGGAGGCACCAAGCTGGAGGCCGCACATGTTGATGCGCTTGGACGAGTCCGCCAAAGGGTTCGGAAAGCTACCAATATTAAAGGTGGACCATCCGCCATCATTGAAGATGTTATCAATTGTATATGGACACTGCGCAACGGTGTTGACTCATCTCCCGCCGGTGTTGGCATCGGCGTTGCCGGCCAGGTCGATAAGGAATGCGGGAAGGTCATATTCGCGCCCAATCTCGACTGGCGTGATGTTCCTCTTCAGAACGATCTGCAAAATTCCATCGGGTTGCCCGTGGTTGTAACCAACGATGTACGTGCGGCTACCTGGGGCGAGTGGCTGCACGGCGCCGGCAGAGGCTGTGATGATCTACTCTGCATGTTTGTCGGCACCGGCATCGGCGGCGGTGTTGTAAGCGGTGGACATATGCTTGCCGGCTGCAACAATACCGCGGGCGAAGTCGGGCACATCACCGTTGATTTGAACGGCCCAACCTGCACCTGCGGGAACCGCGGATGCGTGGAGGCATTTGCAGGCGGGTGGGCCATAACCAGATTGGCGCGGGAAAGCGTTGCCGCCGACCCTGAAGGTGGCAGACTCCTCCTGGAAATGGCCGGGGGGAGGATCGATGAGATCAACGCTGCGACTGTGGCTCGCGGCGTGAGAGGGGGAGACCCCATGGCGCGGGAATTGTTGGACTCTGTGGCCGGAGCACTCATTGCCGGTGCAAGCAATTTAATTAATGCCTTCAATCCCTGCCGTCTTATCATGGGTGGAGGAGTGATTGATGGGATACCCGAGCTAATTAAGCGGATCGACAAGGGTGTGCGCAAACAGGCGTTGGCAGCGGCCTGCTCTTCCCTAATAGTCATGCCGGCCGGCCTGCGCACCGATGCCGGGGTAATCGGAGCCGCTGCCCTGGCTGTCCGCTCATTTGCCAAATAAGATGGATAACCCATAGAGAGAAAGCTTCGTATCTGAAATATCTTAAATTCCGGCAGAGCATGTATTGGTAGCTTTTGAACCTGGTAGCCATGCTTTGGAACAACTTGTTGTTTAAATTCCGGATGATATGGGACAGCACAAGAGCAAATTAAATGCTAAACGACATGAAAATAGTCGTGGTCATGCCCGCCTACAATGCGGAAAAAACCCTTGAAAAAACGTACAGTGAAATTCCTTTTGAGATCGTAGATGACGTTGTTCTCGTCGATGATGCGAGCCGCGACCGGACCTCCGAGATCGCACGGGAAATGGGAATCCATAACATTGTGCACGAGAATAACCTGGGTTACGGCGGGAACCAGAAGAGCTGTTACCGGGCAGCCCTGGAATTGGGGGCGGATATCGTTATCATGGTCCACCCCGATTACCAGTACACTCCCAAGCTGATTCCTGCTATGGCTTCCATGATCGCCTACGGCGAGTTCGATGCGGTCCTTGGCTCCCGGATCCTGGGAATCGGCGCATTGCAGGGGGGGATGCCGCTTTACAAGTATATTGCCAATCGTTTTCTTACCTTGTTCGAGAACCTGCTCCTTGGGCACAAGCTGTCGGAATACCACACCGGCTACCGCGCCTTTTCCCGCGAGATCCTGGAAAAGCTGCCGCTGGAGAAGAATTCCAATGATTTTGTCTTCGACAACCAGATGCTGGCCCAGATCATCTGGTTTGGCTACCGGATAGGCGAGCTCAGTTGCCCCACGAAATATTTCGAGGATGCGTCTTCCATCAATTTTCGCCGCAGTATCGCCTACGGCTTGGGCGTACTGAAGACCTCCGTGCAGTTCCGCCTGAGAAAGTGGGGATTAGTCAGGTCAGCAATTTTCCCATAAAATCTCCATGATGGCTTCATTACCGTCAAGACATTAACCGGTCAGAGTGTCAAGATCGAGTGACTCCTGGACCCGAATATTACAGGAGCCGGGACACCAGTTTAAACAGATGAGCGGCATCTATATCCCCTACTATTTTATTTCGAATGACGCCGTTTCTATCAAGAATGAAAATAGTTGGAAACCCGATAATACCATACTGCCGTGAGATCATTACATGCTCATCGGTCAACATATTCAAAGTCAATCCATAATTCCTTGCGAATAACCTTACGCTATTCTCGTCGTCGCCAACATTTACAGCCAGAATGGACAACCCGGTATACTTGTTTAAACTGAACCAGGGTTCAAGTTGTTTTAATCTTTCCCCGCAACATGAGCTTGACCAGAAATAGATAACAACGACATTGCCTTTAAGCCGGTTCAGGTCGATGTATTCACCGTTTACGTCATTGCAGGATATCGCCGGTGGAGTTTTCCCGATTTTGGGAACAGATTTTTCCGCGCAACCGGATAAACAGTTGGGGAGCGCCAGTAATAAAACCATAAACGGAATAATCGAATCGGAGATCAACGCTTGAATATGTTTCAATATAATGAGGAACCGAAAGCACATGCTACATCATATAACATTTTCTCTATGGTTTTAGAAGTATCTGATTACATTCGCGGAACGGCAACCTATTCGCCGCTATTTATTATGACAGGTGAGACACAATGCGCCTTGCCGGTCACTCATGACCAGATGGCCCTTTTCCGGGTTAAACGGGTCGTGGCAGGTAAGGCATCCGACTTTCCCGTTGACAAATATCATTTTGGGATTCGTTGTCGGTTTGTAACTTTTGCCGGAACATACATACCGGTTATAATCCATGCCTATCGGATGATCAGAGTGTGAGGTTGCCAGCGTGTTTCTCCGTTTAAAGGGCTCGTTTCTCACATCCACCGTAATATCTTGTGCGGATGCGCCATCATGGCATCCCAGACATAACGCCGTCAAGTTGTCAATATCTCGTGCTCCGCCATTCGCATGACTGTTATTCTTCACAAACAAAGTATTACCGAATCCTCCATCGTCTGCTTCAACAGAAGCCTTGGAAACGTCGGCATACATTTCGTCTATCGACTGAACATTTGGTCCAAACTGGCGACCTGCTGAAATCACCATGGCTACATACTGTTTTTTTATATTTGGATCTTCCTTCAACTGGACAGTGAACAAACAAGTTTCATTAATTTCCAACCTGCCTAAAGTCCGCATTCCCCAGGCAAAATGATCAGGTGACGCAGTCACCATAATAACAAACGCTGATATAATGATCATCATTTTGCTTACTGCCGCTGGACTGCTTTCCTTCATCATGGCTGCCTCCTTTTTTAATCTAAGTGTCATAACTTGTGTTTCAAGGATGGTTCCAAAACGTCCCATATTGCATAAAGTCTTTAACCAGTCGTATTGATTACGTAAATAAACATATATTGCAAACCACTTTCAGTTTGTATTACGGCCCGATCTGTTCAACTTAAGAACAGTTATTTTCCAAACTACGCATTCGCCCAATTTATGATAAACTCACAATGAGTCGTCATCCCGGCGAAACCGTGATTCATGGGTTTATTAACTGACTGAAATGACGGGATTCAGGATTTGCCGGAATGACGAATACAACCGTCCATAACATTTTGCGGATACATCATATAAGGGAGGTTAATGTCTGTTATGTTGCTGAACAGCTGTTGAAGCAGATAAACAAATCGGCTGATTTCCACAACCGAGCAAGTCCACTGGTTTCCAGCGAAAAGATCATCAAGCCCTTGACTTTAATGAGAATAGATGACTTAATAGAGAGTAACTTGCTGCTTTCGCAGAAATGTACTTGAATCGGTTGAACTTAACAGGATAAAATCCGACGGCCCTTCTTTTCAGATCGAAATGAGCTATTAATTGCGTGGAGAAAGGGTCCCGGATCGGCGAAATACCGATGATCTTCTTCGACAGGCATGGTGGGCACATCGAAGATGTCGAAGCGGATTGTACACGAGACGGTGGCCATGGTCTGGAAGTTGAAGCTGAGAAATCTGTTGAGAAAGCTTTTTAGGGTGAGGGACAAGAGCAAAAACGCCGCTTATGGTGAAATCTTTAGAACCCTATTTTATTTGATTGACTAATTTGTGCATTTTCGGTTTATATAATATTTGTTTGATCGGAAAAGTTTTAGGTCTTCGCGCACTCTGTGCAAAAATATTTAGCATCTGCCAGGATAACATCCTGTAACAAAATTACATATTGATTCTCCGGTCTGACAAGGATGGAGCGAATGAAAATCAAACCGGGTTTTTCCCTCCTGGCCTCTTGCATTCTGTTATTGTGCTGCTCATTTGCCTTTGCCGACTCGTGCATCACGACAAAGTGTCACTCCGCAATCGGCGCATTGAAGTATCCTCACTCTCCCGTCAAAGAGGGGGACTGTCTCTCCTGCCACCAGCAAAAGGTCAAGGAACATCCTGTCAAAGGTGGGAAGAGCTTCGATTTGACGGCCAAGGGCGCGGCGCTTTGCAGCCAGTGTCATGACCCTAAGGGGAAGAAGAAATATGTCCACCCGCCGGTAAAGGATGGGGACTGTATCTCATGCCACAATCCCCATGGCGGGAAAGGCCGGAATCTTTTGGATGTGGGCGAAGACCAGAATGCTCTCTGCCTTGGTTGTCACGACTCCGCAGAATTCAAGCGGAAGTTCCTCCACGGCCCGGTTGCCGTAGGCGCCTGCGCCACCTGTCACGACCCCCATGAATCGGATACGAGGTTCCTTCTCAAGGAACCGAATCAACAAATTTGCCTGAAATGTCACGCCGACTTTTGGAAGGCGGAACGCGAGGCGCCGGTCATTCATGATCCGGTGCAACTCAATCAATGCTTTTCGTGCCATGAGCCCCACGGAGCGACCGACTCCTCCCTGCTCAACAAGCCGATGCCGGATCTTTGCATTTACTGCCACAAGAAGGTCGGCGATAAAATGGCCAAAACGAAGTTCCCGCACAAACCTCTCTTCCAGCAGGGGGGATGTACCACCTGTCATTCCCCCCACTTCGCCAAGGTCAAAGGGCTTATTGATGCCGATGAGGTGACGCTGTGTCTCAACTGCCACGGCAAGGACAAACTGGGCAATCCCCCGCTGAAGAATATCAAAAAGGAGCTGGAGGGGAAAAAGTATATCCACGGTCCGATAAGGGACGGAAAGTGCACACCCTGTCACGACCCGCACGGCTCCAATACAGCCCATATACTTAGGGGGAATTACCCTAACTCCTACTATGCCCCATATAAGGACGGGACGTACGATTTTTGCCTGCAGTGCCATGAAAAGAACCTCCTCCGTTACGCAGACACCACGATATACACCAGATTCCGTAACGGTAACCGCAATCTCCACTACGTACATGTCGTGAACAACAGGAAGGGGCGCACCTGTCTAATCTGCCATGAGCCCCATGCGGCCGACGGGCCGAAACTGATCAGCAAGGAAGGATCGCAGTTCGGCGTCTGGAGAATCCCCTTCAACCTGCAATTGACGGAAACCGGGGGCAGTTGCGCTCCCGGCTGCCACCGCAGCTTCAGTTATGACCGGGTAAAGCCGGTAAAATATGTAACACAGGAAAAACCGCGGTTCACGACAACCTCTTCAGCCATGCAAAAAAGGAGACAGTAAAGAAATGGCACAAATTAGGAACCTGATTCTTTCTCGCTTCACTTCACTATTTTTCACCGGGGCTCTACTCCTGACGCTTTCGGCGTGCAGCACGGCGCCCAAGCAGGAGTTAAAGACCGTATTTTTTCCGCCGCTTCCCGACGAGCCGCGCATCCAGTATCTGACCAGCTTCAACAGCAATGGTTTCCTGACAAAGGAAAAAAGCTCGTTCAGGCTCATCGTCACCGGCGAGGAAAAGGAAGACGCCGATATCACCATCGACAAGCCCCTTGGCATCGCGGTGCATAACGGCGTCCTCTATGTCTGCGACATGCATCAGGCAACCGTCTTCATCATCGACCCGGACAAGAAGCGGTTCGAATCGCTCAAGGGGAACGCCGGCCCCGGTGCCCTTAAGAAACCGGCGCATGTGGCCGTTGACGAGGACGGCACCATCTACGTCGCGGACGTAATACGGAAGGAGATCATGATCTATGATGCCGCCGGCGACTTCATCCGCTCCATCGGCGGCAACCTTGATATGAAACCCTTTGCCGTGGCCCTCGACCCGGAACACATATACGTCCTGGACGGACTCAACATGAAAGTAAAGGTCCTGGACAAGAACACCTATGAGCTGATAAGGGAGTTCGGCACCGGCACTACGCCGGACGACACCATCTGGCGCCCATTCAATATGACTAGTGATTCTCACGGCAACCTCTACGTCACCAATATCGGCACATGCAAGGTGCTGAAGATGGACGTGGACGGACATGTCCTCCTCGCTTTCGGCCAGCAGGGTGACGCTCCGGGCATGTTTGCCAGGCCCCGGGGGATAGCGGTCGACAATGGTGACCGGATGTGGGTGGTGGACGCCGCTTTCCAGAATGTGCAGATTTTCAACGAGAAGGCGCGGTTGCTGCTCAACTTCGGCGACCCGGGATTGACGAGGGGTTCCATGAACATACCCGCCGGCATCGCCATAACCAAGGACAAAATGGAATATTTCCGGAAATTCGCCGATCCGGATTTCGATGTTGAACAGCTCATTTTTATCACTAACCAGTCGGGCTACGACCTGGTGGCGGTTTACGGGTTCGGAACCCTCAAGAAGGGGAGCGCTCTGCGTTCGTTGGCAAAATCGTCCAAACCTGCTACACCAGCCAAACCGCTTGCTGCCCCGGTCCCGCCGATCCAGTCCGAGCCGGCCAAACCCGCAGATTCGGCGCAACCGGACAAATCGTCAAAGCCGGCCGTACCGGACGATATGGCTGAACCGGCCGATGCGGCAAAGCCCGCGGCAACTCCCTCGAAATGACAGGGAGTTGCAAACTTATAACCTGTTACGGGTTGAAAGGGATCTGTCCATGATTCTAGCATGGATACGTATTATCGTGTACACGGCTGCTGCAGCGGTTCCGCTCCTCCTCTGCCCGGGCTGCAGCACGCCCGTGTCGCGGGATATCGCGTCGTTGCTGTTCGACGGGGTTCCCGCGCTACCCGTGCCGGAAAAGTTCTGCGCCTCGTGGATGGCAGAGAAAGAGGCAGAGGAAAAACTGGCCAGACAGAAGGAAAAGGGCCCCGCCCCCAGCGGCTCGTCACACCCCCCGTATGCCGAGAAAAAGTGCAACAGCTGCCACGACACAAGCAAGGAAGGAGGTCTGGCCGCTCCCATGGAGAAACTCTGTTTTCTCTGCCACAAGGACATCATCAAGGGGGCAGAGGTCCATGCGCCGGCGGTGGCCGGGAACTGCCTCGCATGCCATCAGCCCCATGATTCCGTCTTCCCGTCCCTCCTGAAAACTGAAAAGGCCAAGCTCTGCGATTCCTGCCATATGGAGAAGCGGCTGACTACCGGACTCCATGCCAGTGTGTCAAAGGCCGGCCTGGTCTGTACCGACTGCCATGATCCCCATGCAGGCAACGCCAAGTATTTCCTCAAATGATCGGATGAGATGGATGAGGTTTTCACTGTTGATCAGGTTGTTCTGTGTGTTGTTGTTCATGCTTTCTATCGTTGGGGTAAGCCGCGCCGACCCCCACGGGCTGCTCCTCCTGGGTCAACCGTTACAGGAGGTGAAACTGGAATATGAACTCCAGGATTCCCGTAACAGCACCGGCCGCACATCCACCACAGCGGACCTGAACAGATATTTTGAGACCTATCTGATCAGCTTGCCGTTCGCCGTACTTGATCGGGAGTTCTTTGAGGGGAACCTCACCCTGGGTGGCCGCGCGGAAGAAGACTTCTTCTCCTCCTCGGACGGACAATCCGGTAGCGGTACGTCGCTGGGCCTGACTTACAACTTTGCCGGGGTATTTACCAAGAGGAAACCTTTCACGCTTTACGTGAATTCCAGCTTATCTCGGGACCATATCCAGCAGGAGTTTTCCCCGGGCTACGACCTGACAACCACCATCTACGGCGCCAATGCCTATTATAAGAATGATTTCATACCCCTGAATCTCTCGTTTACCCATGACGATACCAAAATGTCGGGCGGAAACCAGGACCAGGATGACAGCCAGGACCTTCTCACCTTCAGGGCGCTGAACAATTTCAGGGACTTTTGCCAGACCAACCTGGGCGCCTCCTACAACTTGATCCGGGACAGGCTGGGGTCAAACCCGGTCGAGTCCCTCGACATCCTCAACGCGGACCTGAGCAACTCCCTTTCCTGGAGGTTGGGCCGCTACACTCCCGGAACCTTGACCTCCGGCCTTTCCTATTCCAAATTGACCGGGGCCAGCCAGCTCGAGACCTACAATCTGCGTGAGTCGGTAAACCAGGCCCTTGGCAAGGCGCTGGAAAGCGGCGCATCATACGGCTATTCCGCCCAGACGAGCCCCCAGTACTCGACAAATACCACAACTGGTAACATCTGGCTCAACCACAAGCTCTTTGAAAGCCTCCGCACCCAGTTAAACGGCCTCGGGACCTTTAATAAGCTGTCGGACGGCGAGCAGAACCAGATCACTGGGACCGGGACCATCACCTACCAGAAAAGGCTTCCCCTGAGATCAGACCTGTCGCTGACCGTGAGCGAAAGCTACCAGTGGAACCAGCAAAAGAGCGCCAATCCCTCCAGGACCGTGTTCAACGAGCAGATAAAGATCACCGACCTGGGCAAGAACTACCCGCTGGCCAACACCAATGTCACCGCCGTCACGGAGGTGTGGAACTCCACCCATACCATTCCATATTTCAGTCCTGCCGATTGGAACACCTTCCAGATGGGCGACCAGACCTACCTGACCATAAACCCGGCGGGGCTGATCCACACAGGCGACACCATACTCGTGACTTACACATACGGGACCGACACCGACCTGACCATCGGCTCCACCTCAACCGGGCTTTCGGGCAATTATTCACTGCTTGACTATCTCCTGAGGCTCTATGCGAACTATACCATAACCGAGCAGAAACTGTTGTCCGGCTCCGCCACATACACCCCACTCGGGAAGCGGACCATTCTGACGGCCGGCGTGGAGAGCAAGTTCTACGATAACACGGTGGGATTGAAATATGACTCAGAAGACGATTCCCTCCTGAATCAGAACGTATTGACCGGCTACGGAATATTTATAAAGGATTTCGGCCGGAACCGGCTCAACCTCAACCTCACCGACAACTACAACTACTGGACCGACAAGACTACGAACCAGAATGCCTGGGATAACAGCCTCGACGCCACGGCCATCCTCAGCCGCGCATTCTCCCGCAGGTCCCAGGGGAGCATCAGGGCCGGTTACCTGCGCACCGACGGGGCGACAAACCGTGATTCATACTATGTCAGTCTCGACTACGGGATCACCCTCGGCAAACTCCGTTTCACCCTCAAGGGGCAGAGCACCATAAACAACAACTACAATCCCGACTCCTCGAACATTAACAACCTGATCCATCTCTCCATCGAGCGCTTTTTTTATTAAGAGCTTGTCCGCAAATGTAATATTATTTACGGACAAGCTCTAAGACGCTATCGCTTTTTCGACATAGTTCCCCTCATAAAGATTCCTCAGAGTATGCCGGCCGGTACTCCCTGGGTTGATGGCGATATGCCGGGAGGGGATATGGTCATATGGCGGACCGGGTCGGCGTCTTCACTGCATAAACCGTCACCGGATCCGTGAGGTTACGGACGGCGGACAACCACATCAGCCGTTTGCCTGCTGTAATCCTCTGATTTATTTAAGGGTTGCCATTGCCGGGTAAAAACCGGCGGCAATTCCGTGGAGCATGGCACCAATCTTGCTAAAACTTTTATAACACCGTTTATTTTATCGCCATATTGACAAATCCAGTACGGCAGCTAATACTTAAAGGAAAGGAGAATAAAAACAGAACAAGTTATATTCACGATTTCAAGAGGTGTTTGCAGTCCATTTAAATCATCATGCAGGACAATCGAAAAAGGAGAAAAGTTATGAAACAGATTTTGAGCGTAATTTGTGCAGCAGCGGCGGCGGTAACCCTGAGCAGCGCCGCCTTCGCCGCCGGCCCCTCCGCCCCCGGAGCCGGCGACAACTCCCCCGGCTCAGGTATCTACCGTTCCGTCCATGACCTGACCAACGGCCCGAACGGCGCGGGCGCCCCACTTTCGGTCCCGGGATTCGTGACCGACTCGCAGCAGCGTCTCTGCGCCTACTGCCACACCCCGCACCATGCCATAGTGGTCGGCGGAGCTGGGGCCGGCACGGCCGACTATCTCCCCCTCTGGTCCCACGCGGTTTCCACTGTGGTCTATACCCCTTACGCTTCCGCGACCTTTACCCCTCTCGGGGGCGCGTCCATGGCCGCCGATCCCCTGACCGGTCCGAGCCGTCTCTGCATGAGCTGCCACGACGGTCTTACTGCGGTTGACAACTACTACGGACTCACAAACGGTCATGTGATGCTGCCCAACGCCGGTTCCTTCACCGGCAACCCGGTCGTCAGCGGCAACGGTAACACCAATCACCCGCTCGGCTTCGCCATGATCGATGTCATCCCGGGTCAAGGCGGCGGTCATATAGACAGCGCCAACATTCTTGCCCTGACCCCGACCAGCAAGTACAGGACTGGCCTGACCGACTCGGTCAACATCTTCGACCGTCTCTACCAGAGCGCCATCATGACCTGCTCCAGCTGCCATGACGTGCATAACACCCTGAACAAGGTATCCTACCAGTCCGGCGGTGGAAACTATCTCCTCCTCGGCAGCCAGAAAAACTCTGCCATCTGCCTCTCCTGCCACACCCAAGGCGGCGGCGACACCGGTGCGGCCACGACTAGCGTTCCCGCTGCCGCTTTCACCTATTAAGAAAGGGTGATTGCCTGACGGCCCCTAACGGGGCGCCCCGGAAGGTCTGACCGGCTCCGGGGCGCCCCGCCCCTGCCAGGTCGGATAAATGGGCCCGCGGGGATATGAAAAGATTTACCGTAGTTTTCGGCCATCAACCCAGCTTTCAAGAGGAGATTGACCCATGATAAAAAGAATAGTAATTACAGCGCTTATGCTTATCATGGCCCCGGCATTTGCCTTTGCCGGCACCTACAGCATCGCTGTTACCGGCTCAGGCGGTTCCGTCGGACCGGCGCCGCTCTCCGGTTACGCCAGTGCGGCGAAGACCTTTACCGCCACCGCCACGGCAGGCTACACGCTTTCAACTGTAACGCTAAATGGCGTTGCCGTCACTACCAATCCCACATATGTTAACGGTAGTGGCCCCTGGACAGTCACCGTTCCGTTGAGCAGCTCCTCCCAGACATTCTATGTTTCCTTCAAGCAGAATGTCCAAGTGGCGCCGACCCTGTCCGCGGTCCTCCCGGCCGCCATCACCATCCCCGCCGCCACTCCGACCGCTCTCAGCGGCGGCAACAGCACCATTGTCAACCTGCAGACCGGCACCCAGGCCACCTTCACCTTCAGCGGCAGCGGGCTGACTTTCAGTCCGGCTTCCGCCTTAGTTACCAACCCGATAAACATCACCACAAATGTAACCGCTGCCACCTCAGGCACATATACGGGCACTCTGACCCTTACCGCTCCCAACGGAACTGGCACAGTAACGAGTTCAGCCAACGTGACCATTACCGTGCTGGCGCCGGGTGTGGTTGCCTCGAATGCCTGCTTGAGCTGTCACAGCGGTTGGGCCGAGGCTACCGCCTATGCAACCTCCGTCCATGCCCAGCAGGCAACAACGCCGTGCCAGGGGTGCCACAACGGCGCGAACCACCCATCCCCCGCGCAGTGCGCCACCTGCCACACCACCCCGACGTATGGAACTGCCGGAATGGGGGTAACGGTACCGACCTACAGCGCAACAATCTGTTCAGGTTGCCATACGGGTAGCGACGCTCACGGCGCTCAGGTTTCCAACGCCGCCGGCGTTACTGTACTCACCAATCCAGTAGGGGCTTGCAATGTATGCCATGTGAATGCAACACACAACATTATTGGCGCCCAGCAGGGTTGCGTCAAATGCCATGACGTTCAAATTGCCATGCATTCAGTTTCCGGCTCCTTGGTCAACGACAACAGCGGCGTCCGCACCATTACCGGCACCGCGGGTGAATTCGGCGCCTCCACCCGGAACAACACTGCGGGTTACCGCTCGCACCACATCTATAACGGTACCGGCTTAGATCCCCAAGACGCGCAATGCATCGCCTGCCATCTGGAAGGGACGGTCGGAGCGAACCGCTCGGTCGTCATCGACTCTAACTATCACATGACGGACGCCAAGGTCCACCTGCGCAGCGGCAATACCGCCATTGCCCAGGATTTTGCGTGGGATCCGGCCAACCCGGACCACACCGGCATGGACAATTTCTGCATGTCATGCCATAACGGCGCCGGCGCGGTTACCGCGTTCGCCAACATCAGCTCCGCCCTCAAGGGGATGACTCCGATTTCCGGCGCTCTGGCGCCCTCCGCGCTGAACCCCTTCGGCGACTTGCTCAAGAACGCCTATGACGGGTTGACACGTCCGCAAGTGGTTGCCGTATACGAGCAGTTCGATACCGGCAACGTTGCCCACCACGCGGTCCGCGGCCAGAAATACACCAGCAGGACAAGGGCCGGTTCGACCGCGACCGATCCGGTAACCGGAGCATACGGCCCGGCTCTCTTCACCCAGTACTCCGGTGCGACCCAGGGAACGATTCACATTGTTCCTACAACAGGCGCTCCGCAGGTTGAGCAGTACTTTACCGACAGCGTCAGTTTCAACACCTACAGCACTTCCAGTGGCGCGGCCGGCTACGGCCCGCTTTACAGCGGCAGCCGCAAGACCCTCTACGAAGCCAACCTGTTCGTCGCGCAATACACCACGCTCAGCGGCAGCACCCTGGGCGACGACTCCACCCTCCACTGCGGCGACTGCCACTCCGTCGGCCAGTGGAAACCGGGCTCCTCGGTTGCCGTAACATACCCCGGCGGTGTTGCCACGCAAATACCCACCCCGGTTGCCATCGGCGCCCACGGTTCCCAGAACGAGTACATGCTGAGGACCTCCAACGGCTCTGACGCGCTCCATACCCAGGGGGCTACCGCCACCTCCAGCGGCACCGCACCCAACATCGTCTACACCCCTGCCTTCAACGGCACCTACGTCTGCTACCTCTGCCACCGGCAGGACGCTTACGGCGACAACAACTACTTCCGGAGCGATTCCGGTGTAGGCACAACCTCCTTCAGGGACCACGCAGGTCTGCACTACAGCAATGGCTGCGACAGCAGCGCCCAGCAGAGCGTCGGTAAAATCGGTTACGCCAACCGCGTCGCACCACTCGGCGGCGGCTCCGGTAAACTGGGCACCGCCTTCGGCTACACCTGCGCCCATTGCCACAGCAGCGGCAACCAGCTGTTCGGCGGCATCCACGGTAGCGCAGCCGCCGATGGTTCCGCGCAAAACGTCGCCTTCCTCTCCTACAGCACCGACGGCACGGATATCATCGGTTCCACCCTGCCGGGCGGCTACACCACCCGCTCCTACACCACCGAGCATGACACCCTGAACGTGGTCGCGAAGCTGCCGTACCGCTTCATGGGCGGCACCGGCCTCAGATATCAGGGCGGCGCAACCGCCGGCAGGTGGGAAGCCAAAACCCTGAACGGCAAACACCGTGAAGGGTGCTACAACCTGAGCGCCACTACCGCCACCACCAACCTGTGGAACACCACCACGCCGAAACAGTCGCTGGCGAATGCACCTGTTGGCGTTGCTGGCGGCAACGCCGTCCTGAACAACAACGGCAATGATTCCGCCATTGGCGCCGCTGCTGGCGACTACTCCGCCAGAACGGCCCAGAACAATAACAGCACCGCCGGCTGGGGCTCCTGCAACCATCACCAGGGTTCCACCACCACCAGCTCCACGGCCCCGACCAGAAGCGTCCAGAGGCCGCTGGTCTACTGATTCCAATCCGGGGGAGAGGGGCAGTCCGGCCCTCTCCCGCATTTCTAATCCTGGTATAACTCTGGCCGGCGCTCAGTGCGCCGGTCTTTTTTTACGCGCACCCCCCTTCTCTCCAAGGGGAGGAACCGGGAGAGCTGAAGATTGTCGCTAATCAAGTTATTTTTTGTTTAATGTCACTGATAAATCTGATATTATAAAAACTTATGTAAATTAACCACGACTTTCCGAAAATCAGATAGGAGCAGATCTCATCCATGCCTGAAACATCGAAAAAAAACGCCGGATTACAGCGGTTTGTCTTCAACTCCCCCTGGCTACCGTTGATATTTATCGGTTTATTCGCCCTCTCCATTTACGCCGAGTATGCCCGCCTGCCCCTGCCGCGATTTTTCCCCTCGCCCCGGAGAGTGATAATCGTCAACAATTTCTGTTTTCTGCTGGTAATCGCCCTGCGGTTTATCAGCCACCTCTCGCGGCTTTTCCGTGGTTTTCGCTATGACGCCGCCGACCGGTCCCGAATGCACGAAATCCTCAGCACTGCATCATTCGACACGCTACGCGCACGATTTACGGCCGCTGGATTTTGCTTTGACAAAGGCGGCTATGGCGAAAAGCGAAATTTATCACTGCCGGCTACAACCATCATCTATGGCGGCATTCTGCTCGCTCTCCTGGTCGGCAGTTATGACAACATGCGGAGCTTTTCAGCTGTCTTCTTCCAAGGGGAGGGCGCTCCGTCGCCACTTGACGACGCGACGCTCTATTTCAACGTAAGCAATGGGCCGCTGGCGTCTTTGCAGGGTATGCCGAAGTTCCAGGTCAGAAAGCTGATCTATGCCGACAAGCAGTGGCCGAAAGGCGCGGTGGAGATTGCCCTGTATGACAAGAAAAACGCCGTAGTCGCCCAGGGGACCGTGGCAAAGGATGGGGAGCCGCTTGTCTACAGGGGGCTTGAATACCATCTGGGGCGATTTCTCGCCGATCTGCCGCTGCTTATCGCAACAGACAACAGGCATCTGGAATTCGAAAACACCCTGAAAGTGCAGCCGCTCGATCCTCCGCAAGGGAACTATACCTATTATGCCTCCTTCAAAGGAGAACGATTACTGTGGGATGCGTTGTACGACCCCGCAGGGAAGACAATCAGGCTGCTGGGTGGAAAAAACGGCAAGAACGTTGTTGACGGGGTATATCATTTCGGCCGGGACACCGCTGTACAAATGGGCCCGTTTATTGCCAAGGTCCCCTGGCTGGCCGATTGGGCCGAGATCCATGTGGTCCGCCCCCGGCACATGCTCCTTGTCTATATCGGTCTTGGCATAACTGTCATCGGCATTCTGATGCGCCTCGTTTTCCACCCCCAACGGGTATGGCTGGAAGAAGTCACGGAAGGGTGCCGGGTCTTGACCGTAGGCAAAGAGACGTTTAGGATCGTTGAGTCTGTCAAGAAATAAGGAGAGTTGTTCAACATTCTACTTTCAACGCTCAACGTATTTATACATAAAGGAACAGATCATGACTTACTGGGAAACAATTTTTTTCTTGATAACTCTCGGGATTTACGCCCTGGCGAGCGGGGGATACATCTATTCTCTCGTTTTTAAGAATCCCCGCGTCATGCCGAAGATCACGTTCCTTGTCGCCGGGGGGCTCTTTGCCCAGACTGTGGCAATCGGCGCCCGTTTTGCCGCAACGGGGCATCTCCCCTGGTCCGGTGACTATGAGAGTGCCCTGATGGGGGGGTGGATCATCGTGGGTGCTACCCTCATCGTTGGGTGGCGGAACAGGTCCCTGCAGGGGCTGGGCGTCGCCACAGTTCCCCTGGTCCTGATCATGATGGGTTTCGGATACATGCGCAACCCGGTGTTGACTCCCATGGCGGCCAGCCTCAAGACCTTCTGGCTCTATATCCATGTCTATTTTGCCTGGCTGGCTTTCGGCGCCTATGCACTGGCGATGGCCGCGGCGGTACTCTATCTGCTGAAACGGAAGGATTCGCAGCGCCCGGTGCGGAATCCCTCCTATGAAAGCTTTCCCTCACTGGATCGATTGGACGAATTGATTTTCCGCTATATCGTATTCGGTTTCATCACCGACACCATCATGATCACGGCCGGCGCAATCTGGGCCAAAGACCTCTGGGGAAGCTACTGGAGCTGGGACCCGGTGGAAACATGGTCGCTGATCTCATGGCTTTCCTACGGCATCAGCATCCATCTGCGCGTTACCTTCGGCTGGCGGGAAACGCGGCTGGCATGGCTGGCGATCGCTGCCCTGAGCACAGTCATTATCACGTTTTTCGGCGTGACTTTTATCGTCAACACCAGTCTGCATATGTTCAACGTGCGGTAGCGAAGGCTGAAGGAAGATTCGATAGTTAAAGACTTCAGTTTCAAGCCTTCAGTCTCTCAAATATAAATGATCAAAAAAATAATCAAATACCTCAGTTCACTCCGCTTTACCATTCTTCTCATCTGTCTGCTGGGTCTGGTGTTCATGTTCGGGCTCTGGATTCCGCAAAAGAGCCTGGTGAAGCAACTTTACTTTCAGTGGCAGGCTAATTCCCCAGCCCTGGTGGCGTTTCTCGATGCGCTCCAGCTTACCGACATCTACACATCGCCCATTACCCTGACATTATGGGGGCTTTTTTTCCTCAACCTGGCGCTGGTTATGTGGCAACGGATTCCTCTCATCAAAAAACGGATCGCCATCTCGGAAGCGAAGATAACCGATCCGATGTCGGCAGCAGGTTACCCGTTCAAAAAATCCTATCCACTCCCGGATGGTATGGATGGCTTCAGTATTATCGCCCTCTTGAGGAAGCGGGGGTTCACCGTCATCGAGAGCGGCCCCGGTTTTTACGGCGTAAAAAACCGTCTCTCCCCGATAGCCTTCGGGCTTTTCCATCTAAGTTTCTTCCTGATTCTCATTGGCGGCACGTTAAGTATTTATTCGGAGTTTTATGGATATCTTGATATTGCCGAGGGTGAGTCATTTCAGGGTGGACTGGAACAATACAGCCAGATCCCTGCTCCCCCGTCCCTGGCGAAGATCGGTTCGCCTCCACAGGTGATGTTCACCGTGAAGAAGATCGTCCCGCTGGTATCCGGGTTCACGGAAACGGGGCTGAAAGTGGACCTGCTGGACAGGAGGGGAAGAGACCACGAGATCGACATCAATCGCCCTTACGTTGAAGACAGCACCACATTTGTGCTCAAGGGGCTGGGAATGTCGCCGCTCTTCGTCCTGAAGGATCCGGCCGGGAAGGAAATCGATGGCGCCTATGTCCGGCTTGATTGTCTCAAAGGGAAAAAAGACAGTTTCCTCATGGGAGGCTTCGAGTTCAAAGTGAAGTTTTACCCGGACTACGTGCTGGAAGATGGTAAGGCCGCTACCCGTTCCCTGGAGTTCAAGAACCCGGTTTTTGACATAGCCGTTGAAAGGGACAAAAAGCAGATTGCCGAAGGTTCCTTGGTCCGAAACGGAGTGCTGGCGTTTGACGGTTACCGCCTGGAAATGCGGGAAATTCCGTTCTGGGTCAAGTTCACTGTCAGCAAGGAGCATGGGATACCAATCATCTTTAGCGGATTTTTCCTCGCATCGCTGGCGGTGATATGGCGTCTTATCTGGTATCGGCGGGAGATTGTCGGCAAGGTGCAGGATGAAGGAGGGGAGCGCACTCTCGAAGTCGCGGGACGCTCGGAATTTTATAAGAGTCTAGCTGAAGACGAATTCAAGAAGCTCTTTAGCGGCATTGTTGGAAAATCGTTGAGGGATGAGGAATTAAATCCATCCCTCAACTCTCATCCATATTAACACTTTGGGAGATAATACTATGAAACGTTTTCTGATTTTTGCACTGGCTGCGCTGGTTTTTGTATGCGGTTGTCATAAGGATAGGAAGCCGCTGGACAAGAACGACACATTCCGCTTGCTGGTGAAACAGCACGGAAAATTCGGTTACTGCGCAAGAAATGGAGATCTGGTCATCCCGGCCCAGTTCGAGCATGCCTCGATTTTTTCGGAAGGATTGGCGGCGGTTCGAATAAACGGCAAGGACGGTTTTATCGATCCGAACGGTAATGTGGTCATAAAACCACGCTTCGACGGCACTTCTCTTTTCAGGGAGGGAAAGGCCGCGGTCATGTTCGGTGACCGGTGGGGCTACATTGATCGCTCGGGTGCTCTCCTGGGCGAACCGCGTTATATTGCCACCTTTGCATATACCGAGGGGCTTGCTTCGGTTGTCGTTGCGCAACCCAAGGGAGAACCCAAGGCCGGTTACATAGATGGTCAGGGGAAGTTTGTCATAAATCCGCAGTTTGATGATGCCTCTTTCTTTTCCGAAGGGCTTGCCGCGGTAAAAATCGGCAGAAAAAAGGGTTACATCGATAAAACCGGACGGATGATCATCCCCGCGGTCTTTGACGAGGCCAGGCCATTTCGCGATGAGCTTGCCCAAGTACAAATTAACGGTAAATACGGCATGCGCGGTTTCATCGATCATACCGGGAAAATGGTCATACCGGCGCAGTACGGCGACGCGAGCAATTTCAGCGAAGGGGTTGCGGCCGTGCAGACAAGAACCGGCTGGCTACTGATAGATCGCAGCGGAAAGCCGTTCATCAACCGGGAATTCAAGGCGCCGACCATATTTTCAGAAGGGCTGGCGCCGGTCATGGTTGACAAGAAGGTCGGGTACATGGATATGAAGGGGAACATGGTGATCCCGCCAAAGTACACTGCCGGATCCATCTTTGTCAACGGCCTTGCCCCGGTAAGGAAGGGAGACAAGTGCGGTTTCATCGACAAAGAGGGGAAGATGGTGATCGATCCGGACTATGAGTGGGACCAGCGTGCCATCGACATGTTTCTTTCTTATTACACGACATTTAGTTCAGAATGAAGTCATAGGGGCCACGTATGAAACTGCTTCTCATATCCCCCCCTTTTGGCGAAAAGGGTCAGAAAAGCAAGGGGCTCCCTATTGCCCCGCCGGTCCTCGAGTACCTGACCGGATTGACCAATCAGGTGCGTCCCGATATCGAGGTGGAACTGGTTGACGCCAATAAAGAGACCTTCGACCCTGACAAGGCGGATGCGGATCTTATCGGCTTCACGGTGCTTACTCCCCAAGCCCCCTGGGTATACCGGACGGCCGACCGCCTGCGTGCCTCGGGTAAACAGGTCCTGCTCGGCGGCATCCATGTGACGGCGCTCCCCGACGAAGCGCAACGACATGCCGACGCCATCGTTGTCGGCGAGGTTGAGGAATTCTGGAGTGAATTGCTTGACGATGCCCGGCAGCGGCGGCTCAAGCCGGTCTATCACGGCGGATTCCCCGAGCTTAAAGGCCTCCCCCGGCCGGTAACCAACCTCTGGAATACCAATTATGTCTACGGCTATTTCCAGACTTCCCGCGGCTGCCCCCACCGCTGCACTTTCTGTTCTGTGCATCAGTTCTTCGGCGGCACAGTGCGGGTCCGTCCCATCGACGAGGTCGTAACCGAGATTGCCGCCAGTAAACGAAGGCTTTTCTGGGGCATCGACGATAATGTCTGGGGCGTAAACATGAACTACACCATCGAACTCTACCGGGAGATGGGAAAGAACCTCAGCGGCAAATCGTGGTTCGGTTCGGGAGACCTTGTCTCAGTGGACCACCCTCGTTCGGAGGAACTCCTTACTAATGCCCGCAAAGCTGGGCTCACCGCGGTGCTGGTGGGGTGGGAGTCGAACAACCTGGGCAGCTTGGAAGAATACAAGGCCGTCAACAAGCAGGCACGGCAGCGTCGCGATGCCATCAAGAAAATCCGCGACCATGGCATCGAGGTCATGCTCTTCATGATGATCGGCGGTCGCCAGGACAAGCGGGAGGATTACGATGGTATACTCAAGCTGTGTGATGAATTGAAGGTCTCCGCTCACCCGGTCATGACCACTCCCTTCCCCGGTACTGAGCTGTACGATATCTACAAGCCGTACTTGGTTCCGGGCCTTGACTGGGACTGGTTTGACGGCAACAACGCCGTATTCGAGTCGGATGCCCCTGGCATGAGCAGGCAATTCCGCGAGGATTCAATTGTAAAGCTGCGGGCGGAGCTGTTCACCCTTCCCCGTATCCTCTCCCGTATCCCCCAGATATCATGGAAGGGGTTCCCGATGTCACACATTACTTCCTGGATGATCCAGTATCCCCAGGGACGGGCCTTCAGGCAGTTTGCCCGTGAACGTGAGAAGATGAAAGCGAAGGGATTGATTCATGAATGAATTCAACCAATACTTGTCCGAGCTTCTGCGGCAATCTCCCGGCCTGGGTGTCGCCGTAATGATGAACAACTACTTTCATGACGTGGCCACCGCCATGCTGGCGGCAAGCGCGTTCTGCCTCTATGCCATCGACCGGGCTCGGGGTGCGATAAGCACGCCGACCGCCACGGTATTTTTTCTTAGAACCTACCGCATCATGGCGAAGTTCTTCCATTTTGCCCTCTGGTGGATTGTCATCGGCGGCGTTCCCCGCACTATCTTCTTCCGGAGCTTCGAGTGGAACCACTTTGCCGACCAGCTCCAGGTGCCGGCCCTGATGGTGAAGCATATCCTTATGGCGGCGCTGGTGGTCTGGGGGGTATATGCCTGGCGCCGGCTGAAGCGGAAGGTGGCGGATCTGCGCGGCTCGCTCCCAGCCGAGATGCAAAAAGACCTGTAGGGGAGGGTTTAAGCCCGTCCCTGCGCAGATTTGACAGAGAATCCCGTGCTGACACGTATCCTCAAAAACTCCTTCCTCAAACGCCCCAAGGCTGTTTTCCTTGTCTTTCTCTCCATCACAATGGGGGCAGCCGTCGCCACTGCTTTCCTTGGTATCGCCGGCGAGGTTTCCCACAAGATGGCTCTGGAACTCCGCAGCTACGGTGCCAACATCCTTCTGGAACCGGCTGCTCTGGAGGGGGGCGGTTTTCTGCGTGAGGCGGACCTGCCAAAAATCAAAACTGTTTTCTGGAAGTACAACATCACCGGGTTCACCCCTTATCTGTTCGGAGTTGCAGAATTTTCCTCCGGTGGAAAGCGGGAAAGGGGAATAATTTCAGGCACCTGGTTCAACAAACAACTTGAGGTGGAGGGGGAGGACCCGACCATTCAGGGAATAAAGGTGATTGCCCCATGGTGGGATGTACAGGGGGAATGGCCTATGGCCGCTGACGAGGCGATAGTCGGTGCAGCCCTGGCTAGGCGGCTGAAGCTGACAGTCGGGAAAGAGGTGAAGGTAGCGGTGCGGGGGATGACCCAGCGTTTTCGCGTAGTCGGAGTCGTGACCACCGGTGGTTATGAGGAGGAGCAGCTATTTGCACCCCTGGTGACGGTCCAGACGCTCTTGCAGCAGCCGGGAAAGGTTTCCCGTGTTTTGGTGAGCGCACTCACGGTGCCGATGGACGATTTCGGCAGAAAAGATCCCGCCCTCATGAACAAGGATGATTACGAAAAGTGGTACTGTACGGCATACGTTACCTCGGTGGCCAAGAACGTGGAAGAGGTGATGGCCGGCAGCCGCGCCAAACCGATCTGGCAGATAGCCAGCGCCGAGGGTGCCCTTCTCACGAAACTGAACAGCGTCATGCTTCTTCTGACCATCCTGGCCCTTGGCTCATCGGCAACAGCGGTCTCTACCAGCCTGATGGCCTCCATGGCTGAGCGCAGCCCTGAAATAGCCCTGATGAAGGCGATTGGCGCCGATCGTTTCCAGGTGAGCGCAATATTTGTTGGGGAAACTTTGATTATTTCCCTGGCTGGCGGGATAATCGGGTTTCTTCTCGGCGATCAGCTTGCAGAACTCATAAGCCGCTCGGTTTTCAGCTCCACCATTGCGTCTCCCCTGTGGCTCTTTCCAACCGCCATCATATCGGCATTAGTCGTCGCCATAGCCGGGAGCATTGCTCCACTGCGGCGGGCGCTGATGATTGAACCGGTGCGGGTTCTGAAGGGATAGCATGAACAGGCGACGTTGGCTACTATACCTGGTTACACGGGCACTCGCCCACCGCAAGGGCCGCTCGGCGCTCCTTTTGGCTGTCCTGGCCATGGCCTCCAGTCTTGCCACGGCCCTCGGCATCGTCTCGACCTCCATGGAGAAACGGGTGGCGGAGGAGGTGCGAAAATACGGCGCAAACCTCGTCATTATCCCTGAGTCAGCGAGGCTGGACGTGGGGAGCGGCGGGCTAAATTTCGGCGCCGTTGTTGAGCCCGCATACCTGCAAGAGCGCCAGGTAGAGGACGCCCTCGCGCGGAGCGGCCTAAAGGCGGAGCGTTCGTTCCATCTCCGCGGCGCCCTGCGATGGAAAGATGCCGACATCATGGTGGAAGGGGTTAATTTCGCGGAAATTCGCCGACTATTTCCCTGGTGGCAACTGCGTGGCAGGTGGCCGGCAAGCGGGGAGGCAGTGGCCGGCAGTGACCTTGCGACACGGCTTGCCGTGAAGGCGGACCAGACGATTGCTCTGGCCGGGCCTGAACAGACGCTACGGCTGCGGGTCTCCGGCATAGTATCCACCGGAGGTGAGGAAGATGGCCTCCTTTTCGTGGCGCTGCCGGAACTGCAGCGGGCGCTTGATCGTGAGGGGCAACTTACCATGGTGCGGCTTCTGGTCACCGCTGAGGGGAAGAACCTCAGAGAGGAAGCAGCCGCGCTACAGCCGCTCCTGGCAAACGCAAAGGTCTCGGAAGTGCGCCAGATCGCCCGCACCAGCGAAGGGCTCCTTGCCAAGGTGAAGCTTCTCATGGTGCTGGTGACGGTGGTGGTGCTGGTTTCGGCTGGGAGTAGTGTGACCGGCACCATGAGTACCATGGTGCTGGAGAGGAGCAAAGAAATTGGGCTCATGAAGGCTGTGGGGGGAACACGGTGGGATGTCCTGCTGATCTTTTCCGGCGAGGCGGTGCTGCTGGGTCTGCTGGGAGGGGGAGCGGGCTACCTGATCGGCAGCGGAGTCGCCCAGTATATAACGCAGACGGTCTTTGCCGCATCAACTGGCTTCGCTCCCTGGTTTATCTGCATCTCCCTGGGGGTAAGTCTCTTTCTGGCCCTTGCGGGTAGTGTAGGCCCGATGATATCTGTGTTCAGGCTCGATCCGGTCAGGAGCCTTAGAGGTGAATGAAACCGTAACTTTTGCGCAATCTCTGCGTTGATCTTCGGGATTCCTTGTGCGACGTACCTTCCGGTACGCCTCCGCGTCATTCCTCGATCTCCTTGACCTTACACAAAATCCACGGTTTCATATTTGATGTAAATGGAGAAGGTGGTTGAAATGTCATCTGGGATTATAGAAACAACTGGTCTCACACGGAGCTATGGCGACATATGCGCCCTGAAGCCGCTTGATCTGGTGGTTCCAGAAGGGGAGTGGCTATCGGTGATGGGGCATTCCGGCTCCGGCAAAAGCACACTGCTGAACCTGGTGGGAGGGCTCGACCGGCCGAGCAACGGTTCGCTCCGGGTTGGCGGCAAAGAGCTGCTGACGCTCAGCGAAGACGGCCTGGCCCGGTTCCGCAGGGAATTTATCGGAATAATATTTCAGCAGCACCACCTGGTCCCTTATCTTACGGCCGTGGAGAACGTCATGCTGGCCCAGTACTTTCATAGCGTTCCCGATGAGGCTGAAGCCAGGTCGGCCCTGGAACGGGTGGGTCTCGGACACCGTCTGAAAAACCGGCCTGGTGAACTTTCCGGTGGGGAACAGCAGAGAGTCTGCATCGCCCGGGCAATCATCAACAGTCCCAAGCTACTGCTGGGGGACGAGCCGACCGGCAATCTGGATCATAAGAGTACTGTTATGGTAATGGACCTCCTCAAGGAGTTGCGTGCCGAGGAAAAGTTCACTATAATCATGGTGACTCATAACCAGGAAGTGGCCGCCTGGGGGGACCGGACCATATATCTCGATGACGGAGTGCTTGTGCGTGAAGAGCGAATGAGGTCCTGATGGTTCTGGTCAAGCTTATTTCCCTGTTCATCTCCTGGGCCGCCATTGTTCTGGTACTGCTGAGGGGCTATCCCGGCCGGCGCCCGATTGTTTCCGCGGCGTGCATTGCCGGGTTCGCACTGGGGCTGGCCGGTGGGGGCATTCTTATTCGCGCCTTCACTGGAGAGCTTCCTTTCTGGATCATCAGGGGCGTGGTAGCGGGGAGCTTGATTTTTTTCTGGGGAGTTTCCGTGGCCGCTTTCTACCGGAGCACCGGCAGGCGGTATGTCAGGACACGGGATGAGCACTTCGTTGCCTCGTCAATTTATGCCGGCGCATTTTCACTGATTTCCGGAATTCTCATGGGTTGGTTGTGCGCATCCCGGCTCCCTGTTGCCGACAGCCCGGTCTCGATGTATATGATCGTGGCGCTTGCGGGGGCCACGCTTGCTTTGGCGGCATATGCCCTGGAGAAGCTGCTGCCCGCGGAAATTACGGTATCGCAAGCGGGGCTTGCGGCCGTTGTCGTGTCTCTTTTTCTCTTCTGCTGCTCAACCATGCCACGCCTCGATCTTTTTTCCCCGCTTACCATGAAGGTGATGAAATTCACCCATGACTTCGTCCACCAGTTTTTTGAATCGATGCTGATCCCCGATCACCTCTTCATTCGCTCTTACCTGTGGGATTATATAGGGTTGTTGTTCGGTAATAGTGTCGGGTTCTGGGGCGGACTTATCATCTGGTTCACCCCCGTGGTTCTGGTGATCCTGGCAATCCAGTTTGAGCGGCTCCCGCTGGTGGCCCATATCCGCCAGGGTGCGGTGCGGCGAAAACTCCTGGCCGCCGCGATCAGGGAGCGACGCTTTCGGCTCGTGATCCCTGTGATTGCCTTGGTGATCATGGCCGCCGCGGTATACAAGAGTCGCTACCCGACCGTGGAATACTGGGACCCGAAACCGCTGCCGGTCTCGGCAGATCCGAGTGGAGAGATTTTCATTCCGAAAAAAGGTGAAGTCAATCTGGAGGACGGCAAGCTGCATAAATACCTTTTCAAAAAGGGGGGAAAGGAAGCGCGGTTTTTCGTACTGATGACCCCCCAGGGGAAATTGACCGTTGCCCTGGATGCCTGCGCCATCTGCAAGCCCGATGGATACGGTCAAGCTGAGGGAACTGTAATCTGCTACTACTGCAAGACGCTCATTCCTCTGGAAACCGTGGGCAAGCCGGGAGGATGCAATCCGGTACCCATTAATTTCACGGAAAAAGAAGATGGTGTGCGTATTGACGGTATAACGCTTATCAACGACTGGGGCAATACTGTCCAGGCAACAACGCGGATAAAAGAGGGGGGAAAGTGAAACGAATGCTTTCCGCTGTTTGGAGTATCCTGTCATCCGGTGCGCTGTTTCCGCTTGTTGTCGGCAGCTTTCTTCTTCTATATGTCGGGATTGCCTTCATTACCGATGATGCCTTGATTGCGCTGATGGAATACACCCGCACGAATATTTTTCTGACAATCCTGCTTTCCCTGCTTCCGCTAAGCTGTGCGGGACGGATTGTCGCAGAGACGATCAGTTATCTGAAAAGGCACCGGGCGCTGGCGGGTAATGCGACGGATGTCCCGGCGGAGCTGTTCGATGAAACGGTTGAACTGGCTGCACGCCCCTCATTTGCTGATCTGCGGGGTCGTCTTGACGCAGTGGGGTATAAAACACACTGTACTGACAGCGCACTCATTGCTGTGAGAGGGATCAGTACTTTTCCAGCCCGGATGTTATTCCTTGCCGGTACTTTTTGCCTGTTTGCCGGAATCTTAGTTAGTCTCAGCACCCGTACATCATACCGGGGAACTGTTATAGAAGGGGAGTTATTTCCTGCGCCATCGGGCAACGGCGGCATCGTTGAGCGGATAGTCCTCGGGAAGCCCTCCGGTCCGTTTCTGTCCAAAAGCCTTACCATGGAAGTAGCTGCGTCGGGCCCCGGCGAGGTTAAGGAGAAATTCGGGCTGTACCCACCATCCAGGTATAAGGACGCTTTCGTTTATCCCCGCTACCTTGGGGTCGCTCTTTTCATCCGGTTTTCCGCGCCCGATTTACCGGCAGGGTATGAGTCGCATTCCATTCTCAGTATTTATCCGCCGGGGAAAGAGGCCGGTGAGGAAATTCCCGGCTCTCCCTACCGGATCATGCTTAGCCTGGCGGAACCGGACGACGGAAGTGATCCCTATATGACGGGAAACATGATCTTCCTGTTCAAGCTCCTGAAGGGGAAAGAGATTGTCTTATCCGGAAGAGCGCCGAGCGGCGGGGAATTCAGCCAGGGAGGTTATCGTCTCTCGTTTCCGGATTCCAGGCGGTTGGTTATAACCGATTTCATCCAGGACTCCGGCGTTTTCTTGATATGGACATCGCTTATTCTTTTTATTGTCGCCGGGAGTATCTGGTTGCCGGTAAGATTTTTTTATCCCCGGCGGGAAATGCTGTTCCGTCGTGAACCGGATGAAATCCAGGCCTGGTCCCGTGCAGAAGGGAGAAGGAGAATGCATGCGGGAGTATTTCATGAAGCACTGGATGCGCTTGAAACTTCACGGCCTGTTACCACTTGAAATTAATGGTTATTTCACTGTCTTTATGTTAAAATAATACGAATTTGTCCGATAATAAAATACAGGAGAATGATACAGATGAAGAAAATATTTACCATTTTCATAATGTCGGCAACAATCTTGCTGTACGGTCAGCTTTCCCATGCGGGGGAGTACGATGACCCTCAGTGCTTTTTGGTATGTGACGATAATTATAAAAAATGCGTTGCAGATGTTATCAATAATCCCGAACCAAGGACCTATGTTGAGCAACAAACGCTTGATGCGTGTCAAAAAATATATGGTGATTGCCAGCATAGTTGCGAGAATTCAAATAAACCGCAAGAGAATCAGCAGGAGCAGAAAGAAGGCAATTGATATGAGTGCCTTTGCCCCAATAGATGTGTGCCCGTGGAGTCAAGAAGCGGAGGTCGGGGGGAAAAATTTATCATACGTAGTAAACAAGTTTTCCTGCCCAAGCTAGAAAAAGCCGGGAGAGCCGTTATTTCAGCCCCTTCATGCGCATGAAATTGTAGAGTTCGTCGAATCTCCTGTTGGTGCAATCGAGAATAACGCCGGTGATGAAGAAAATCATCGAAAGGATCATCAGGCCCGATGCCAGTATGGCCAACGGTACATGTCGGATGTAGCGGGTCTCCAGGAATTCCGAGATGACCACCGAGCCTGATGCCAGAGAGAGGATAAAGAGACAGAGCGCGATTCCCGAGAAGAACAGGAACGGCTTGTAGTCTTTGCAGATCATGAATATTGTCCGGATGACCAATATGCCGTCCCGGAAGGTGCTCAGTTTGGAGAAACTCCCGTGCGGTCGTGCCCGATAGCATATTGCCATCTCATCGATAACGGCGTGGAGCTTCAGAGCTTTAATGGTCAGCTCGGTTTCAACCTCGAAGCCGGTGGCGGTGATGGTTATGCTTTTTACAAACTCCCTGCTCATGACTCGAAATCCCGACATGATATCGGTCAGATTCCCTCCGAAAAACCTGTTGATCAGCGAGGCCACCAGCCGGTTGCCGAAGCTGTGCAGGGGACGGAATGACTTTTCATCATAGTTGACCAATCTGCTGCCTACAACCATATCAGCCTGATCGCGTTCGATTGCCGCAACCATTTCGGGCAGACTCCGAAGATCATACGTATCATCACCATCCACCATGACATAGACATCCGCTTCGATCCGGGAAAACATCGTCTGAACGACGAAGCCCTTACCCTTCCGTTTCTCCCTGATCACGGCAGCGCCCGCCCTTTCAGCCATTTGCGCTGTACGGTCAGTAGAATTGTTGTCGAAGATGCAGATTTCCGCCCCGGGAAGAAACGCTCTGGCATCATGAATGACCTTTTCGATGGTCACTTCTTCGTTATAGCAAGGTATCATCACAACGCATCTGGAATTCATGGGAATCTCCCGGAGTGGAATGGCGCACTATATTCATCAACTGCCCGGATCACCACCGGTTATCTCTCATGCATCGGCCGGTACAACTCAAGGATCGGCTGCAATATCGTCCCGTATCCCTTGCCTATGGCCAGCAGATACAGTGGCAGGGCAATCAGTACGACCAGGCCGATATACACGGAGATGTAAAAGTTGTGGTGAGGTCTCTCCTTGAGCAGTGTCGTAATCACAGAAGCCACGCACATGAAGGCAAAAGGTGTAACCGTAAGTGCGGTGTTGGCGCCGGTCAGTCGCCGTGACAGCACGAACGGCAGATATGAGCACCAGAAAAGCGCCAATAAAAACAGATGCCGCCAATCAAGTTTTCTAACATGAAACATGAGGTAACCGACAGCCGGCAGCGTAAGAAGCCATATGAGCGGATTCGATACTCCCAGGACGACGACCGGTTCGTTCCCATTCATCAGGAAGTCCGCGAAACCGACCGGCCGGAGGAACCAGAGAAACGGGGAGTGGTCTTGCATTTGAAGCATTTCCGGATTTGCACCCTGATGCACAAGGTTTTCCGCAAACATGCTCTTTTGTGTGGCAAACCACTCAGCAAGATCATAACCGCGATGGAGCATCCATGGATAATAGGTCAAGATGTAGACAGTCAGCGGCAGGACCACCATGGTCGCAAAAAATAACAGAAGCTCCGTCGATTTTTCAAAAGCAAACTGACTGCCCTGCTTAAGGCTGAGGTAGCTGAGAAGCACCAGCGTCAGGGCGAGAGGAATTGCGACATTCCATTTGCTTGCCAGTCCCAACCCGAAAATCACGCCGGAGAAAACGAGCAACACCGCATTATTGCTATCTCTGTAGCGCAAAGCGAGATAAATGCCGAGAAGAAGGAAAAACGGCATATATACTTCCTGGATTGCCTGCCGGGAAAGCTCGATATGAATTGCGTCTAGCGTCATAAAGAGTGATGCGAGCAATGCGGCAGCGTCGGAACGGGTCAGGCGTCTGGCAACAAGACCGGTCAGGGGAATTGTCAGGATACCGAATACGATGCTCGCCAAACGAAATCCTTCCGCGTTAGTTCCGAAGAGCTTGATAGCCCAGAAAACGAATATATCGCGGAGCTTGGGATGATGCCACATTTCGAGGCCATAATGGCCGCGCACCATGTAATCGAATGCCTCTGCGATCGTATAAAACTCATCTCCAGTGGGTTGGGTGTC
>Ga0181533_1001012_pt1 | contig 37084 bp, 39 predicted proteins | sample PEATcosm2014_Bin_45_FD_119772 | JGI IMG/M metagenome (GOLD analysis project Ga0181533, IMG submission 119772) | Peatland microbial communities from MTU Mesocosm Facility, Houghton, MI, USA - PEATcosm2014_Bin11_60_metaG | ecosystem: Environmental > Terrestrial > Soil > Wetlands > Peat | place...
GGTGTTTCGGGTACCTGTTTCGGCCCGTGTGAAACTGCGCAGGTGTCACAACTGGCCTATACCCGTCGATTCGCGACTCCTCGGGAATGTGATTGGTCGTTTCTGCCGTCGCAGGGCCTCCTAGCGATGCTGAAGGATGCGATGGACAGGTGGCGGGAGGCAAAGGGGTGACCATCCCCATCTTTGTTCTTTCGTGCTCTAGGTTAAGAAATGGAGCAAATCGAGTCGTCTGAACGGCCCAAGCCTTTTAAACGGACTGTCGACGACGCCCATTCCGCCCTGGTGAGAAGATGAAGTTCCCAAAGGAAATGCGAACATTTTGTCCTCATTGTAGGAAACACACCACCCATTCTGTAGCCCTCTACAAGAGAGGGAAGGAACGGGCTGGGTCTTGGGGAGCAAGAAGGCAGGCTGGCAGGAAGAGGGGATACGGAGGACAGAAGTTCCCTGAGCTTATCAGGACGGCCAAGACGACCAAGAAGGCGACCCTGCGTCTGAAGTGCAAGGAGTGTAACAAAGAAGTTATGAGGGATGGAATCAGGTTGAGGAAGGCGGAGATAGCTGCATGAGGCGTGAGAGAGAGCCGATACCGAAGATGAGAAGTGAATTCCTGTTAGTGAAGTGTCCCGACTGCAATGAAGAAAGGATTATTTTCTCGAACTCCGCGAAGGACGTAGGATGCAGGGGTTGCGGCAGGAAGCTTGCGGAGAGCAAGGGCGGCAGGTCTGTCGTGCTGGCCACCCTGGTCAAAAGACTGGGCTGAAAGCCTCATCCGAAAGAGCAGCCGTAGCTGCCATTAGTCTCACCTCGCCGATTCCAGAAACCTCTATTAGCCGAACTCAAACGAGGCGCATTGAATGAGCATAGAGAAGCCGATGCCGGAAAGCGGCGAGGTCGTAATCTGCACGGTCAGAGAGATTACCTCTCATGGAATCTACGTCAACCTAGACCAGTACGACGACATGAACGGTTTCCTCCACATCTCTGAGATAACGACAGGATGGGTGAGAAATATCGAACGCGTGGCCAAGGTTTCGCAGAAGCTTGTCCTGAAGGTGATAAGGGCCAACAAGATGAGGAGAGAGATCGACCTTTCGCTAAGGCAAGTGACCAACGAGGAGAGGAGGGCCAAGGTCATCGAATGGAAGAGAGAGGAGAGGGCGATTGCGATAATGGACGTTGTGAAGAAGAAGCTCGACCTGGACGAAGCACATGTCAAGTCGTTGAAGGAGAAGATGGAGGACCAATTCGGAACCCTCTACGAGGCCTTCGAGATGGCGGCAAGGAAGGGCGAGAGGTGTCTTAGCCCGCTCGAACTTCCCGAGAAAGCTGTCAAGGCAATCACCGAGACGGCCGCTGAGAAGATAGTCCCGCCCAGCTATGAGGTCGGGGCGCTGGTCGAGATTTCGTCGAGGTCGCCCAACGGCATCGAACAGGTCAAGAAGACGCTGATGGCCGCTGCCAGCTCGCCGTCGGCCGAAGTCCACATCACCTACGCAGGCGCTCCGAGGTATAGGGTCAGGGTTACAGCCGACGATTACAAGCAGGCCGAGAAGGCCTTGGACGAAGTGCTGGAGAAGATCAAGGATGGAGTCGGCAAACATGACGTGTTCAGCTTCAAGCGCGAAATCTCTAGGAAGCATGGTGGCGCGTCGTGAAGAGCCTGATGCTGAAATGCGTCGAATGCGGCAGATACACGATCAGCGAGAAGTGCCCCAGCTGCGGAGGCAGAACGGTGACGGTCCACCCGGCAAGGTATTCTCCAGACGACAAGTATGCACGCTACCGCAGCCCGTTGGCCTACAAGAAATCGGATTAGACGACTTGGTAGATTAGTATCGCAGAGAAGCATTCCACCTGAGAGTTACCCGGACAAGCGTATGGGTCGTTTATGCTAGGTGATGCATAAGCAAGCCTGAACGGCTCTGTACTGTTGCTGGGGAAGGTGTAGCTTAACGGGGATGAGAACAGCTCTATTGGTGGGTATCCGGTGTACATGAATTTGTACGTATAGCTGACGGAGTAGGATGTGCTGTTGGTTTCGACGAGGTAGCCAGCGAACTTGAAGGGGAACATGTTGGCGAAGGTGGTGTTTTGGAGCGCATAGGGCGTCAGGTTGAAGTCGTCCTCGCTTTCGCATGCAGCGCCCGCCGAGGTCAAGGAGGTCGAACTTGGGCATTCGAGGTACTGAGACTCGTTGAGGCCGCCGATGCGGATGAACCATTCCTTCTTGCTCTCGTCCCCGCCCCCTGGGGTGTACCCGCTCCCGCTGGGCACGTCCAGGATGTAATAGTTCGTGTAGGTGCCGCTCGTGCTCTCCAACGACAATATGCTACCAGTGATGAATATCGCCACGTAGGTCGGCCTATCTCCGCCCATGTCCTTCGCCATCTTCGCGGCCGTGGTCGCGTTCGACATGAACATCTGGCCGATTTCCGCAATCCTAGTGGAGTTCAGGGTGCCGTTGTCAGCAACGGTAGTGCGGTTGCCCATCACGGCGAACCAGTAGCCGTAGTCCCACCACGAGATTATCACCGAGCCAGGGGGTGTCGACTGGCTTACCCAAGAGAGCGTCTGTGGCCAGTCGCTGAAGCTAGATCTGCCGTAGATGGTCGCGCCGTTGACTATGCTGACAGCGTTGTCGGCCGGGCTCTGGTCGCAGAAGAGGGTGTTCCCAGTCGTGCAGGCAATCGGGTTCGGTATCCAGAAGGCTCCCGCAGGGAAGACCATAAGTCCAATTATGGCGACCGTGAAGACGACCTTCATCTCGTTCCGGGTCGTGACTGTCTGTTTCTTTTTCACCAGAGTGGTGGCGCCCGGCTTGACCAGTGCGAAGGCGAGCTCTGCGAAGCCGATGCCTCCGAGGATTCCGAGGGCTATCGACGAGTAGACCAGTAGACGGGAGAAGGCTGCGGAGAAATAAATGGCCGTCAGTCCGAAGATAAGCGCGTATGCCATCGGGACACCCTTCCGCCTGAAGGCAATCAGCGCCCCGGCCATCCCGAAGGAGAGGAGCAGCGCGTACGACGTGAAGTAATCGGCTCCCGTCGGGAGTTGCTCCTCTGCGACGGACTGTGTGAGAGCGCTACTGCTTCTGATAAAGGGGTCTATCACGGCCAAGTACCTACCCGATATGCTGCCGATGCTACCGAAGCTAATGAAAGCCAGGCCTGCGAGGGCGAATCCGAAGAGGAGTTTGATTAGAGTCTGTCTGTAGTCCGCGGGTTTGGTCCATGTCTTGGCCCACTGGGCTATCAGGACGAAGATGGTGCCGCCTAGCAGGACCAGGCCGACCGGGTTAGTGACGATTTCGATGCCTGGCCTCGGGCAGAGGGCGCTGACAAAGATTGTCGAGGCCGCGAAGGAGATTATCGCAGGAGAGAGATTTGAAAGGTCCAGGTTCATGAACGGAATAAGGATGAAGAGAAGCCCAAACGCGGCGGTGAAGTAGTCGCCACCGCCCCATGACAAGTTGGCGTAGCCCGCAAAGGCGCCGGCGAGGAGGGCCCTCAGAATCCTACTGCGCATCGTCCTCTCCTTGTCAAAGACCGTCAGCATCACGTAGCTGGCGCACACGAAGCAGAGGATGGCAAGGGGTTCCGACTTGAACCAGCCGAGATTGCCTCTCTCTATCAGAGGCGGAGAAACTGCGAAGATCAGCGCCGCGAAGAGGCCCGCGGCGTCGCCTCCTATCCTCCTGACGAGGAAGTAGAACAATACCGATGTGATTGCGCCTAGGAACACTGGTAGGAGGACGAGGAAGTCGTACAGTGATATCTGGACACCGAAGATGTCGTGGACCAGGAGGTAGAGGATCGCACCCCCGATTTGGAGACCGTCCTGAGAAGTCGCGGCAACGTCCCTCCCTTCGGGGAACCACGTTGTGATGTCGTGCCATTGGAAGTAGCCCTGCAGGTTGTGACAGGCGGTCATTACTGTCGGCCCGCAGCCTGGTGGGTTGTTGAAGAGGGCATAGAAGAGGCCGTGCTGTTGCGCTAGGGTCACGATGTGAGAGGCGGCGAAGTAGTCGTAGTACGGGTCGAATTCGTTCAGGTAGAACCCGTACTTCGCGGCGTAAGCCCTCATAGTCACAGCAAGCACGAAGACAATCGAAAGGACCATCGAGGTCATCACGGCCCGCCGCGACACCGTTGGCCTCTTCATCGCGGACCTAAAGGCCCCGAGGGGAGAATCCAATTCGTCCGGCGAGTGCTTTTGGGGTATTTTAATTGTGGCTTTACTTCTTAAGAAGCGTCTCAAGGTGAGCCGCGTATTGCTTGGCGTCGAGGAGCCGCTTGCGGTCTGAAGCGAAGTCGAGGGCTTTCACCTCAACGAGCCAGCCCTCAGAGTAGGGCGACTTGTTGACCAACTCCGGATGCAAATCGAGTTCCGTGTTGACCCTAGTGACAGTCCCAGAGAGAGGAGAGTAGAGCTCCGAAACAGCCTTGATGGATTCGACGGTCCCCATGGACTTGAACTGGATGACCTCGTCGTTGACCTTTGATGGCGCCACATAGACGACGTCGTTTAATGTCTTCGCAGCATAGTCGGTTATCCCCACCCTCACCGACGGACCCACCTCCCTTGCCCATTCGTGCTCTTTGGTGTACAGAAGGTCATCTGGGATGTCGTAGCTCTGGAGTTTCATGCGGTGTGGCAGCCAGTCTACGGACTAATTACCGTTGCCCTGTCTCTTCCAGCCATATTGTCGCTCGTCATAGAAAGGAGGCTTGACTGTCTGCCCGTCTTGAGCTGAGTCCCTTATCACGACCCTGACCCTGGTCCCAGGTTCCGTGCCTTCTGGCCGGAGGCGGCAGAGAGCGATTCCCTTCCGAAGGATTGGAGAAAAAGTCCCGCTGGTAACCTTGCCGACCGAGTCCGAGCCGCCGAGCACGTCAAAGCCGTGCCTGGGTATGCCTTGCTCGACGATGACACCCCTCCTCACCACGTCCAGAGTCTTGGTCCGTAAGTCAGAGACCGCCTCCGAGCCGGCGTAGCCTGTTTTTCCCGGTGAGAGGACCCAAACGAGATCTGCTTGCAATGGGTTGGTCTGCTGGTCGATGTCTAGTCCGTGGAGAGGGAGGCCAGCCTCGAGCCTCAGCGAATCCCTGGCCCCGAGTCCGCATGGTTTCGACACCTCTGTGAGTCGTTCCCAAAACTCAGTCGCTCTTCCCGGCTCGTCGTTTGAAGCGTCCAGGATTATCACCTCGAAGCCATCCTCGCCCGTGTAGCCAGTCCTAGAGATAATCGAGGGCTGGCCCAGGACCTTCGTTTCTGAGCAGCGGAACTTCCTCAACTGACCTAGGTCCAGGTCTGTGAGTGGCTGCAGAGCCTTCTGCGCCTTCGGCCCTTGGACCGCCACCATCGCCGAGGAGCTGGTCAGGTCCTCAATCTCGACACCCTCAGGAGGCCCGCGGTTCCTGATATGGTCCATGTCAGTCCCGGCGTTCGCCGCGTTGACCACCAACATGAACTCAGTCTCTCCCAGCCGGAGAATCACCAGGTCGTCGATTATCCCTGCGCGGTCGTTGAGAAGGAGTGTGTAGAATTCCTTGCCGACCGACTGCTTCTGGACTTGGGTGGGCACCAGTCCTTCTAGGAACGAAGCCGTGGGTCCGCCTCTGAACATGAAGCGACCCATGTGGGAGACGTCGAAGATTCCGGAGTCATTCCTGACAGCTAGGTGTTCGTCCGTGGTCGTCGTATACCAGAGCGGCATCTCGTAGCCCGCGAACTCCGTCAGTTTCGCGTGTTCTGAGTGATATTGGTGAAACTGCGTCGTCTTCAACACATCCAAAGCGACCGTTCAGTCTATTTAAGAGGACATCGCATAGTAAGGTCATTAGTTTCAAAGGGCGATACGGGCTCCTGCAAAGAAATCTGGCTTCGACGCATTGGGATGGATAGGAGAGAAGCTTGGAAGGGTCCCGAAGGACGTAGATGTCCCGCTAGTATCGAATGAGTCTATAGTAATTTCGGAAGGGTAAGTCGTTGCCCTCTGGAGGTGGGTCTAGGCGATAGCCGATAATCTGAATTCGACCGCTGAAGTGCTGGTGGAAGAACCGAGTGAAAGGACGCCAATCGCATGGGTAGGACCTTGGAAAGAAGGCTGACTGGGAACATCAAGTATCCAGCGCGAGGTTTGCGCCGCCGTGGACGAATGTGTCAATCTTCGGAGCTTTGGGTACGTGGTGCCTCCGGGCTAGAACCCGAATATGCTTTTAGGCAAGACGGCTCGTGTGGATGCGCCGATGACCTACGAAATAGTCTGCATGTCGTGTGGGACGTCGTTGTACTCTGGGTTCGACCTGAGGTCTCCGGGAGACGTGCTCAAGGCCGTGGATTACAGGTGCAAGAAATGTGGGACCAAACTCTCCGGTGACAAATTTCACGTCAATGTCAAGAAGATAGATGGGTCCTATTCCTGACGGAGACAAAAGACTCAAGCTCTCCTACCGTTGGCTCTGAAGTTGTTGGGTTTGAAATCTGCCGCTTCAGGCTATACGTTGGTGATATGCGAGAAGCCCGACGCGGCTCGGCGGGTCGCAGAGGCCCTATCTGGCGGAGGCGCGCAAAGCTCGACTGCCGACGGAGTGACGGTCTTCAGGTTCACCAGTCGGGGAGAAGACTTTGTGGTCTGTTCTGCGCAGGGACACCTCTACGCAATCTCGGACCCCTTCGAGGAGCGAGCTGTCTATCCCGTCTTCGATGCCGAATGGTACCCATCTAATCTCGTGGAAGAGAAGAACGGCAACGCTGCCCGCAGAATTAGTGTGATCCGTAAGCTTGCAGGAAGCGCCGCTAGGTTCGTAAACGCGTGCGACTTCGACGCCGAAGGCGAGACGATAGGCTTCAACGTCCTTCGGTACGCATGCGGAGGCAAGGAGACGGAGGCCCTCCGGGCGAAGTTCTCGACCTTGACTAGGGATGACGTGGTAGTTGCATTCAGGCAGGCAAAGCCCCAGGCGGCGGGCCTGGCACGTGTGGGGAGGACCAGGCATCTCATCGACTTCGTCTGGGGCATCAACCTCTCCCGAGCACTCTCCCAGTCGGTGTTGAGTTCTGGACACAGGTACAGGACAATCAGTATGGGAAGGGTCCAAGGGCCGACGCTGGCATTCCTCGTGGAAAGGGAGACCGAGATACACGAGTTCGTGCCTTTGCCGTTCTGGAAGGTATCTGGAACGTTCGAGAGGAATGGGACGCAGTTCACGGCCGGGTACTCGAAGGAGAGGGTCAGATTCAGGACAACGGCCGAGAGAGTGAGGGATGACTGCAGAGGTAAGGAAGGCGTTGTGACCAGTGTCGTGAGGAGTGCGATCCAAGTGCCTCCTCCACCTCCGTTCAACACGGGCGACCTCCAGAAGGAGGCATACAGGATCTTCGGGTTCTCGCCGAGCCGGACACTCCAGATAGCTGAGAGACTCTACCTGAATGCCTTGGTCTCGTACCCGAGGACCGGTAGCCAGCACCTCCCGCCGTCGATCAACTATAGCGCCATCCTCCAAGGGCTTGAAGGGCTCGGCCGCTACTCGAAAGCGGTCAGGAACCTCCTCGGAGGCACCCTGAATTCAGCGCAAGGAGCCAAAGTGGATCTGGCGCATCCGGCAATCCATCCAACGGGAGAGGTACCGCGCAGGCACCTGAACCCGCCTGAGGCTGCGGTCTTCGACCTGATCACTAGGAGATTCCTCGCTGCTTTCGGGCCTCCCGCCCGGAGGGAGCTGGTCACCATGAGACTCTCTGTCGGAGAACACGAGTTTGTGCTCAGTGGGGGGATAACGCTGTATCGGGGATGGATTGACTCATACGGCAGATACGCGAGCACCAGAGATGTGAGCGTGCCGAATGTGACGGAGGGCTACAGGTTCAGAGTCGTCAGGGTGGACGTCGAGGAGAAGTTCGAACGGGGGCCGCCGAGGTACAACCAGAGCAGCCTCCTCGAGAAAATGGAAAGGGAGAACATCGGGACGAAGGCGACCAGGGCCGACGTCATCTCGACCCTGGTGGAGAGAGGCTACGTCGAAGGAAGCAGCATGAGGGTGACCGACCTAGGTTTTGCGGTCATCGAAACTATGGGGAAGTACGCGCCTGCGATTGTGACTACGAAACTGACGCGGGAGATTGAGGAGAAGCTCGAGGATGCGGAGGGTGAGGCCAGGGGAGACGCAGAACTCGTCCGCGAGACGGTCCGCTCGATAGCCCAGCAGTTGGTGGGGCTCAGCGCGAACGAAGACATTGTGGGCCGGGAGATCGACGCCGCTCTGGCCACGACCGTCGCAGCGTCGTATGTTCTGGGGCCGTGTCCTGTCTGCAAGTCGGGGCAGCTGAGGATGATCAGATCAAGAGTGACCAAGAAGAGGTTCGTGGGCTGTTCGAACTACCCCTCGGGATGCCGGGCGTCGGCGCCCCTTCCACAGAAAGGGACTATCAGGACGACGCCCAAGGTCTGTCCGCGTTGTTCTTGGCCTGTCGTATACGTAATGGGGGGAAGGACACCGTGGATGCTCTGCGTCAACCCTACATGCCCCGCAAAGTGTGAGAGGAAGAAGGCATGAAGTGCATGCTGTGCAGTAGGAAAGTGGTCTCGGACCTATGCAGGTACCACTAGGGGGCGAAGCGAAAGGTCGAAGTCAGTTACCGTCTATGGACCGAGGCTTGCGGGGAGATAGAATGAAAGGACAATCTGGATAAGGTTAAACGCGACGAACAAACGGGCCAGTGGTTAAAGGAGATAGCGGAAATGCTGGAAGGGTTTTAGAATGATTAGGGAGCTCATCAAATCAGGATATGAAAGGACGATAGGGACTCTGAGGGGCATCTTCTGGGGTCTTTTCGGCTCGATTCTGAGAAGAGGGGGCCTTCTGACGGTCATCTATGTGATTATTTTGGTCGGAATCATGGGCGGCTTTGTCAACGCGGTTGTCCAACCGGTGCCGAACCAGGGGCTTGTGGTCTACCCAGGCGCGGGGGCGCAGACGATTGCGGAAGCGATCATAGATTCGTTCGTGATCTTGACCGGTGGGGCAGGCATCTACCTTGCTTACATGAGCGGAAGGCAGACGACACGGGCGAGAGCGGTCAACATGTATCTAGGGCTCGCTCTCCTGCTGCTCGTAGTCTCGCTACTGGCAGGAATACAGGTGTTTCTGCTCAAGTGATGAGAGAGAACCTTCCTTCGGGCCAAGCCGTTCCGCGTTCGCATTTCATCAGCAGTCCCGAACCAGTAGCTTCGACGGAGACGATCGTGTCCGAAAGGTCGGAGATGGACCTGCCTCCGCCAGTCCTCATCGTCTTCTCCCGCCTGTACATAGTGAAGAGGACCGCCTTCCCGTTGGTCCTAGCGAGGAATGAAAGGCTGGCTACGGCAAACGCGAGTTTCCTGCTCCTCGAGCTCACACCAGACGATGAGAACAGATGGTAGAGGGTATTCAGACTATCGACTATGAAGACCCCCGATTCGGCCCTGAAGAGCCTCGGAAGCTCGGTTTCGACGCTCGACCCGGGCTCAGGGACATGGATGCATATCGACCTTGCCGCACTTGGTGGGAGGGCCGCCAGAATTTCGTCTGAGTTTGACGAATAGAATGCGTCAACGTCGAAGATGGCACAGCCGCTCGTAGTCATCGCGGTCAGCGAAACGATACTCTTAGCAAACGAAAGGTTGGCTTGTCCACTGTCGACAAGGAAGGTGGCGGTCTTGCCCCTGAGCGGCCCGAGGAAGGAATGCGCCTGCTGCACGCCAAAACTCATTAGTGCTACGGGTCCTCGCTTCCTGGCGCAGGTATTTCAGAGTGAACCGAATCTGCGTAGTGACTTCGAAGGCGGTAACGTATTACGTAATCGTTTCAAGGATGAAGAAGGCCGGCCTTCCCTTCAGCAGTGTGCTACCCGGTGCGGGCCATGAGGATTGTATCCTGATCATAACCAGCGCGAGGGAGGCGGGGCAATTTGGCGGGCGGGCCCTCGCCCTGGAGGACCTTGACGAGAACCCTGGGGTCTTCAAGGGTCAACTGCTCTCAAGGCTGAATGGGGGCGGCGATGTGGTGCTCATAGGTATCGACCCGGGGACAAGAATCGGGTTGGCCGTCTTCTACGGAGAGACCAGCCTGGAGTACAGCACGTTCGGTTCTGCCGCGAAGCTTAGCCTCAGGGTAGGGGCATTCGTGCGCGGCGTGCCTGCGAAGAGGTTTGTGATCAGGATAGGGAACGGCAATCCCGCCATGGTGGCCAAGCTCATCGAATCGCTAAGACTCGAGGCCTCCAACGCAGTGATTGAGATGGTCGATGAATCCGGCACATCGGTCAGGCGGGTGAGGATGAGAGGCATCCAGGGAGACCAGGGTGCAGCTGCGAAGATAGCTTTCCGGAAGGGTGAGGTCGTCAGCCCCAGGAACCCCAGAATTCATGCGTGAGCGCCCCGAGGTATTCAGATGTGAAGTAACTGATAACTGATGACCAGGTCCCTCCCTGAGCCATGAGGGCATCAGGTCACTGATGGCCTCGGAGCTGAACCTGTAATCACCTCTGTGATGAGGGTCTCTCCGGAGAGGCGGGTCTTGTGGACCCACAGGGTTGGTTCCTTCTGGCCCCGACGGAAGGCATCCTAGGCGAAGACCACTTCTACGCCCACAAATATGCGGGTCGGTCATTATTTTACTGTCCTCCTCAGACCGAGATCTTGGTGATGAAGCTCTTGTCCTTGAACATCTCGGCCGTGGCCCTCTCGACCACGCGCCTGTTCTCCGCGGTGGTGTAGATGCGCAGCACGTCCATGAAACCAGCGATAGACCCGACCAGAGGCAGCTCGCTCAGGGAAACCGACTTCACGACCCGCCTCCCGCCCTTGGTCTGCACGAGCCGGACCGAAGTGAAGGCCTCCCTCGAAGAGGTGTATGGTACCGAAGGCGTTGTGGGGACGTCCAGGAAGACGTGCATTCTGTCCACGCCTGCGGCTTCCGCGAGCTCGGCCGTGACCTGCTCCCTGACCCTCTTCTTCGCGAAGAGGTTTGAGACCAGTTGGTCCTTGCGCTGGACCAGCCTTTCGAAGACGCATTTGACCAAGTTCCGGTTCCGGAAGCCCAGGGCGAGTCGCCTAGCCTCTTTCAGTTCGGGCGTGGAGGGACTCAGCGTGGCCAGCCTCTGCAGCACGATTTCGTCTGTCAGCTCCAGGTAGCTGTCGAGGTCCGATAAGTCCGTCAACCCGAGGGCGTCGTCGGCGAGCTTCATGGACTGCACGAGCATCAACTCTGCTGCCCTGACCGTCCTGTGGAAGTAGACCGCCTTGAACATCTCGTACCGCGCGAGCAGGAGCGCCTCGAAGGCGTAGAGGGCCGCGTTCTCGATGGCCAGACGTCCCTCGGCGACCTGCAACGAATCTATCACCCTCCTGACGTCAACCTTCCCGTATTCGACTCCAGTGAAGTAGGAGTCCCGGAGCAGATAGTCCATTATGTCTGCGCTCAGCCCGCCAGCTATGATCTCATTCATGAAAAGAGGCCGCCTGTTCTGTTTGCCCACGGCGAAGGCCGACATCTTCTTCGCGGAGAAGCCGTTCCTCTCTAGGACGTCGCGAATCGATGTCCCCAGCACGATCCTCTGCGAGATGTCTTCGTGGGTCACGTCTGTCCTCTCGGCCAGGACCTCCTCGTACATGTGGGAGAAGGGGCCGTGTCCAACGTCGTGGAGGAGCGCGGCAATCCTTACCTCCTGGATCTGGTCCGGGCCGATTCCTGATGTCGGCGCCAGAGACTCCGCTATCTGACCTGCTATGTGCATTGCTCCCACCACGTGCTCGAACCTGGTGTGAACCGCCCCCGGGTAGACGAGGTACGAGCCGGCGAGCTGGTGGACCCTCCTGAGGCGCTGGACGAAGGGCGTGTCTATGAGGTCGCGTTCGACCTCGGTCATCTTGACGTAGCCGTGGACCGGGTCCCGGATTTCTGCGACCGGCTTAAGGTTCAAGCCTGCTTGAAGCCAGCTCTTGTCGTCTTAAACGGTTCGGCCCGCAGCCTTAAGCGAATCCGAGACTGTACGAATCAACGCTTGGCTGGTGGCATTTATTCCTCCGGTCGCGTCGACCACCTTCCATCCGAAGTCGCCGGCAAGCTTGAGGTACGCCTCCCTAGTCTTCTCCTGGAGGCCGATGTTCCGTTCGTACTTATCCTTGTTGGGCCCACGCCGCGAATGGAGTACAGCAGGAGGAGCGTCGAGGACAATCACGGCGTCAGGCTTCGGGAGGCCTGCCTCGAGGTTGACCAGCCATTGCAGCTTCAGACCGTTCGCGACGCCATACGCGAAGTTCGACTCAGAATACCTGTTGACTATCACCACGTTGGTCCTAGCGAGAATCGAGTCCAGCTCGTCCTTCTTCTCCCAACGGTTCGCGGCGAAAAGTATGTGCCTGACTTCTGGGGGGTAGCTCCTAGTGCCGAGGAGGAACCTCTTGATTTCCCTTCCGAGGGTCGTCCCGTAGTCGGGGAAGGAGACCGTGCGAGTTGTGTGACCCTTGGAACACAACCACGAGCTCAGGATTGAAGTCTGTGTCCTCTTGCCAACGGCGTCGATTCCCTCGATACCTATGAGAACACCCTTGGAGCCACTGTCCATGGGCGCGTTGCTTCTTCGTCCGTCTAAATCCCTTTCTCACAGGACGAGTGAGAAGATGAACAGAACGACAACCGAAATCGTCGCGAACCTGAGGTATCTCCTTGCCAGCACTGAGCTGGATTGGGTAATCACGGCGAACTCTTCAAGTGTTTTGGCCCCGAAGACCTTGACCGTGCTAGTGAACAAGCCAGATCCGTAGCTGCTCTGCGAGAGCCTGGCTTCGGCAAGCTTCGCGATGTCTACCACCAGCTTGACCAACGACTCGACGGGAGTCGCCTCGCCTAGCGCTCGGTAGCCCCGCGAGGCGGTCAGGCCTCTCGCGGCAAGATTGTGGCTGTCGGAGGTGCAGAACTCGATTAGTTCGTAACCCAGAGAACTCAGGGCCTTGGCGGTCTCGACCCGCAAGGATGGAATGGCGTTGTTGGCGTCGGCTAAGACGAGGACAGACTTGCCGTGAGACGTCTCAAACATGATCAAGCCGATACCGTTCTCTGTTAGGTCTTCGCGTGCCCCGAACCCGAACTCATTTGAGTGTGCGTAACCAACCCTGAGGGGCGTCGCCTCCGCCAACTTCATCCGCTCGAATAACAGTCTCCATCCGGGGTCGGTCGAGTCGACCGATTCCGGATGGTCTTCGAGTGAATTGTGGGCATCGATGACTGTAGCATCGAACCCGGCGGCGGAAGCCAGTCCCGAGAGTTCCGTCTCGACTTCCGCGTTCAGATCATCCGACCCCAAGGGAGCGAAGGACACCGTGAGAATCATGTCCGTAGAGAAGGCCGTGGCGCTGACGTTGGCATTCCCAATGCGTGTTTGAATCGGCCCCTTGATACTGGCTTCCGCGGCCGATAGAGAAATCGTCCGGGCAAATCTGCTCGTCTCTGCCGCGTACCTGTCCGTCTCCTCACGAGTGGCCAAGTTCCTTTCGTGCCCCCCGGGCCTGTGAAATGTCATCACAATTCCCTGTCCTTTGAAGGCCCTGGAGATGACCCCCGGCAGGTCGTAGCTACCGACTGGATGGAATGGACCGGGGTGGACTCCGGGCAGGACTAGGAACATATCACCTGCCTGGGTTCGGAACCGGACCACTTTGGTAGTGACCTGCGCCTCCTCTGAATGATCGGCGATTATGCACTCGAGATCTGCGGCCTCGCCGTCAGCCCATGTCTTCATAAACGCCCGGAAGAGACTGAGGGCGCTGCGACCCCCACTCGTTTTCTTCCTCGTCAGGAGGATTATGAAAGCGGCTACCATCACGTAGACGAGAACCCCGAAGAACGCGGGGAGAGGGTCGAACCTGAGCGAGAGCTCGGCGAACCTGAGGATGACTAAGGTCGCGGCAGGATGAATTGCGGCGAGGGTTACGGCCAGCCAACCACGTTCGGTGAAGACGCCGTCAATTATCAGGAACTCGAGTCCGGCAGACGCGAAGGCCCCGAAGAGAAAGACGTTGCTGAGCGCGTCGGGCGACCCGGTCAGCCGGACGAAGACGATTCCGCAGATTACGAATATAATCCATAGGACATCGCCAGCCAACAGGACGGCACAGGTCCGCCGGAAGTCGGCGATATTCCTCCGGTCGGTCAGCAGGAGGGCGCTTGAAATGGCCGCGGCTGAAAGGATGAGGACGAAGAACACCAACAAAGATGAAGCGGCCCCCTTGGTTCCCTTTGACGCGAAGCCTAAGAGGAATGACGCTACCGCTGAGTACAACAGTAACTTTAGGGTGGACGGAAGTACGAAGAGGTGCCTGTAGCGGCTGGCGAGAATCTCGGTCGCCGAACGTCTTGGAGGCCCCTGCTCAACGGAAGAGGACGTTGATGACAATTGATGCAGCGATAAGGGTTATCGAGCCAATTAGGACTATTTCAGGCCTAATCTTGACGCCGTTTGTCGCCTCATTGAAGAAGGTGAGGAGGCCTGCGCTTGAAGCGGGCATCGGCGCGTTCTTCTTCTTGTCACTCATTGAATCCACCGATACTTCCTCGCTTCTTAAGCGTAGCGACCCGAGCCCGACGACTTGCAGGCGGGGAGGCACTACACCAACCCCGGCGGGATAAGGCTCGGGGTCGCCGAGCTGATACGGCTCGGGATGGGTAAGGGAGAGATGGTTGAGGTGGCCGAGCTCGTCCCGCTCAGCCATGACAGGAGAGAAGAAGCGTGAAATGACTCAGAGGATAGCGGAGATGAGGAAGAGGTTCCAGAGGGTGAAGTACTCCTTTGCGGATTCACCGGCTTGCTTCTTCCGCTAAGACAGGCTTCAGGAAGTCGGTCAGCATGAGCTGGTCGGCTTTCCTCTCGCCGTGCAGGAGCTGGTCGAGCTCCCTCTGAAGCATGTCCAGGCGGTTCCTCAGGTAGAGGTCGACTTCATAGTCCCTGGCCAGCCTCTGGGCGATTGAGAGATACTTCTCGACAGATGCACGGGTCAACGTCCCCCTGATGGGTCCTCCGCAGTTAGGGCAGGTTTGCGACAGCGGGGGTCTGCGCATGGTCATGCCGCACTTCCTGCATTTGAAGGCCTGGGTCGCGTACTTCTTCGCGTTTCCCATGATGTCCCTGATTAAATGCGTCCTGATTATCGACTCGACGACCTCCTTGGTCGATACCGCCTCCACCTTCGAGGCAACCTCGATTTGTTTCGCGATCTTCTCTGCGAGTGTCCGCATCGTGGAATAAGATGCTCTCGAGCGCTTGATTGTAAGGGCGTTCGTGGGGTGCGTGAACCCGTAGCCGTAGAATTGGGTCTCGCTCTCCAGCCTCGAGCCTATGCGCTCGATCAGGCCCTCGACCGACGCGGCCGGTGGTGATTCCTGGGTCTTCTCGTAGAACTCCCGCGGGTAGACGCTGGCGATATCGAAGTTGTGAGCCTGTTCGTCGACCTCTGACGGTAAGAGGATGGGCTGGATCAGGAGAGGTGTGTCCATCAGGCCGCCTATCTGGTGCGGGATGTACTCAAGTGAGAAGTTGAGGAGGGCGTCCAGCAGTAGTAGGAGCGAGTCGCCGTCGCCGTCGCAGTCCCGCCTCTTGGCCGCGTGCCAGTATGGGTTCGCGAAGCAGATCTGGGTCGATGAGAACCCGATAATCCTGCCCGCCACGCCGACAGAGGTATGGGGCGCCAGGCCTATGGCAATCTTCCCCATTAGGTCGGCTGGTCTCTGGACGTTATAGTACGGCGGCAGGCCGTATAGGCTCTGCACTTCGTCGTCGACGAATTGAGCCATCCTGACTAGGTCGCTTGCTATGTCTATGGGGACAATGATGTCCTGTGGCTTCAGTTCGAGGAGTTGGTCGTCTCTTTCAAGGGGCCTGCCCTCACGATCGTTCTCATATCCCAGTCTCACCAGAGCCTCCGGGTCGGCCTTGATGTCGCGGGGCCTGAAGTGGGTCAGCGGAGCATTGGTCACGTCGATTCTTAGGGTCCCATCCTTGTAGACGAAGACCTGGTGCCTGCTCCTGATGATGCCCTTCTCCAGTGGCTCCGGCGTCTTCGAGACGCTCATGAGGCCCCGCACTCCCTTCACCGGCTTTGAAGGGTCGAACGAGATCTTCGTCTTCGCGGCGTCGAGCTTGGCGCGCAGATCATAGTCGAGGTTTGAGTAAGGGAGGGTCTTCGCCCTGCAGTTGGGGCAGACATCGTCAGAAGTTGTCGAGCTGCAACGCGGACAGGCCTTGAACGGCGTTGTCCCCGAGCCGCAGACCTCGCATCTTGAATAGAGGCGTCTCTGGCCGCATTCGGGACAGTATCTGTTCACGACCTCTATTCTCAAGGGTCCACGTTTCGAGGCCGTGTTGACGTCCCTATATGCGCCGCCAGCAAAGCCCACGGGGAAGAGAGTGTGGACGGGGGGTTTCAGCTTCCTGATCATCGCTTTCTCGGGCCTCCCGACCCTGACACCTACGGTGGTCGTCGTCTGTCTGCCGAGAATCAGCCCTGAGATGGCTTTGATGAACTCGACAGAGTCGGAGGGAATGGGAATTTCTGATTTGTCTTCGAGCTTCAGGAGGGTGGCCATAATCACGGCGGCGTCGTCTGATATGATGGCTGAATTGCCTTCGGGTCGGTGCTCCACCAAGCACTTCCGGAGAACCCACTCCCTGTGATTCGATGTGATATCAACGATCACATCACGTCCCTCAATTCGGCTACTGGCGCGAAGATCAGCTAGGTCTGAAGCGCTGATTCGGTCGAACCGCGGCGTGTAAATGGGATGGAGAGGGATTCCTAGGAGACGAGAGATGGCAACGGCCTCGCCCGGAGAGGGTACCAAGTTGGGTTCACTGAGGCTCAGCTCGGTCATCCTTTCTCGTGAGACGCCCTCTGCAGCCATCCTCTCGAAGGCCTCGGGGACCGTTGCCATGGCCTGCCGGAGGTCCTGGACCCACCACTCCGAGACATAGGGTGACGGCGGGAGGTTCCTGTTGTTCTCTAGGAAGTCCCCGTAGCTGATGAGAATGTCTCCGAGATCTATAATCTTCTCCAGGTTCTCCTTTTCCCGTTCGGCGTCCGCGATGGACCAGATGCGCCTGACACTGCCGTCCTTGAGGAGGACTGTTGGTCCTTCTATCGAGTCGACGAAGGCGATGGTCGCAGCTTTGCCCGGCATGTCGACTTTGACTTGAGTCCCAGGTACGACTGGGTAGTCGAGGAGGGTCGCCACGGCTGGATGGATGGCCAGCGTTGAGAGGCCGGTATTCATCGATCTGCCGTACCTGAGCCTGAAGCCGCCCCTGCTCCTCGGTTTTGAAAGAACTGCCCGCCCGGAGATGACCTCCTCGAAATGGGTCCCACTCTGTTCCGTCTCGTTGGTCGTTTGCTGAGTGCCTCCCTTGACATCGGCAAGCCATTCCCAACCCGAGACGTTGAGTGACGCCAACTTCTTCGCGAGTTTGTGGGCGCGTCCAATCACGCCATCGTTGAGGACCCTGAGCGCCCCTCCCCTCAGCCTATCGGTGGCGACTCTTTTCAGATTCCTGTGGACGACCACTTCTATGGGGTCGGTTTCGATGCCGTCTATCTCAACAGGTAGGTTGGATATGGCATACCTGATGTCGTCGTCCGTCACTTTGTACTGGAAGTTGCCGACATCTCTTTCGTAGATTCTTAGCTCCTCCGTGAACCTGTCAACCTCGTCCTTCCTAGCCCTGTAGTTTGACAACCCCAGCTTCTTCCCGGTGACATCTGCGATGACAAGGGAGAAAGCAGCCTCGGTGCCCCCAGCCGACCGCATAGGGCCCGCGTAGGAGACCGAAACGTAGTCGCTGTTGTCGTCGTTTTGTTTTATCGTGACGCTGGAGATTCCCTCGAGGGGGGCGACGGTGACCCCGTCGGTCATCACCGCGAGGCCTGCGCGGACCCCATAACTTAGCGCTTCATGCTTGTCGAGGGCGCCGAACTTGCCGAGGGCTATCTCCTGGGAGATGGTCATAGCCGCGCGCTCCTTTGAGGTAGAGTGAAGGAGCTCTCTGAGACGGTCGACGAGTCCCTCGAATTGGTCCAAGCGGAGCATTTGGTTGACCCTGTCGGCAAGGTCGAAGACCGTTTTGCTCTCCACGGTGTCAACGGGGTCGAACCCCATGGACTTTGCCTTGGATGCGGTCGAGTGGGCCGCTTCGTATTGCCCGAGTATGTCCTTGTAATAGGCGTCGAGTCTTGCAGGGAATGGTGCAAGTTTACGAACTCGATGCCATGCAATCTCGGCGGAGAAGGACATTCAGGTCTTTGGTTCGTAAGTGGGTCTTAAGGACTATCTTTGTTTGATCATGGCTTTTTCAGGCTTACGCATCTGTGAATCGATGGAGAGGAACGTGTGTTCAGTGCGTCGGGTCCTTATGCTTGATTGCCGTTGCGATTTGTCGCAGGGTCTTCTCATACCCTGGAGTCTGAAGTAGATTTCCTACCACGATGATGTTTGCGCCTGCTTTTGCCGCCCGATCAGCGGCTTCGCCCGATGTGATGCCTCCTCCTATGATTATGATGCCGTCATAGAACTTCCTGACCAGCCGGATGGTCTCTGGCGGGATGGGTTCGCTCGCCCCGCTGCCAGCTTCAAGGTAGAGCGTCCTCATTCCCAAGTATTTCGCAGCGAGGGCGTAGATAAGAGCGAGGTTCGGCTTTGAGGGTGGTAGGCTGTTGGCCTGTCCGATGAAACTGGCCGCGCTCTGATCGCCGAAGACCAAGTACCCCATTGGGATGCTTTCGATTCCAGCATTATAGACCTCCATGGCGCCAAGCGCTTGTGCTCCGATGATAAAGTACGAATTCGTCGAATTGAGGAGGCTGCTGAAGAGAATTGCATCAGCAAAACGAGAGACACCTGTGACATTCCCAGGGAAGAGGACAATTGGAGGAGTTTGTGATGCGTCTGGTGATGTTGTGATGTCTTTGGTGATGCTCTTGATGGCTCGTACTACTTCGTCAAGTTTACCTTGATTAGAAAGGGTTGATCCCCCGACCAAGATCATGTCAGCCCCTGCCTTGATCGCTCTCTCTGCCGTGTCGGCAGCTTGCTTTGGACTGAAATCCTCTGGATCTATCAAAGCTGCGCAAATTGGTGTTCGTTTCGTTCTATGTAGTACGTACTTTTCAACAGCGCCGGGACCACTCAACTCAAGCCCCTACGCGCGCAAAGTCGTCCACGAATGTGTTGTACACGTCGATGTCGGCTCTCTTGGTTGGGTACCTGAGCTCTCGCCTGACTCCACAGGCTAGGTTACCACAGGCGACGAGGAAGACCGTATCCTGTGATGTTTCGTCTTCATGTGATGTTATCCTAATTGTGATCATCCCACACCGTGGACATGCGAAGACCTTCGGCAGGGTTCGCCTAGTGATTCGAAGAGTCTTCTTACGTCTCCTACCCAAATAGCCTCACCCATATGCTTGGTTCCTGAGCTAAATAAGATAGCGGCCCTGGGCGAAGATATATATTCACATAATTGTTGGTTTCACCTCCCAAATTGTGGAATAATGTTGGATACTGCTTAAACAAGATGAAATTTCCCCATAATGACAGTAGGAATACTTAATACTTTTTGATATCAAAGAGGAAGTAGATGATCCTCCCAGACGTGCTGATGGAGCATTCGAACCTAACTGAGAAGCAACTTGAGTCTCTCATGAGTTACGTCAGAGTTGTGGCAGGTGAGATGCGTTACAGAGAAGCAGCCGCAATGAGATCTGAGAAGCCAGTTACCATTGGGTCCTACTACCGAACCGTCCAGCAGGGGAGAATCCAAGTCAGAGAGTCGATTGTAACTGTTCTAATTGCCATTGCAGTAGGTCTAATCAAGGTAGAAGACATTCGGAGGCTGCTTGAACTAGTTGGCAAAGGAGATGCTGAGGTCGCTGAGGAAGATAGAATACGATTCGCGATGATTCTGCAGACTCTGCTCGATAAGATTGTGATGTAGGAGTGATGTTTATCACATAGCTCTGCGTGACCTTGTGATGTACGCACCTTGGACGACCTCGTGACGATTGCTGCACTCGCTTCGTCCGCGTTCTTTGTGGCTCTTTCCTTTGGATTACTCCTCAGATACAAACAGGTTTCGCAGAAAGTTAGTGCTTCGACTGATCTCGGCCGAGATTTATGGGAAGCGCTTGAGCAGCGTTTGAAGAAACAAGATGAACGCATCTTGGATATGATGGGTAGATTCGAAGTGATTCAGTCTCGTGTATCGGAGAAGCCTATGGCTCCTGCCCCGCAACCAGTGTTTGCGTCAGTCCCAATCGAGAAGCTGGCCTCCGTGACGGATATGCGCGTCACAACTCCTCAACCGAAGTCACGAATTATATTGGATGTGACAGAGTTGTCCGTAATCAAACTCCTTAGTGTCGAGCCTAGGAGTTCCGTTGAAATCAAAGAACTTATCGGCAGAACTAGGGAACACGCCGCGCGTTTGATGAAGGTCTTGTTCGATTTGGGGCTTGTTACTCGAGATACTTCAAAGAAGCCGTTTGTTTATCAGCTTACGGAAACTGGTCGTCGTTACCTTTCTGCCAGTTGATTGGTTCTCAGATAGACCCGCCTGTATACCCACGAGTTTCCGAATCTCTCGCGCTTGATATATTGTCTATCGGCGAGCCTTGCCAAGTACGTGGAAACCGTGCTGAGTTTGACGGGTTGGTTGTATTTCTCTTCGAACCCACGCGCCACGTCTGATGATGAGAAGTCTCCGGCCGCGAATTCGGTCTCAAGTAGTGTCATCACCTTTCCGAAGAATGTCTCCTGGTCTGGAGCTTTGTAAGAATGATCTATTGGGACGTCCATGATTTCCAGCATGTCGACCGCTTTCATCAGTTTGTCGCGGGAAACCTTGCCTTCCAGCGCCAGCGTATATCTAGTTCCTTCTTCGTCTTCGACTTCGATCTTAATCCGCTTGCGCAAGTTGTCCACTCGCTTGACCTAGCTGTGTTAAATCACTAAGTAGTGTGAACTTGTGAACTCGGACCTAAGTTTCCTTGACTCTGCATTGAGAGCCCCAAGTAGCTTCACAGAGGTTCACTCTCTCGAAAAATGGAAAGAGTGATTATTGGTTCCATTGGAAATAGAGGGGTCGGAATTTGGTTCTTTTAGTGGTTAGAGGTTGTATGAGCTGCAGTGGAAACAATGGGGTGTCAGTTTCGCCAGAGTAGTATAACCATTCACTGAGTTTCACTCCTAGCCCCCGGCCCCTATGCTTCCACTGGAGTTCTTCTTCTCCACAATCTATCTTCGTAATCATCGAGCACCAAGCCAATGTCTTTTGTTGTAGACCCCAAGGCATATCCCAACAAAATCCTATACCAAGAACAGACCATTATACTAACGCAAAAACTCAACCACAAAACAGGCCTATACACCGGAAACAGTCGAAGACCTGGGGCGGAGGGCTTATCTAACCAGTGTTTCCATTGATAATCAATGCCGGGAGCCATTGATGAAATCTTTCGCAGAGCGAAAGAGGGCAAAGTCCTATTCACAGATCGCAATGCGCTAAGCCCAGAGTATGTTCCAGAGAAGCTGCCATTCAGAGATGACCAGACAAAGGCCGTCGCTGAGGTCCTTGCTCCGGTTCTCCACGGTTCCAAACCATCCAACTTACTCCTCTATGGAAAGACAGGCACAGGAAAGACGGCGGTCGCACGTTACGTCTTGGGAAGGCTGAGGGCCGAAGCGAACAGCCCGAACCTAACGGTGGCGTATGTCAACACACGGCTCTCAAACACCGAATACCGGACCCTAGCAGAATTTGCGAAGTTCATTGACTTACCCGTGGACAAGCAAATCCCCTTCACAGGGTTATCCATCGGTGAAGTCGTCGAAAGGATTTTCGAGAGGGTGAAATCCGGAAAGAAGCAGATCATCTTGGTCCTCGATGAGATTGACTACTTGGTGAAAACCTTCGGCGACAGCATTCTCTATGAGTTCACACGCTCGGGCGAAAGACTTTCGCCAGGGTTCCTGTCACTCGTCGGGATATCTAACGACCTGAAGTTCAAGGAAGGCCTCGATCCTAGGGTTCTCAGCAGCCTGAGCGAGGAGGAGTTGGTCTTTCCACCTTACACAGTCGAGGAGCTGAGAGAAATCTTGACGGAAAGGGCAAAGATGGCGTTTAGACCAGCGGCAGCATCAACAGCGGCAATCAACCTCTGCGCGGCAATGGCAGGATCGGAACACGGCGACGCAAGACGCGCAATTGACTTGTTGAGGATAGCCGGCGAGGTCGCCGAACGTGAGGGGCTCAAGGAAATTGATGACTTGTGCATCCGCAGAGCGTCGGACAAGATGGAACACGACAGGGTCGAAGAAGCGATACGTTCGCTTCCGGTGCAGAACAAAGCAATCCTACTCGCGGTCTCGAGGTTCCCGGGTGGGACCAACACGGGTGAGCTCTACTTGGCCTACAACAGCCTCTGCAGGAAGGCAGGGCTCGAGGCACTGACACAGCGGCGCGTCAGTGGGATACTCGCAGAACTCGACCTGATGGGCCTAATTGAGGCATCAGTCGTCAGCAAGGGAAGGCGTGGGAGGACCAAACGGATACAGCTCCTAATCGGGAACGAGACGCTCGAAAAGACTCTCTCCGAGGATACTACTTTCGGCAAGGCTACCTAAGAAGCAGACTCTTCAGGTTCTGAGGCCTTCACGTAGGGCTGATAACCCGCTGCACTGAAGTTACGCCTCAGAACTCTCATGGTGGAAAGGTCAATGACCGGTATGATGCTCGGGGTCGGCTCGAGCCCCATATTCGATTGGAAGTCTGTTTGCCCCTGCCACGTCCCCGAGTTGACGAGCAGCGTCCCCCTGTAATTGAGTTCCCCAAACGTATGGACGTGCCCTGAATGGAGTACGTCAGGAACCTGGTCAATCACCATGAAATCCCGTAGCTCTGGAGACAAGGCAGTCCGCTTGCCATAGGTAGGCGAAAGGTGCCTTGACCGGAGGAGAAGCTTCATCGCTTTGGTCGGATTGTCGTAGGTCAGGTCGGGTGTCGTGGCTATCACATCATCGAGACTCTTTCCATGGTAGACCAAGAACGTCACACCGTGCAGTTTGATGTATGCAGGGTCGCCCACCCACTTGACGTTCTCCATCCCATAGAGCGACTCGGCGAGGTCAACAGGAACGGCTGGCTGCGGTAGCGCCTGTCTGACGGCGTCGTGGTTCCCCGGTGAGATGACGATCTGTATGTGGCCCGGCACCTGCCTGAGGAGATTCGCGGCCATCGCATATTGTTTCTTGGGGTCCTTCTCAGCAAGTTGGAACTCCTGACCCGGATAGACGCCGACTCCGTCGACGAGGTCCCCAGCGACGACTAGGTACTTGATGCGACTCACCAAGTCCTTATCGCCCAACCCGCCATTGATCCATTGCAGGAAGCGCTTGAAGTCCTCGGCGAGGAACATCTTACTCCCGATGTGCAGGTCGGAGAGGAGGAGAGCGTAGACCCGGTGGGAAGAGGACACCAGTCTCCGCCCCGGGACATCGGGCAGCAGAACCGAATTCGCGTACAGCTGGCCGGTCCTTCCGTGCGAGACCTCCACCGTAATCATACTATCAAGGGGTGCCTCGAGGGCTGCCTTCTCGACGAATTGGTCCCGACAGACGACCCGCATCGTGCCGGTCGGGTCGTCTACCTTCAGTTCGACGTTTCCCTTCCTACTTGAGCGGTCTGAGAGGAGGCCAGCGACCTTGACCTTCTTATTGGGGGGCAACTCCTTCGTGGCAGAAACCATGACCATACCCTTCATATCAAGACGGCTCCGCAGAATCGAGTAGAGTCGCTGGTACCTATCGCGAAAGAGTTTGTTGAAACCGTCAGAAGCCTCCGCGGGTGCGATAGCCATGGTCGGATCGGAGACGACCTCGAGCTCCGCCGACTCACTGAAGATGGCCCCCGGCTCCTCACCGCCTCTGGGGATCACTTCGGGCATCATCTTGACCACATCGGATTCGGTAATTACCTTCACCTCTCCCAACCTCCTCGCCTTCTGCTCTAGCAGCCTATCGACGAACCCCTCCACGTCGACCTCGGCCGGGATTTGATTAATCATCTCGAAAGCCTTCGCATCCAGAAGGTAGCCTGATGCCAGGACCTTCGCTATGGCCTTCGATTCAGGCATGGGCCCCTCGAACCCATCACGCTATTTAGAAGATTCGATGCACTGGGTCCCCAGCTGGACTAGGACGTCGAGCAGCTGCAGGTCCTTTGACTCGCAGTAGAACCTTATCTTCGGCTCGGTCCCCGACGATCTGAACATCACCCAAGAACCGTCGGCGAAGACCAACTTGAGGCCATCGAGCGTTCGTTCTTCCTGGATTTTGAACTTCCTAAAGGCCTCATTTGCCTTTTCCCTCAGAACTCTCATCTTGACGGCCACGTCAAGGTTGACTTGTCTGTATCTCCACTGAACCTCCTCCATCACTCGGCCCACCACCCCCCTGTCTCTTGAAACGAAACCCGAGATCATCGCAGCGGCGTTGATTCCGTCCTCCCAGAGGCCCCACCGAGGGTCAACGACCTTACTAGGCTCGGCTGCGAAGATTCCTCCCTCAGCTTCTAGTACGGCAAACGTCTTCCCCACTCTGCTTCTAGTGACCCTGAGGCCCAGCCTCTCGGCTTCCTCGGCTACAGCCGTGGATGTATTCTCGGAGATTACGACGACCCCACTGGAGGCGTTCACTGCCCTGAGCGCCAGGATTGTGAGGATCGAATCAGGTATCACCCTCCCTAGGGCGTCAAGCATCACCAGCCTGTCCGCGTCCCCATCATGCGCGAAAGCCAAATCGACCCCCAGCCCAGGAACCATCTTCGAGAAGTCGGCGAGGTTGGAGGCGGTCGGCTCCGGGGGCCTCGCAGAGAATCTCCAGGAAACTTGGGCATTAACGGGGACAACATGATGACCCAGAGGTTTCAGAATCTGCGGGGTCACAATCCCTCCTGGTCCGCTGGCGCAGTCGACCGCTATCCGGAGGGGCTCGCGGGCCTTCTCGTAACGTGAGACGAGCGCCTGCACATAGTCGTCCGCCGCCTCCTCATCCGGGACGAGCTGGCCGAACACGCCAGAGGGTTTCATGACGTCAACGACCAACGCCCTCTCAATCTTCTCCTCGTCAGACGCAGGGAGCTCCATCCCTTTGGTGTTGAAAATCTTGACACCAGAGAACTCGGAGGGATTATGAGAGGCGGTGACGGAAAAGCCGGCCATACATGCGCGGGACCTGGTCCCGAAAGCCACTACAGGAGTGGGGACGACCCCGAAGGCGTGAGCTTCGCTGCCGACCGCGTTGACAGCCGAGATTACTGTTCTCGCAAGGAGGGCAGAAGTCTTGCGACCGTCCCAACCGACCCCATATCTCCCCCTCCCTGAAGTGAACGCAACGGTCTCGGCAAGCCTGTAGACCTGCTCGGGCGTCTGTGTTCTGTTGAAGACTCCCCTTACCCCAGCCGTCCCGAAGGCCTTGACCAAGTGCTACCTCTCTATGATTTTGGTCCAGAGCTCAGGCGTTGCTTCACGGGCGAGGTCATACAGAGAAGTCGCGAGTTCCCTGATTTCCCACTGCGCCTGCAAAGCCGTACGCTGCCAGATTATGTGCATCAGACTCCTAGCGTTGATGGTCATGACGAGCTTCGTTTTGATGGCGGTCGGCAGTATGTACCTGGCGTCCTCCTTGGGCACCCCGGCCGTGACCATCTTCTCGTAGGCAGAGTAGACGGTCTTGAGGGCCTCATCATAAGCCTTGTTAGCCGCTTCGTTAGTCTGGATGCTCGGTGGTGTCACGACCCCCTCTTTCGTGGCTGCGGAGAACCTCTGCGACTCTTGGTCGTACGATGCGACCCGGTGGCGGACCAGCTGATGGGTCGTAACCCTGCTGCAGTCCTCGATTGCGAACATGTAAACGACGTGGTCCAACAGCGCCTCGGGCTCGAAGGACACTCCCTTCTCGGCCAGGACCTTCTTCAGGGTCTCCAGTTCTGTGCTGTAGAGGAGCTTAACACGCATGAATTCTATCACCAAAAACCAGTTCGTTGAAAAGCGGACTCACATGCTTTCTATCGAGCTCAGCCACGACGGACTCAGCGAACGGCTTCCCTTCGCGGTCCCTCCAGAGCTCGACGAGCGTCCTGGCGTTCATCGAGAAGAGCCAATCGATTTCATTGAGGCGGGTTGCGTGTATGTATGGGAACCTGCAGATGAGTCTGCTCAATTCGACCTCACCTACACCCTCGACCAGAAGCGATATCGTGAAGTGTTCAAAGACGTCGAGTGACTTGTCCTGCAGGCACTTGGTCAGGAGGAACTTCCAGTACTCAACGCCTTTCTGCTCCAATTCGGTTTCGATATCCTCAATCGCCTTAGTGCTATAGCATCTTCTCATCGCTACTGCGATGGTCCTTTCGGGCTTCGGGCTGGACCAGACAAGAGAAACGTTCACCATATATTCAGAACCTGCGTGCAGATTCGATTTAAACATGGGTACAACGAGATGGTTCTTTGAAGGAGCACCCGGAAAGCTCTGAGCTGGTCGACTGTTTCATCACATAGAGCAACACAGTCGAGAGATTGGGGCGCCCCACGCAAGACTGGTACCCTCAAAGAAATTATAGAGGCTCGGTCAGGCATCAGTTCGGCCGGGGTGGCAGAGTGGTTAATGCGCGGGCAACTCGTGAGGCAACGAAGCGGGTCCGCAACTCGAGATCAAGTGACCAGTCAGCCCGTGACCTTCGGGTCTCGTGGGTTCGAATCCTACCCCCGGCGCCTCATCCAGAAGAGGGCTTGTTCAGACGAGTCTGGCATTCACAGGTGTCCCCGTATGTCCTCTGTAGGCCTTTTTACAAGCACGATGATGCTGAAGCTTGGAAACTGAAGACATAGAGAACTGCCGAAGATGTATCGTCTATTCAGTCTTGACCGGCTCCTCGCAACCACGCATCGACACGGCATTTGGGTTGCTGGCCATGAAACCTTCACACATCAGCTTCTCGGTTTTGCAGTCTGGCGTGCGCCGGCCGTAATGAAGATCCTCAGCGTTGCGTTCGGCTTACCCTGCTTGCCGAGGTAGAGCTTCAGTTCGTCCGCCACCCTCTCGGTGAGCTCCACGATTGGCTTCACAGCCGTCTCTTGGGTCAATTCCTGATAATCGGTGCTTCACTCGTACAAGAATACTGGGCTAGGAGACCAGCTTCTGGACTGCTTTCATGACCTCTTGGTAGGGAGGCTCAATGGAGGGCACGTCGGTGACCCACCTGTACCGGAGGATGCCCCATCCGTCGACCAAGAAGACCGACCTCTTGGCAACTCCCTTGAAGCCAAGGCCGACCCAGGGGTCTTGGAGCACTCCATAGAGTTTCGTGACTTTCTTGTTGAAATCACTCAGGAGCGGGAATTGCAGGTTGTACGTCTGCGCGAAAGCCTTGAGGGAGTAACTGCTGTCGACACTGATACCTATGAGCTGGGCCCCTAAGGCCTGCAGCATCCCGAAGTCGTCCCTGAACGTGCACATCTCTTTGTCACAGGTGCCTGAGAAGGCGAACGGGAAGAACACGAGCATAGTCGTTCCCTGCTTGGTGAACTCACCGAGAGAGCGGGTCCTCTTGTCGGTGTCCGGGAGGGCAAACTCCGGCACCTTCTGTCCTATCCGCGGCGCCACGACCACGGAAAAGGTCGGTTTCCGATTTAAGGCCTCTGCTGTCTCTGAGAGAGCTTCTCGAGCAGGTCATAATACTTGGTCATCAGAGACACCAGCAACTCCTGCCTGGCACCGTCCTTCTCTTGACCCAGCGATGAGGCGGCTTCGTTCAGCTTCGAGAGGAGAACCTCTCTCATCCCGGCGAGAACCACATCTATCGACACTGTCTCGGCGGCGACCACCGATGAGAGGTCTTCATGGCCGGTGCAGTAGACCTTGCCGTGGTAGCTGACCTTGATTCCGCCGCACTTGGCGCAGGGTTCTCCGAGCATTGTCGCACCCTTCCTGACCAGCTCGACTGCGAGCTTCATCTTGTCCTTGCTGGCCCCACTCATTGCTCTGACTGGGGGTTCGGTTCTATAAAAGACGGCGCTCCGACTATCTCAAGATGCTTCGTGTCGTCGTGGGTCAGGCGGAATGAAACTCTCTGGCCTGATTATCGGGCCCCGACAGTGCATGGGAGTCCAACTGATGCGACGAAAAGCACTTATTCCCACCAAATGATGGACTACTTTCACAAACAGGATTCCTTCAGATGAGCGCGAAATTGAAGAAGCAGGAGGAGAACAACGCAAAGCTCGCAAAGGCCACGGTGAGCCTGAACCAGATTGTTGACTCGAACATAACGCCACGCAACATCAGGAAAATCGTCAAGGATTCGATTATGATGCTCCAGGACCAAAAGCAGAGCATGGCCGTGAGAGCGGCCAACGCGATCAGCCTCCTCGACGAAGTCGCTCAGGACCCCAACATGCCCTCCTTCGCAAGGGTCACGCTCTGGTCGGCCGTTTCTGAACTCGAATCGATTCGCGAACAGTAAACCTTTAACACATTCATACACACCACGGAGGCGTTTGCCAAACTGCCCGAAGTGCGGGAACAAGGAATCTCTGCCAACCAGGACTTTCTCAGTCATCGTCGAGCCCTCGAAAGGCGAGCGGGGGATGACCGAGAGGAGGGTCGGGATGTACACGTGCTCAAGATGCGACACAAAGTTCCCCACAGTGATCAGCAGGCAGAGATACCTAATCGTGGCGGAGGAGCAACTGAAGTCCATTCAGGATGAGCTGAATGTGGTGAAGAAGGACAATGACGGCCTCAACACGAAGGTCAAGGGGATGGCCGAGCAGCAGAAGGAGCTTGAAAGTGCAATGGAGCGGACAGCCAAGGAGAACGAAGTGAGACGCCTCCAGGCAAAGTTGGCTGAACTAGAGAGTTTCGTCGGCTACCTGAGAAAAGAAAAAGGCGAACTCGAGCAGAAGGCTTCTAAGCTTCGGTAGGTCTAGACTCCTTCGGCCGTGCTGGGCGGAAGGTCATATCCCGCCTCCGCTTCATAGGCCGCAGCCTTCTCGTCAAGCACAGCCTTCTCGGTCCGGAGTGCCTCCACTTCGCTTTCCAGCTGTGTGGCGGACCTCTCCAGCTCGTACGTGGCGATTTTCTCTTTCAGTGAGGCTATACCGGCAAGGAGCGAAGCCTTCTCAGCTTCGAGCGACCTGATCTTCTCCTCGAGTTCTGTCCTTTGGTCGGCGTATTCGGTTACAACTTCCATTGGTTGCCGAAGTTACAAGGAACTATCGCTTACTTGTCATACCTGACAAAAAACAGTTGACAACCTCGTAAAGGGCCGCAACCACTTCGACCCCAGAGCCTTTATCAACCGCGGAGAGTCGGACGGAATCGATGAACGCAGGTCTCTGGATCTGGCCCTCCGATATCAAGGCTCAGCAGAAGGTCCTCCAGAAGATCGCCACTTCACCCCACCTCCTCCTGGCGATGACCTTTCTGATGAGTAACAAGGAAGGACTCAGCAATTCTGAGCTAGACGACCTGACCGCTGACAATTCGAACTGGATGACCCTCTGGACTGTAAGGCAGCTAACTGCGCTCGGTTTTGTCGAGTACAATGTAGACTTCTTCGGCGGCCCTGCGCGGTATCAGCTCACCGAGCTAGGAAGGAACGCGCTCGGGATGATTACGGGCCAGCCGGTCCAGCAGAAGTCTCCTGTCTAGGCTCCCCTTGGAGCGAATCACTGTAATTTACCGACGTCCCACAGCTTTGTGAAGACGTGCCTGTAGGAGACGACTCCTACGCCTAGCAGTACGAGCGAAGTAATCAGAAGTGTGGGGAGGTTGAACATGGAACTCGAAGGCGTCCCGTTATTGATGACCGTCCTCAAGGCTTCAGCGCCCTGGCTGAGTGGGTTCAACTGAATCAGCGTGACGACTGATGGAGGGAAGTAGGAGCTGATCACCGAAATCGGATACGCGACCGTGCTAAGGCTCACCATCGCCGTCTGGATTCCATCCGCGAAGACGAAGTACCTGTCCCCTGCCTTTGAGAAGAGGTTCAGGACTGCCGCAATGCCGGCCAGGCCCATCGATAGGATGAACATGAACGGGATCAGGGCCAGTGTTGAAAGTGAGACGAGCTGGGGAATCAGCGCCGCCGCTATCGCAATCAAGATTCCCGCGTAGATGGCGCCCCCGAAGCCGGCCGAGAGGAGGTGCGCCCAGACCACATCATTCAGGCTGACCGGGAGCGAGAGGTAGTACTGCGATACTCCCTCGGTCAGGCCGAGGTGGACCCTCCTCCCGACGTCGAAAGAGGCGAAGAACAGCCCAGTGATTATGACCCCGGGTGCATAGAACTGGAAGTAGTTGACGGCAGTTATCATCCCTTTGTAGACGATACCGACGACGAGCATATCGGTAATATTCAAGCCGATCAGCGTAGCAACCAACCACTTCGTCCTGAAGAAATAGGACAGGTCCACACGGGTTATCTGCAGCATCCGGCTCCTTTGGCTCATGATGACCTGACTCCTTCCAGCGTTCGGGGCACGAGAGCCATACCGAGCGTGAGCATAGAGATCCCCACGGCAGCGACTACGACGACCGAAATCCCGGGGTTGAGCAGCTGGCTGACATCGATGTTCAGGACGTTCCTCAGCAGATCAGCCCCATAGGTGAGCGGGTTGAAACGCGCCACCGACGCGTACGAGCTAGGCATGAACGAGAGCGGATACAGAATTGTGCTGAACCTGATCAGGATGGCGCTCATGCTGGCTACTATCGCGCTGTAGATATCAAACGACTTGAACGCGATAAAGGAGAGTGAAATCATTATCCCCATTATGCCGACGCTCATCGAGAGGAGGACAAGGGTGGAGGTGAGCATCATGGGCGGCGACATCCCATTGATCCAGAGCACAAAGACGAGTGGTGGACCGATTCTGACGATATTCGCAATCAGGCCTACCACAAGCTGCTCAAGGAAGAGCTCTCCCCGCCTGATCGGCAGAGACAGGATGTATCTCAACCTCCCTTCGTGAGCGCCCTCGACGAACCGCCTCCCTGACCATGACGCTACATTGAAAGTCATAATGATCAGGAGACCTGTGCCGTAATACACGTAGTAGTTGGGCAGCTGAGATATGAGCCTCGAGACCAGTTGACCGTAGACGAAGTACTGGAACCCAAAGAAGAACCAGAAGTAGACTGTCCAAGGGACAGAATCGAACGTTTCTCTGAGTTCGAAGCTCATTAGGGTAAATAGCTCACGCATGAATGGATGCAACTTCTTTTCCTGTATAGTGAAGGAAGACATCGTCGAGAGAAGGCTCGGAGACTCTGATTGAAGTGATCCTGACGTCGAGCGACTGGACCGATGCCATCATCCGCGGCAGCCAGTCCTCAGACCTATTGACGAAGGCATTGAGCATGTTCTCCGAGACTTGTGTGATCCGGACCGTGCCTGGGACGTCCGAGATTGCCTTCAGCGCCTCGCTGGAAATCGCCGGAGACACTCCGACCTCGACCACATCGCCGCCGGTTATGCTGTCCTTGAGCGTTCTGAGACCTTCAGTGACGACTTCCTTCCCACCCTTCATTATACTGATCCTGTCAGCCAGGTACTCGGCTTCCCTTACCTCATTGGTGGCGACTATGACAGTCGAACCCTGTTCGCGCAACCCCCTTATCCTGTCCCAGATCATCCTCTTACCGTCCAGGTCCACCATTGCCGTCGGCTCGTCGAAGATGGCCACACTTGGGCGGTGGACGAACAACTTCGCGACTTCGAGTCTCTTCCCCTGCCCACCAGACAGCTCCATGAACTTCTTGTTCCTCGACGGCCAGAGATCAAAATCCTTGAGGGTCTGGTCGACCACCTTCGACCTCTCCTCTCCACTGAGCCCGTAGATTGCCGCATGGAATGACAGTATGTGGTACGGCTTGTGCCTCCAGAATCCCCGAGGCTCTTGAAAGGATATCCCAACGGTCTCTCTGACCTGCAGCGACTGTTTCACGATGTCGTACCCCATCACCGTCGCCGTACCCGCTGTCGGCTTCAGCACGGTCGACAGCAGGTGGAGGAGGGTGGTCTTGCCTGAACCATTCGGGCCAAGGAGGACGAGGATTTCTCCCTGCCTCACCTTCAGGTCCAACCCGTCGAGCGCCTTCACGAACGCCTTCGCACTGCCGTACGACTTCGTCAAACCGAAGGTCTCGACAGCGCTATCCAATCAAGTTCCCTCCAAGGGGCTTGGAGATTACCCAGAAATGGATATCGATTTATTCAATGACACCCAATTCATGAAGTAACGATTCAAAGTAGTGCGGGGGGTGGGATTCGAACCCACGAACCCCTGAGGGACGAGGTCCTGAGCCTCGCGCCGTTGACCAGGCTGGGCGACCCCCGCGTTGTCTCGTCGAACCAATTCTTTGGGTTAATAATCTTGATAATCGGATTTGGCGTCTCAACACTTTCGGCCGTCTCCCTCTTGTCCAAGTTCACTCACGCGGCTTCTCGCATTAAATTCTGGAGAAACTTCCTGCTCCTGTCACAATGGCTAGGCTCCACTATCTGTATGAACAAGAGGGAAGCGGCAAGGAACGCTTCGTCTACTACTGTTCCAACTGCAATTGCGTCCTGCGGGTCAGGCGGGACCTCGGGCTGACGGGCGAAACTATCGACTCACTGAGCGGCCGCTGTATCGGATGCGGGCGCGGGCTTGAGAACAACATTGAGTGCAGACTGGCCCCGGTGCCCGACGACTGGTCAGACATCCACCTGACAGACACCATCGCTGTCCAAAAGAAGACCTTATCGTTCCATTCGGCTTCGTCGTTTCCACACTTCTCCCTAGGCTTCCCGCGCTTGGACTCGCTGCTGAGGCCTTTCTCTCCCCAGCACCTGATCGTGCTCAGCGGCGGCGCGGCATCTGTAGTGGCCGAGTTCATGACGTTCAGGGCCCAGCTCCCGCTGGAGGCAGGTGGCCTCGATTCTACTGTGCTCTTCATCGACGGAGGGAACCAGTCAGACCCGTATCTCTTCTCCTCGTTCACGAGGCAACACGGTCTCAAGCCAGCGGTCGCGATGAGAAGGGTGGCCACCTGCCGCGTCTTCACGATCTACCAACTCGCCGACCTCATCTCGGAGCACCTGGTCAGGGCCGCAGAGGACTACGCGACCAAGCTGGTCGTCGTCTCCGACCTGCTCGGCACCTTCAACGAGCCGGAGTTGGAGGAGAGGGAAGCAAGGAGGCTCCTGGGCGCCGTCGAGGACGGGATCAAACGGGTGAAGAAGAACTCGCTCGTCCTTGCGACCCTACCCTCGCCCAACAAGTACGACGATATGATCATGGCATGGGCCGATACTGCGGTCTCCCTATCATCGTCTGGAGGCAGGGTGCAGGCAGAGCTCGTCAAGCACTCGACCAAGCCTCCGACAGCCTCCAGTTTTATGATGAACCAGCTCCTGAGATCTTCCAAAGTTGAGGTGGCCCACTGATGGGGCGCACGATTCCATCGTTCAGGATAGCCGAGGCCCAGGAGACAACAAAGTGGAGGGCGTTCAGGAGGGCCCTCTCGAAGCGTGACAGGTTTGCCTTCGACGATATGCTCAGCTCGGCCAGGCTCTACACGTCGGCCTCATCGGCGGCCGTCAGGACTTCCCGGTTCGAGGGAATGACCATGGCCCTGGTCCTCCACCACTACAGGATGCTGGCACGCGCGTTGGGGGTAATCTCAGAAATCAAGCGAAAGGAGAATGACAGATGACCCTCTCCGACGCCGAGATCATCGAGGAGTTGGACAGCTGGGAACGCTTTGCAGGTGCCCTGAGGGCCGGAGACAGGGGGCTGTTCAAGGAGATGCTAAGGCTCTGTTACGAATACTTCCCAGCGATGCAGGCAAGGGGGTCGCCCTTCCCGAGCGAGGCGCTCTTCATGAGTCTCCTGCTGATGCAGCACAAGACCATCGTGTGGCTGGCGGGTGAGGTGGAGAAGATGAAGGCCGAGAGGGATGCGAGGCTGGATACTTGACCTCTATCCGGGAAATCCCGGGGAGATGGTCGTCTGGTTCAAACGCGAAGACGGCCAGGCCGTAAGGCTGGTAGACCACTGGTCTCCGTCGATATTCATCGCGACCAACAGCATGGCAGACCTCGGGAATCCGCTGAAGACAGTAGGTTCAGAATTCGCTTGGACCAAGCCTGCCCGGAAGTTCGAGAAGGTCACCGACACGGAGAGGTCAGATGTCATAGAAGCCAAGGTCAAGGATGCCAGGAAGACCCAGCAGGTGGCCGGAAGGATAGAGCGACTCGGCCCGTTCGGCACCTACAGGCTCTACAACGCCGACGTCCCGCCCAACCAGAGCTACCTGTACGAGCACGACCTCTTCCCGCTCGCATACTGCGAAGTGATGCAGGTCGGGGGCACGCTGCAGTGGGGTCTCTACGACGACGTATGGGCGTATGACTACGCCGTCCCCAACCTGAAGAAAGTGAAAGTAGACGTCGACATCGTGAAAGAGAAGAGGATAGCGCACTTCACCGACCGAATCGGAGCAATCAGTCTTGAGAGCGACACCGGAAAGGTCGTGATCGACTGCGGGAGCGAAGCTGACAAGCTGCTCGAGCTGGTGAGGGCCATCAGGGAAGCCGACCCTGATTTCGTCCTCTCGACCGACGGGGACACCTTCCTCTTCCCCTACCTAGTCCGGCGCGCAGAAGCCAACGGCGTCGCCGACAGGCTGACGCTCGACAGGGATGGGACCCTCCTGAAGTTCCCTGCGAAGAGCGGGATCTCTTACTTCAGCTACGGCAGGATTCACTACAAGCCTTCGGCAATGAAGCTCTGCGGCAGGATACACATCGACGTCAACACATCCTTCGCTTACTCCGAGGCCGGCTTCGAGGGGCTCTTCGAGCTGAGCAGGGTATGCCGCATGCCCCTTCAGACGTCCAGCAGGGCGAGCATAGGGAAGGCCCTCTCGAGCCTCCAGTTCTACCACGCTTCCAGAATCGACCTGCTCATCCCCTGGAAGCCGACGCTGGTCGAGCATTTCAAGGACAGGAACGAGTTGCTCGTGGCCGACAGGGGTGGGCTAATCTTCGAGCCAAAGATAGGCGTCCACGAGGGGATAAGCGAGCTCGACTTTCATGCCCTCTACCCTAACATCATGTTCAGGAAGAACATTTCAGCGGAGACGGTGAAGTGCCCATGTTGTCCCGATTCGAAGAACAAGGTACCCGAGCTGGGTTGGAACGTCTGCGAAAAAAGGAAGGGGATAGTCCCCCGCGCGATAGAAATCATCATAGAGAAGCGGCTCCACTACAAGGAGTTGAAGAAGGACTCGAAGGGAACCGACTATAACAGGTACAACGCACGCCAGGCCGCCCTGAAGTGGCTCGGGGTCACCACTTTCGGTTATCTGGGTTTCAACAACGCAAAATTCGGTCGGATCGACGCCCACATCGCCGTGTGCGCCTGGGACAGGAAGGTGCTGCTCGATGCAGCGAGGGTAGCCGGGAGGAGGGGCTTCGACGTGGTCCACGGGATTGTGGATTCGCTCTGGGTGAAGAAGGAAAGGGCGGGACGGGAGGGCTACCTCGAGCTCAAGTCCGAAATCGAGTCGGAGACCGGATTTGCCATGTCCTTCGAAGGGATCTACAAGTGGGTGGTCTTCCTTCCTTCCAAAGTCGATTCTAAGATGCCCGTGCTCAACAGGTACTTCGGTGTCTATCAGGACGGCGAACTCAAGGTCAGGGGGATAGAGGCGCGGCGCCACGACACGCCGCCGGCGTTCGCAGAATGCCAGATGGCGATTCTGAGGGTCATGGCGAAGGCCGACTCTATGAAGGAGGTAAGGACCAGGCTCCCCGAATACGTCGAGATCTTCCTCAGGTACGCTGAAGCGCTGGAGCGCCACAAGATTCGCGCATCCGAACTGGCTTTCACGACTAACCTCTCGAAGGGGCCAGAGGAGTACACCAGCATGACAGTCCAACACGCCGCGGTGAAGCGACTTGTCGGCGAGGGGGTCAAGTTGCACGCTGGTGAAAGGATACGTTACGTCATCACCGACTACGGGGGCCGAGACTCGAAGAGGGCCACACCTGTCGACGTCATGGGGGACGAGATCATATACGACTCGAAGCGCTACATCGAGCTCCTCGCAGAAACTTGTTCATCCATCCTCGAGCCGTTCGACCCGCGGTGCTCTGCGATCGGGTTGCTGTCAATGTACGAAGCGCACAGGAGCGTGCCGCTGACCTGATTGGCACCGACCCTACCACATAACGACCTTGGTCGGCCTTATCTTCAGTATCGGCGACTCACCTTCGTCCCAAGGATTCCTCCTGTAGAAAACGAATCTGTCGAAGAGGATCTGCAGCAGGCACAGGTATTCTTTGCCGCGCTCGAGGATCTCGCAGTCTCCTTCGACCATCAGTCCTCGGTTGGGGCGATACTCGTCCACAACCAGGGTCACCTTCGGGTTCTCCCTCGGGTTCTCCAGTTTCTTCGTTTTGTAGTCTACTGCTGTGATGACGTCCTCTCCATCTAGGGCATAGATCACGGGCACCACATGGGGCCTGCCGCCGTTTGAAGCGGTGGCGAGCCTGTACAACTCGTGGGTCTGGGGGAATTTCACTTCACGGGTCTTCAACGCCGCCATCATAACTGGACCCATCACGCTCTGAGGAAAAGCTTGTTCACTGGAGCCGCGGGTGGGATTCGGACTCACGACCTTTGCCTTACCAAGGCAACGCTCTAACCAGCTGAGCTACCGCGGCTCGACCGAGACCAACCGGATGCCGTTTTTAATCGTTGAAGAGAATCTCTGGACCCGCATCTTCAGCTCAACCCACGCCAGGAGTCTTTTAATCTCCAACAAACGGCGTCTGAGTGGATGCCGGGGTAGCACAGCTTGGCCTATTGCGCCGGGCACGCTCTCGTGGGCGTAACTCATAATCCAAGCTCGGATGCGAAATCCGGAGACCGCGGGCTCGAATCGGCTGA
>Ga0181533_1001013_pt1 | contig 37057 bp, 35 predicted proteins | sample PEATcosm2014_Bin_45_FD_119772 | JGI IMG/M metagenome (GOLD analysis project Ga0181533, IMG submission 119772) | Peatland microbial communities from MTU Mesocosm Facility, Houghton, MI, USA - PEATcosm2014_Bin11_60_metaG | ecosystem: Environmental > Terrestrial > Soil > Wetlands > Peat | place...
GCTGTTTTGTGGAACACCGGAGGGATGTACACAGTGGAGCTTTATGCGCGGGTGCGACGAGCTGTACTGGTGGAGGGCAGGAGCGAGCGCGAAGTAGCGCGGGAGTTTGGACTAGCGCGGGTGCCGGGAGCAGGTTTCTTCATCGCTGATCCGCACTTCGCTCAGGGGAACGGGGAAGTAGCGCTTACAGCGGTGGAAGGTTCGCTGCGCACGACCGTCAGGCTTACCGTGCTCAAGGTCGGGCAGGCGGGTTATCCCAGCAAACAACAGCTTAAGACTCCATTTGCCGAGACGCCAGAGTACTGGATTCCGATCGGGCTGGATCCAGACCTGAACGAAGCTATGAAGAAGGCTGTGCGGAACGCGATCGACTATCTGTCGATCAACCAGGGGCTAGATCGAGCCACTGCCATGGCCTATTTGAGCGCCGCCAGCGACTTCGAGGTCAGCCAGGTGGTGGACAAGACCAAGGGAGTTCACGGGCTTATTCGGAAGTCACAGTTCAAATCCGCGAAGTAGCGGGCGTTTGTTCGCGCAAACACGAGGCCGTCGGCGCAGAGCCGGCGGCCAATTGCGAACGCGACTCTAGTTGAAGAGGTCGACACAGGGGCGAGGTCGAGAGAGAGTCTGCCGATTGGCTGACAACACATTGATATAGCTAAACCCGTGGTTCGCCAAAGGGCGGCTGCCGACAATGCTCAGGCCAGAGTGAGTAGATGGTAGAAACTTCGAGCCGTCTTTCACTTCTGAGCGGATGGTCGACTAACCGGAAGTAACAACAGGCCCCGGCCTCATGGGGCAGCAGATCATCTCCAAGGTCCCCCGAAACCGCGTTGTGGGAAACCAGAGGCTGGGTTCCCCGAACCGGACTTCGGGCCCAGTCGGCGAATTCACGGCGGCGGGGTGGGAGCTAGGAGGAGCGGGCCCGTGGCGGGAACTCGGCCACCTCCGGCAAGTCGCGAAGGGACGCTATGTTGTGGGGTAAGTCATGCTCGCCTCGATATCTCCACAATTTCAAGAAAGACATCCGCCCTTCTGCGTGCATCTACTGATAGCCGGCGTAGGTTCTCAAGGGTTCATTCCGCAGATCCCGAAGTGTATTGCTCACCTGTTTGGCCCAGTTTCTTGGGGATGAGTCCTTAAGTAGAACTTGCTGCCGCAGACTTCGCTAACGGCACAGCCTCGGTAGGCAAGAAAACCGAGAATACAGTTCCTCGACGCGCGCCATGCGTGCTTGAACGAACGCGCATGGAACCGCCGTGCCGGTCGATGAGTTGCTTGCTTACCCAGAGCCCAAGCCCTGAGCCGGTCGCTTCCTTGGTGGTGAACAACGCTTCGAAGATGCGCGGCAGCGTGGCGGCATCAATGCCTTTGCCGTTGTCCGCGACCGTGACTCGAACGCGGGTCTGACCACTAGCGACGCACGTCGATCTGGAGACACGCAGTTTGATGGTGCCCTTTTCGTCTATGGCATCCAGGCTGTTGGCCAGAAGGTTTGAGAAGACCTGGCGTAGTTCGCTGGACACTGCCGCGACCTGAAGGTCGCCGTCATACTGTTCTTTGATATTGGCAAGTTTGAGCCTGATCTTGCCCCGCAGCAGATCCACCGCAGAATCCATGATGGAGCTAACGCATACAGTCGTCGGGGTAGAAGACTCGCGGTAGAACCCAAGGGTTTGGCGCGTAATGTGCGATATGCGCTTCAACTCATCGTCCGCCATGCCAAGATATTGCCGCGCCAACTGGGGCTCACCCAGATTCGTTTTTGCCAGGTAGAGCGTGTTCGTCACCGCCTCCAGCGGGTTGTTGATCTCGTGCGCGATGCTCGCCGCCATGCGGCCCACGGAAGCCAGTTTTTCGCTGCGGAGAAGCGCTTCTTCGGCGCGCTTGCGTTCGGTGATGTCCTCAGTGAAGATGACGATGCCGCCGATTTCTCCGGCGTCGTTGTGCCAGGGCCGGATTTCCCAGCGTAGCCACTGCACCGAGCCGTCACCTCTCACAAAGCGGCAGTCTTCGGCTCGCAAAACTTCGCCAGCGAGGCCACGACGGTGGGCCTCCTTCCAAACTTCGGGGATCTCCGGAAAAACCTCGTAATGAGAGAGCCCTTTCAGGTCGCGCCGCTGCAAGCCGTAGTCGGTCAGCCAGCGGCCGCTAGCGTAGAGATAGCACATCTGCCGGTCGAACATCGCCAAGGCGACGGGAGCATGTTCGATGAAGAGCTGGAGTCGGCGCTCGCTGGCACCGAGGGCCCGTGCCGCGCGGAGTAGCGTTTCTTCGCTCTCCTGCAGCTTGGCCGTGCGCTCCGCCACCCTCTGCTCGAGCGTGAGGTTGGCCTGCTGCAGCGCCGCCTCGGCCTTGCGGCGTTCGGTCACCTCCGCCGTAATCTTTTCGTTGGCGCGGCTAAGTTGACGGGTGCGCCGATGTACAAGCCACTGGAGGACCCCCACCAATCCAGCCAGCAGCACGATCGCGGCTATGGCCCACCGCAAATACGGCACCATCTTCTGCCACCGATTCTCCGGCTGAACCTCGAGCCACCGCTGGTAAATCCGGTCATATTCGCCGTTGGCCTTGATGATGCGCAGCCCCTGGTTGAGCTTCTCCAGCAGTTCCACATCGCCCTTGCGCACGGAGAAGGCGAACACCCGCTTGTAATCCGGAATCGGCGGTCCGGCGGTCAGGCCCTGTATGTGATACTCCCGCATCTCCAGCGTGCCGATCAGCTTCGAGTTCAGAAATGCATCGTGCTGGCCGGCGGCCACCATCGCCAGCCCCTGCGGAATGGTATCGACAAACGTGAGCTTGCCCGAAAAATTCCGCGGCAGCAATTTCAGCGCCGCATCCGAACGCCTCACGACGATCTCTTTGCCGGCAGCCGCGGCCAGGTTGGGTATCGCCGGCTGCCCCGTTCGCACGAAGAACGCATCGAACGTCTCAGTGTGCGGCACACTGAAATCCACCTGCGACTCCCGGTCCGGCGTCTTCGCCACAATCGCTAGCACGTCGATTTGGCCCTGCGCCAGCCCGTGCCAGACTTGGTCCCACGTCCCTGCCTTAATCTGTACCCGCAGGCCCATCGTGCGGGCCACCGCCTGGATCAGGTCGACGGAATAACCCACCGGCCTCCCATTCTTGTCTGCAAAAGCGTAGGGACGGAAATCCACAGACACGCCAACGCGAATCTCCGGCTCATCGGCCGCACCCGGAGCCGCCAGCACCGTGCACAAGATGAGCGCCAACAGGACCGTCAGCAGCCGCCGCACCCGCCGCGACCATGGCCGGCTCATGCGCTCTTGCCTGACAACACCTGCACAGTCAGACCCAGCCGCCTGCCGCTCAGCCGTCACAAGCTCGCGTTGGGTGCTACTGTCGAGAGGTGGCACAAGTCCGTCCGGAATCTGTGGGATGTCCTTAGCCCTAGCATCAAGATAAGGACTCAGGAAGTTCAACGATTTAACTGCGGAACGCCCTCCGCTGGCTGTGACATGGATCACTCGCGGTTTTTTTCCTCGCCACAGGGGCGAAACCGGCACGGATGGCAATGGGAACTTTCACGACTGGCGATAGCCATTCAGGCTTGACCAATAGGGAAATTCGACGCATTACCAGCCACACAGGCGGTTCGCTTTCACCCGGCCATTGTCTGGCTGCGCGCTGTTGCCTCCTACTCGGGCTTGAAACAGCCTTGGCCTAAGTGTCTTGAGGAGTGGCAATAAACACCAGAGGTGCGGCAAGATTCCTGCCTTATTCACAGCGAGTCGCGTTCCCGTGGGGGTCCCCCGAACCGCGTTCGCGTCACCTAGGGAATGTGCCTGCTACCAGTCCAGCCTAGTTTCCTCGAATGCGACTTCGGGACCGTGTCATTGGTAAGAAAGCGATTTACCGACACTTACATTGACTGTGCAATGCATGTACTCTGAGAATAGCCTCTTGCAGCACTGGGTCGTTAGGTGCCCACGGACAAGTGGGGTTGTTCTCCGATGGAGGGAAGCATGAGTGGTCCAGTTGAGAAGCCAGTCTGTGACTGTCACGGGATGATCTACTTGGATTGTCCCAACATCAAGGCTTCACTGCACAGAGGGGCTGTTCAACACTGGTACTTCGGCTGGAATATTGTTGCAGCCGCCACTCTGCTGACCCTGCTCACGGCCGGTATGCGACTGGGCATCGGGCCATTTTTCCTGCCCATCTCTAGAGACCTCGGATTCAGCCGCAGCCTGCTTGCCAGCATCATCGGAGCCGGCGTGCTGTGCTATGGCTTGGCCATGGCCCTGGCTGGATACTTGGTCGGGCGCCTCGGAACCCGCTCCGTACTCTTGCTCGGGACGGCAATTGTCATCGTGTCGACGATCTGGACGGTCGTCGCCCGCACGCCGCTCAGCTTCCTGCTGGCCTTCGGGGTGCTGATGTCGATCGGCCTCGGTTTTGCCAGCCCAGTTGCGCTTACTCCCATCATCAGCCGTTGGTTCACGCGCCAACGCGGCATGGCGTTGTTCTTCTTGTCCACAGGCTCCATGGCCGGCATCGCAGTGATGACGCCGGTGCTGACCTTATCCATCCATTGGTTGCGCTGGCAAACCACACTCATTGGCTACGCCATTGTGTTTGCTGTTGTAACCGTACCGGCAGCATTGTTCATCATGCGCGATGACGCTCCACCGAATGCGGATCTGCTCCCCGAACAAATCAGCGCCCAAAATGCAGCCACGACGAAGGTACGGGAAAGCCTCAGATTCAGTGCGGCAGTACGCACTGCGCCGTTCTTGAAGATTGCTCTCGGCCTGTTTGCCTGCGGTTTCAGCATGAATCTGCTGGGCGCCCACGGCGTGCCAATGCTGATGGACCATGGTTTCGACGCCATGACAAGCTCCCTCGGCATCGGGATTATCGGCTTCGTCGCCATTCTCGGTACGCTGATACTAGGGCGATTGTCGGATCGCATGCCTCGCAGGAATATTCTTGCCGCCATCTACTTCATCCGAGGTCTAGGCTTCTTCGCGCTGCTTCTGGTCGGCAGCCGTGGGGAGTTGTATATCGCGACTGCCGCCGCCGGCATGGTCTGGGCCGGTAGCATCGCGATTTCGTCCGCCCTGCTCGCCGACATCTACGGCGTCCGCTTGGTCGGTGTCCTGTACGGCACCGCCTATCTAGGACATCAGGTAGCTGGAATGATCAGTACATGGCTTGGCGGCTGGGGCTTCGAGCAATTCGGTACCCATTGGGTTGCTTTCGGAAGCGCTGCGGTACTTCTCCTGCTCGGTGCTGCGGTTTCCCTACGATTACCGTTGACTGGATTTACATTAATGGCGCCAACCATGGTATCGGAGCCATGACGCACTGTTCTTTCAAATCAAACCCATTACTAGCTATCGGGGTCCCGAAACCGCGTTCTGGGAAGTTATAGGCAGCTCTGGGCGGGTTGTCGACAATCCAGAAGTTCAAAGCTCCGCCCCGTGCCGAATGGGCGTCTGTGGTTTCGGCGGCGAGTGCTTTGCCCAGCTTGGGGCACGGCCAAACCGCCGAATGCCGAGCTCATCGCACCCTCACACCTGGCTTGGTCCGCAACCGCTCGTGCATCCTCAGGGCGATGCTCTCTGGAATGCGCAGCGTGTAATACCGGCGTTCACACGCCAGTCGCAGTTTCCCGCAGTACCGGCTCAGCACAAGCCGGATCGTCGTTCTTGACCAGACTGACCCGGCTGCTCACTTCAAATCGCCGCATAAGCGCCGGGTCGAACGGCTTCAGCAGGTCGCAGATGGCATCCACCTTCTGGAATCCGGGATCGAGCCACAGGCCGTAGGCGTCATCGGGTAGGATGACCGGCATGCGGTCGTGGATGTCGGTAAGGAGCGCGTTCGGAGTCGTGGTGATGATCGAGCAGGTTTCGATGGCCTTGCCTTCGGGATTGCGCCACGAGTCCCAAATCCCGGCAAACGCAAAGACGGAGTCGTCCGCCATGGTGAAACAGAACGGCGTTTTCACTTTTCTGTTTTTGCGCCACTCGTAAAACGCATCCGCAGGGATTAGGCAGCGTCGTTTCCTGAGGACATCACGGAACGTTGGCTTAGTGGCGATTGTCTCGGCTCTCGCGTTTATCACCTTGAATCCGATGCTGGGGTCTTTCGCCCAAAACGGAATCAAACCCCACCGCATTAGGGAACCCAAGCGTTTGGGTTGTTCCGGGTCTTGCCGGATGACCGGGACGTTCTGGGTGGGGACGATGTTATAGCGGGGCTCCCAATCGTCATCGGGTTCCACGTCGAAGTGTTCGGCTAAAAGTTCTTTGCTGCGGGAGAGGCGGTAACGGCCGCACATAGCACCAGATTGTAGGTAATTATCCCCGTACTTGATGTGCGGGGATAATTACCACGACGGTTGAGCAGCTATGTCAGCTTTCGCCGGAGCAGATGCGGGGCATATGGAACAGCGTCCTTGGAGAGCGGCTCTGGCATTGGCTGCGAGGAGCCGACTTCCACGACCCGGAGTTCAAACGGAAGAGCCTCGGCAAGCAGCACGTTCTTGCTCCCAAGTACCGGACGCGGGAACAAGCGTTTTGCGTGGCCTCAAGCTGCTGCACATCTCAGCCGCCAACCTGCGAAAGTTGAAGATGTGGGCTGGTGGGATTGGTTCGGTCGTGGAGTTCTTGAGGAAGTATCCAACGAGATTCGGCGGCGAAGGCGTGGATGTTCCCACCTGGAAGGCTCACATGCGGATTCACGAATGCCGGGACACTGTTATCCTCCAGCAGCACCTGACTAAGTTGTGGGATTCTTGTCCAGCACAGGAGCCATTGCAGGTTGGCGTATGGCTGTTCAATCTCGTGCCGGATGAACTGCACACGCTTTCCTTATTCGAGGACGACGAAAAGCGATACCGGATTAGCATGGTCGCCGATGAGTTGAACCAGCGGTATGGACAGAACGCCGTGTACTTCGGCGGGATTCACTCGGTGCTCGACTCCGCCCCCACGCGAATCTCGTTCACATCCATTCCCGACGTGGATGACTTCTGATTGCTGACAGAAAAACCTTCATCTGCCGGGCGGCGCTAAAGGCCCTTGAGAAGCTTCGCCATCGTGGTGTCCAGACCTCGGGCAATCACCTGCAAGGTGATGATCCCTGCCTCGCGCTTGCCCCGCTCAATGTCCGAGATGTGGCCCCTGTTCATATCCAGGTGGACGGCGAGGTCGGTCTGCGTCCACCCCTTCGCTTTCCGCAACGTTTGGATGCGTTTTCCCAGTTGGACCAAAAGGACGTGAGTGCTGCTGGACATGCACTCATGGTGGCGATACTATTTGCGGCGTGTGTCTGGCATGCCAGACATTAAACAAAATGCCCATCTCAAGCGCGACTGATTTCGACGTAGTTTGCTTGTGCGGCGCGGTCTACCACGCCAGCGAGGAGCACGCCGGTCGCTACATCAAGTGTGGATGCGGGCGACGTGTTCAGATCCGGCGCACGTATGACGCGCGAGAACGTAGCCCGGCCAAACCCTCTAGACCACCCTCGCCAGCAACCCCAAGCATCACTGGCAGCTTGAATAAACTGGTACGCTCGGGACGGCTTGCAGTCGTCGAAGGCAAAGCAGTCCTGCAACGCCTGCCGCTCCCGTGGAAAGTGATTTCCGCGCTGGTGCTGTGCTGCGCTTTGGTTGGCGTCTCAATCTGGGCGTATCGATCCCGACAAATGGAAGGCAAGCAGGTTCCCGAAGGATACACCCTTGACAAGACGACCGAACCGCGCGCATCACCCGAAGGGATTCGACGGGACGATGAACCGACAGCAGCTCGAACTGTGCCCGAAAGCGTGACGCCCACGAAACCGGCACCCGCACCCATCAGCGCTGGCAGGAGTATCGTGCGTGCTCCCAAGGATGTTGGCGTAGATGTCGCCATAAGCTCCAGCCGCATTGCAGTTCAAACTTGAGGCTGAGACCGCCTGAGCAAACCGGACCCACCAATCCGAGGCGAGGTGGACATATCACCGCCACAAGCCAAACAACAGTTCAACCGCCGTTACGACCAGAATTCCCAGTGCCTGCCAATAATGTAAGAGGTGGTAGCGCACCGGCCATGTAATTCTCACCGCAAGCACTAGGATCAGCAGGTTCCCGATCACCGAGAAAGCTCGTGTGAGCCCATCGCTGTGCCGGGCGCGCGATACGTTGAGGAATCCGCTGACAATTATGGCCGCCGCTGTTCCTGACAGCGACAACGTGAGATGACTGGACGACTGGATGCGGAAGTTCGTGACGGACTGAGCTACCCCGAAGGCAATCATCAGCCAGCCAAAGATCTGGTCAAGGGCGTTCATCCTAGCTCCCGTCCTGCTCAATCGAAGCGGGTCGGTCCAGCAGCGTCGGGCAGGGATTTACTTTAGCCGCTATACTTACCATCTATACCTACCATCTCCATGGAGAGAAACATAACGGATATGAGAGCGATTCTCTGCAAAGCCTTTGGCCCGCCCGCCTCGCTGGTTCTGGAAAACGTGCCTTCGCTTGAACCTGGATCGAAGGAGGTCGTGATTGGCGTTAAAGCGTGCGGCGTGAACTTTCCGGACATTCTGACCATCCAGGGCAAATATCAGGCCAAGCCGGCCTTCCCCTTCTCCCCAGGAAGGGAAGTGGCGGGGACTATCCTACGAAAGGGATCGGATGTTTCCGGCTTCAATGTGGGCGACCGCGTTGTTGCTACCATGGGAACTGGCGGCTTCGCTGAGGAGGCGGTCGCGAGGGTCGACCGGCTGATCCCAATACCGGAGGGCATGGACTACGTTCAGGCATCCGCGTTTTTAATGACGTACGGAACCTCGCTATACGCGCTTAAAGATCGCGGCCGGTTAGCGAATGGGGAAACACTGCTTGTGCTCGGCGCAGCGGGAGGGGTAGGGATCGCTGCGATCGAGATTGGTAAGGCACTCGGAGCGCATGTTATTGCCGCTGCATCGTCGGAGGACAAACTTGAGCTTTGCCGAGAGCACGGTGCGGATGAAACCATTAATTACTCCACTGAGAACTTGCGAGAGCGTTTGCGCGAGCTGACGTCGGACCACGGCGTAGATGTGATCTGCGATCCGGTGGGTGGTCCTTATTCGGAGCCGGCATTGCGTTCCATGGCATGGGAAGGACGCTTTCTGGTCGTTGGCTTCGCCGCAGGAGAAATCCCGCGAATCGCGCTCAACCTACTGTTGCTCAAGGGGTGCGAGATCGTCGGAGTGACTTGGGGCGGTTTTCTCCAGCGCAACCACCCGCTCCAAACCAAAGCGCATCTCGACGAACTTGTCGCTCTCTACGCTGTCGGCAAGCTTCGGCCAACGGTCACCGTGACTTATCCTCTCGAACACGCGCCGGACGCATTGATGGAGCTGCTGGAAAGGCGAGTCAAAGGCAAGATCGCGATCGTGCCATAAGCTTTCGCAGGCGGAGCAGCAGTGCCACACCTGCAGTCTTCCGACAGGAGACCTCTCCAGGCAGTTACCCGCCTGCCAGAAGAAGGCGCACCCCCCACGGGTTCTATCGAAGGTTCTCTTTCATGCGTTCCTAAACGGCTGGGCTCGGGCTGCTTGGTGTCTGCCGCCGCTTGACGAGAAATCACAAACCCAAAACGAAGTAGGCGTGGCGGCCCTGTTCTGAGAGCGAAAACACAGGCTGCCTTTATCCGCGACTCGCTGCCGCCGGCGGGATTCGCTCGTGCCAGCTGGTAACGGACTGGTAGGCCCACCCGATCCTGAGCGCGGTCGCTTCGTCATAACCGCGGCACATGATCTGTAGCGACGTGGGCAGCCCGCCCGCGTCAAATCCATTTGGCAGGGCGAGAGCGCAAAGCTCAAGCAGATTGGCGGCCCGCGTAAACCGTACCGGGGCCTTACTCTGGTCGACTGAGTTAACCGGGATGGCGGTGGTTTCCGTCGTCGGCGTAAGTAGAGCATCAAAATCAGACAGGGCCGTTTCGAAGGCACGCTTTAGCTCTTCACGCTCGCGTAACGCGGATAAATACTCCCGGGCGGAAATCTTGCTGCCCGGCAGCAATCGCGCTCGTACCGCCTCGTCCAATGGAAGATCGCGGTTGTCCACTAAGTCGCCGAGGATCGAGTAGGCTTCCGTCAAAGTGATGGGAGACGTCTGCGCGGCACAGTCTTCAAAGTGGAAGGGCAGTTTCACCGGCTCTACCTGCGCCCCCAGCCGCGCCAGAGCTTCCAGCGACTCGTCATAGCTTCTGAGCACATCGGCGGCTACGCCCGCACGCTCCTCTTCAGGCATGCGCGCCAGGCGCAATCCCCTGATGCCCCGCTTTAGCGTGGACATCGGGTCGTGGAAATGGTGTCCAAGGGTCTTGGGGTCCCGTGGGTCGGGACCCTGCATTGCGCGATAGAGAATTGCCGTATCCTCGACGGTTCGCGCGATTGGACCTGGAGTATCCAGGGTTGAGCTGAGCGGCAGGACGCCATAAGTGCTGATGCGCCCGATGGTCGTTTTCAATCCGGTCACGCCGCAGAAAGACGCCGGCAGCCGCACCGATCCGCCCGTATCGGTACCGATCGCCCAGGGCACCAGCCGGGCCGCGACGGCCACGCCCGATCCGCTGCTCGAACCGCCGGGAATGCGCGCAACCCTGGCATCCCAAGGGTTCCAGGGCGTGCCTAGACGTTGATTGGTGCCCCAACCGCCAAATGCGAATTCCACCATATGTGTTTTGCCGATGAGGATCATGCCGGCCCCAATGAGGCGGCGGGCTAAGGTAGCGGTACGCGTGGCCCGGCGCTCGGACCAGATCTTCGTCCCGCCGGTCACGACGCGACCCTCTATTTCGACCAGATCCTTGAGCGCGACCGGAATTCCGTGCAGAGGTCCGACCGCATGGCCAGACCTTATCGCCTTGTCGGCTGCTTCGGCTGCCAGGCGGGCCTCGTCGCCATATACTTCGACAAAGGAATGGAGCTTCGGCTCATTCGCGTAGATCCTTTCGAGTACGGCTTCGACCAGCTCAACCGGAGAAAGCTGCCGAGCGGCGATCATGTCGGAAAGAACATGCGCGGGCAGTACCGCGGGATCTGAGGTTTTCAGTGGCAACGTGTTCATCGGCATCATCGTGGTCCTGCATCACGGCGGCACACTCGAAGTCTGCAAGCCGCTTCCGCGGCTTCAAGAAGCGCGTGTTGCGAACGTACTATAGTGGCCGCAGTTGCGGGTGTCAATTGCGGCGCCCGCGATCCGCGGTTCTTGGAGAAAATGACCGAGGTGATCGGCTTGTATCTGAATCCACCTCAGCAACGCCATCGTGCATGCTGTGGCAGCTGTGGAGTTCGCGCAAGGAAAAGTGATTGGACAGTGTTACCAGCGGAAGCGGCACCAGAAACTGGTGAGATTTCTGCGACGGCGCGACCAAGAGTTTCGGGGCGATGTCCCATTACATCCAATGATGAACAACTAACGAACAACTAAGGTACGCACAAGCACGACGAGGTACGCGCTTGGCTGAAACTCCATCCGATTCGTGCTTCATTTCCTACCGACGTCTAACGTTGGTTCGAGAGTTGACCACGAAACGCATTCGTCGGGGCTCATTCCTGAGGGTAGATGGCCTGAAGGCGGCTATCACCGAGTCTTTCGCCGCCCTGAAGGAGGCCCCGCAATCCTTCGTATGGACAGCTACCGTTGAGTCGATTATGGAGAAGCTCTTCCGCCGGTGCAGCACCCTGGGAAAAATTCAGCCACACAGGAGAAAGCAATGTTGTCCAGTTGTTTCAAGGACACTACGCTAGGGCCTACCTAGTTGGTCAGAAGATCGCGCCCTCCGAGACCCGCGTATGGTTGGGCGAGCGCGGCCAGCTTTTCTGTTGCTTCGGTCTCGAATCTCACAGCGCCGATCTCCGAGGCGGAGTCACGAACGATCTTTGGTTGTCAGTGATACCTCGAAAGAATATCGTAAAATATCTTGCATATCATATCTCAGCCATGATATATGGGGTACGCCTTGCAGGATGCCCTGGGGTAAGCAAGAGCCCAATTCGCGACGCGCTCCAGCGGTTACCATGACTGGCTTGGCGTCGAGGAATATGCGGAGCTCCGGCACGTCAGCGGCAGTTGACACAAGAAAGGAAAACAGCCGTGTCCATGGATACTAAGAAAGAGCGAGTCGTGCCGATCGGCACGGCATCTCCAACAGCTTCGGGGACAAAGGCAATGGAGCATGTCGCAGCTTCGTCTCGGATAGCATCCGTTGGTCACCAGCGCTATTGGGTTAACCTGCTCCTACTCGCGCTCGTAACCATCAATTACATTGACCGAGCCAACCTCGCGGTCGCGGGTCCACTGATGGCGAAGGAATTTGGTTGGTCTCTCAGCCTGCTTGGCGTGGCATTCTCCGCGCTCTTCTGGTTTTACACGCCGTGTTTGCTTGTGTGGGGCACGCTTTTGGATGTGGTTGGTACCCGGGTAGCGTATGCCGTGGGGCTTTTCATATGGTCTCTGGCCTCAATTGCCACCGGAACGATAAACGGATTTGGCGCCCTTCTTGGCGCGCGATGGGCTCTCGGGCTTGGCGAATCGGTTATGCCGTCCGCCTCCGCCAAAACCGTTCGCGAATGGGCGCCTGCACAGGAACGTGGCGTGTCGACTGGAATCTTTACGGCAGGCTACTATGCTGGCCCAGCAGTAGGCTTTCCACTTTGTGCCTGGCTTATTGCTAGTTTTGGCTGGCGCGAAATGTTCTACATCCTGGGCGGAGTCACGCTTCTCTTGTTCGTCCTTTGGCTTGCCGTCTACTGGCCTCCCGAGCGCGCCAAATGGCTGCGCGCCGATGAGCGTGAGATGATCCTGGCGGAACGGGGCGGCGCTCCCGCCGCTGGCGCCACCATGCAGCGGCCAATGACGAGAATGGACCTTCTGCGCAATCCAACCACCTGGGGACTCATTGTCGCCCAAGCGACTTCCACCTACACGCAGTACCTGTTCTTAACCTGGCTCCCCGGTTATCTTTTGCGCGCCCAGCACATGGATCTGAAACAAGCGGGAAGATGGGGTTCGGTGCCCTATATAGGGGCGCTGATTGCGAGCATTGCTTTCGGCTGGTACAGCGACAAACTGCTGGACGCCAAGAGCAGATCTCTCGGCAAGCGCCGATTCCATGTTGTGCTCTCGCTGATCGCATGCACGGCGATCCTGGCAGTGCCACTATTTCACAGCTTGGGCGCGATCATCTTTCTGCTGGCCATTTCGCTCTCCGGCAGCGGCTGCACGCTCACGACAAATGTCGCTTTGGCGAATGATATGCTGGTCGATCCGAAGTACGCAGGCCTGCTCTTTGGTCTGTTGGGAATCGGGTCCAATATCCTTGCGCTGTGTTCGCCAATCGTTACCGGAGTGGTAGCTCAACTCACCGGCAGTTTTGCGGCGGCGTTCCTCGTCGCTGGAACGCTCTCGGTTTTCGGCATAGCTTGCGTCCTGATATTGGTTCGTAAACCAATTACTTCTCCAGTAAGCCTTCAGCCCGCGTCGTAGCCCGCCATTGTTGGTAGGCGGAAGTCATACGCGGATCGATGTGAGCATCATCAAGGCCGGAAATCTCGCGGCAGAGTCGATTGCGCTAACCTTCGACTCTGCGCGCCGCCGCGGCGACCTCAATCGCCAGCACCTCAATGCGGCCTCGGGAGAGTCGGCTGAAACGGCGCGGGAGGTCGCCACCATGTGATCGAGGAGCTCGAAGCTGACGTACTCATCGCCGGTGGCGGTGTCGGCGGTCTGATGGCAGCGGTACGTGCCCAGTTGGCCGGTGCCCGCGTCGTCGTCCTGGGAGGCACGCCGGGGGCGTCGAATCGCATCAGCAGCCTAAACGCCACCCTGGGCGAGTCGCCGGAGGATGAGCCTGCGGGCCTCTTCGACGACATGCTCAAAGCCGGCGGCTTCATTAATGATCCCTCCGTAGTCGCGCAGATCGCACACCGCAGCGGCCCCGAGATACGCTTCCTCGCCGGGCTCGGGGTACCATTCCACCGCGAGCGTGACCGCTTCGCTCGACGGCAGGCGGCCGGCAGTAGCTGGACTTGGGCGGTATATTCCCTGGGCATGGTGGGTCTGGACATCTGCGAGCTGTTGACCGCGCACCTTCGCACGGCGCGCCCGGCGGCCACCTTCGTAACACACGGGATATTGCTCGATCTCCTGCTTCGCGACGGCGAGGTTGCGGGCGGGTTGGCCTATAACGGCGATTCCTGGCTCGCAATCCACGCTCCTGCCGTCGTCTTAGCCACCGGCGGTGCCGGGCAGCTTTTTGGCAATACCACCAACCCGCCCGGAGGACTTGGCATAGGCTATGGCCTCGCCCTCGAGGCTGGCGCTGCGCTGGTCGACATGGAGTTCGTCTCCTTCGAGCCGTTCATCGTCGCCGCGCCGAAGCAGGTGCGCGGCCGCGATCTACCGACCACTGTGCTGCGTGAAGGTGCGCGCCTGCGAAACCGCTTGGGCGAGGAGTTCCTGGACACTTCTTCGCCGAGCAAGGATGTCATTTGCCGGGCGATGGTTCGTGAGATCCGCGAGGGACGCGGAACACCCTCCGGCGCGGTCCTGTACGACATTCGCGGCATGGCCCCGGAACTCGCCGATCGCTACGTGCAGATCGGCCAGGTGCTGCGCACGCTGAAGCTCCGCTCCTCCGAGGCGCAGCTCGAGGTGACTCCCGCACAGCACTTTTTAATGGGCGGCATCCGCATCGACGAACACGGGCGCAGCAATGTGCCCGGCCTCTTTGCCGTGGGCGAAGTCTCGGGCGGAGCGCACGGCGCCCACCGCCTCGCCGCCTGCGGCGGGACGGAAGTGGTCGCGATGGGTGCGATTGCAGGCGATACCGCAGCCGACTATGCTCGGCGCGCGGGCCGCGTCGCCTACCAGCACCGCGTCCTGGCTCGCCCGGAGCTCCTTCCTCTCACCATCGAGGCGCCGGGGCAGGCTGAGCTCCACCGCATCCGCCAATCGCTCGATGCCGGCTGCGGAATTCTGCGTGACCGCCAGGGCATCCTGGACACCATCGCCGTCCTCGACGGCATCGCCGACGTACTACGCGCGCAGGGAAATATTCGAACCTTTCTCGGCCGCTCGGCCTTGCTGGCGCTTGCCATCGCGCAAAGCGCGCTGCTGCGTGAGGAAAGCCGGGGGGATCATTATCGTGCCGATTACCCAGCTCGCAATGACATCTCGTGGCTCGGCAACATGGTGGTGCGTCTGCGCGCGGGCGAGGATCGGCTCGACTTCAGCTTCGAGAAACTGGGTCTAGCCGGCCGCGGCGCAGCTTCGCTACCTGTATCCGCCGTATGCGGTCGAGCCCAGGAAAGCTAAGTGCACCACGATCTTCCGGTATGCCCCATGATCCGATGTACCCATGCGCCATGCCGCGGGCAATCTACAAGTTTCTTTGGCGGCATGGATCGAGCCAAATACTCCGAAAAAAGATTGCATACGATGTCTGACCCATGATATATGAGATACAGAATGATCAACAACTCTTCTGCTCTACCGCTGGATGCAGCCGAGGACGGAATGCCTAGGGTGCAGATCGAACGCCTTACCGACCGGCGCGTGCTCACCGATCGGGTGTACGACATTTTGCGCGGGGCGATTCTCTCTTCGGAACTGAAGCCTGGGGCGGCTCTCATCGAACGTAATCTTGCCGAGCGCTTTGGGGTGAGTAAGAGCCCAGTTCGAGACGCGCTCCAACGCTTGGCTGGCGAAGGTTTAGTGATTCCTTCTTCGCATCGCGGCATGACAGTCACCAGCATTAGCGCTAAGCAAGCCGACGAAATCTTTGAGCTGCGTGAGCTTCTCGAACCAACGGCGGTACGACAAGCAATACCGGTGATGACGAAGGCTGACTTTCTCGCGGGTAGTGCGGCGGTTGATCGTGCTGCGACCGCAATTCGGAGTGGCAACTTGAGGCTTGCGATCACCGCCAGTCGCGAGTTCCACAATATCTTCATCGTGCGATGTAACAATCAGCTGCTCCAGGAGACGGTTTCGCGACTGCACGATCGCGTGTCTATCCTTTCGGTCGTCACCTGGCGTGCGCATTCGTCTCATGAGCAGGATGCGCATGTTGCCATACTCAAGGCAGCTGAAGCGCGGGATGCGCAGCTTGCAGGCCGTCTGATGAGCGCGCATATCAAAGCGACCCGGCAGTATCTTCATGACTTCTATAACGCCGAGTGAGGCATGGAGACGACGACAAAAGGATTCGCCCACTGGTCGTATATGCCATGCCGACACACTGGCGCTCGCTTAGAGATTTAGAGAAAGGACAGAGATGCACAAACCACTTTCTGGAATACGGGTCCTCGACTTTACGCGGCTTTATGCCGGGCCGTTTTGCACCATGCTCCTTGGCGATCTTGGGGCTGATGTGGTGAAGGTTGAAATGCCGGAGGGCGATCCTCTGCGTGCGCAGGGGCCACCGTTCTACAAGGGCAACGGCATGAGCTACCTGGCGGCAAACCGGAATAAGCGTTCCATCGTTCTCGATATGAAGAAGGGAAGCGACAAGAGTCGCGCCTACGAACTGGCTCTTAAGGCGGATGTCGTCGTCGAGAATTTCCGGCCAGGCGTGCTGGAGCGCCTTGGGGTGGGTTACGAGAAGCTCGCCTCAGCCAATCCAGGTATTGTCTATGCGTCGATGTCCGGAATGGGCGCCAGCGGCCCGGATGCCGATCTTGGCGCATTCGATCTCACCATCCAAGCCGTCGGCGGATTCATGAGCATCACCGGCGTGCGCGGCGGAGAGCCGATTAAACTGGGAACCTCGGTCTTCGATCTCGTTTGCGGGCAATATACAATGGGCGCGATCGTCACCGCCTTATTTGACCGTACGCGTTCGGGCCGCGGACAACACATTGAGACGAGCCTCTTTGAGTCGGAAATCACGTTCCTCGTCGACGCCGCCATGGAACATCTTCTGACCGGTCACACCCGCGAGAAGTGGGGCTCAGAGCACACCACCGTTGTTCCCTACAAAGCATTTCAGACGGCAGACGGATGGCTCATTATCGGAGCCGGCGTCCAGGCTCTCTTTGAGGCCTTTGTCAAAGCCATTGGGCGCGAGGATCTCAAGAGCGACCCGCGATTTGCCACGCTGGCGGATCGTGTCAGTAACCGCCAGGTTCTCTACGCCATCCTCGATCGCGAGCTGTTGCGCTACAAAACCGACGAACTCATCGCCATCCTTGACGAGAGCAAGGTGCCGTGTGCGCCAGTCAACGATATGGCGCAAGTCTTTGCCCACCGTCAAACTCTCCATCGCGGTATGTTGCAGAAGGTTCATCACCCAAGTTACGGAGAGATTCCCGTGATTGGACCAGCGGTTAAGTATTCCGGCTTCGACATTACAGCGGATTGGTCAGCTCCGCCGCTGGTGGGTGAGCACTCTGCGGAAGTCCTGAAGGACTGGCTTGGCGTCGAGGAAGGTGCCGAGCTCCATCAAGTCAGCGGGAAGTGACTTAAGAAAGGAAACCGCCGTGTCCACAGATACGAATGAAGTAAAAACAGCCGCGTCCACAGAGCCGCCAGAGCCGAAAGATATGCGTGACAACCTGCCGATCGGGAAGACCGTTATCTTTCGCAAGACAGTTTCAGAGTCGGACGTCTACATCTATGCCGGCGTCTCGGGCGATTTCTCGCCGAACCACGTCGACGAAGAGTTCATGAAGAAGGGCCGCTACGGCCATCGCATCGCGCACGGCACCTTGCTCATGGGCTTCATGTCGGCGGCTTCCGTGTTGATGCGTCTAGGCCGTACGGCGTCCCTCGGATACGATCATGTGCGTTTCATCGCCCCGGTTTTCTTCGGCGACACCATTGAAACGCAATACACCCTCCGAGAGTACGATCCGCTGAAGAAGCGGATGCTCAACGACGTAACTTGCCGCAATCAGCATGGCAAGGTGGTTGCGGTCGCCACCCATGTTCGTGCCTTCGTCGACTGATGCGATTGCACCCGACTTGGAAGAGCATCTGTCCACACACGACCAGCGCCTGATCGCGGGCGCGAGGAGAGAAGAATGGCAACCGAGTTGGAAACACCTGTCCAGATACTGCTCGCCGAGGAGCGTGACGGAGTCTTCGTACTGACGCTCAACCGGCCCAAGGCGATGAATTCGCTCACCGGAGATATGTCAGCGCAGGCGACAGAGATACTGGCCGGCATCGCGGAACGTCGCGACATTCGCGTCGTCATTATCACTGGGGCTGGCGATCGCGCATTCTGTGCCGGGGCCGACCTTAAGGAACGCCGCGATGGCGATCCGGATGCCAAATGGACGCAGCGTACGCTGTTATGGAACTTCGTCCGGACCATCCACCAGCTTCCGCAACCGGCGATTGCCGCCGTCCACGGCTGGTGCCTCGGCGGCGGTTTCGAGGTGGCATTGTTTTGCGATTTGCGCATCGCCTCCGAAGATGCGGTCTTCGGCTTTCCTGAAATGACGCTGGGCGCGTTTCCCGGCGCCGGGGCCGCAATCGTGCTGCCGCGGTTGATCGGTCGCGCACGTGCCACCGAAGTGTTCATTACCGGGAAGCGCCTCAAGGCACGCGAGGCATTGGAGTTCGGCATCGTCCAAGAGGTCGTTGCCAAAGAGCAGCTCATGAACAAGGCGTTCGAAACCGCTGAGAAGATCAAACGCAGCAGCAGCCGGGCAGGCGCTGCCGGTATCAAGCGGATGATCAATGTCGGCGCGGACCTCGGATTCGACGGTGCCGTCGCGCTCAACGAGGCGCTTCGCCGGCCGCTCGAAGCAAGTCAGGACTATGCCGAAGGTATCAAGGCGTTTTTCGAAAAACGAGAGCCACGCTTTCGCGGTTACTAGACCAGATTCGCGGAAGGTGTACCCAGCGAAGGAGCCGGGCGTCGAGCCCGGCGGTGCTGGCACTACGCTAGTGGTGGGCACATCGACCGTGAAGCTGTTTTAGCTGCGCGGAGACATGGGAGTCGGTTCGGGGGCTGCGGGTACGCATGCAGAACATTGTGCCCACGCCGTTCGCCGTCTTCCGACCATTTCCAAGATCGACGGACGGAAGTCGAAGCTGTCAAATCGCTTGCCTCTTTCGGCCGCGGCCGAGGAAGCATCCGCCAACTCGAAGCACCAGTCAAGAAGGGAGCTTTACTTCCATGAGCTACACATCCGACCTGGCGCAGTACGTCACCGGCCTGCGCTACGAATCGTTGCCCCCCACAACAGTTGCGGCGGCGAAACGGATCACGCTGGACTTGCTGGGCGTGACGTTGGCCGCTGGACCGTATCCCGTCGCCCAGATCATCAGCCAGTACGTCCGCGATCAGGGCGACAAGGGACGTGCCACCGTCATCGGAACCACCATTCGCACCTCCCCATCGAACGCGGCGCTGGCCAACGGCACCATGGCCGCCGACATGGAGGTCGATGACGTTCATCCCGCCTCCAATTTGCACGCAAGCAGTGTTTTTGTGCCCGCCCTCCTGGCGGTGGCGGAAGCCTATGGGGCGACAGGTACACAATGGATCACCGCCCTGGTCGCGGCCTACGATGTCGGCTGCCGAATCAGCAAGGCCCTGAGCGACAGCAACCAGTATGCCCGCGGCTTTCATCCGACGGCCGTCTCGGGCACCTTTGGCGCTGCCGCCGGCGCCGCCAAACTACTCGGGCTCGACAATGCCGCCGTCATCAGCGCCATCGGCTTGACTGGCTGCCAGTCGGCTGGCCTGCTCACGTGGAGACAGGAGCAGGAGCACTTCACCAAGTCCTTTCAGAGCGGGGTACCTGCCCGCAATGCGGTCGTGGCCGTCGAACTCGCGGCCCGTGGCTACATCGGGGCCGCCGACACGCTGGATGGCCCGAGCAACGTCTTCGATGCGTTCTCGAGCCGCCGCAATTTCCCGGCACTCACCGAGAACTTGGGCTCTTACTTTGAAATCGAGCACACCGGCTACAAGTTCTACTCCTGTTGCCGTGACATCCACTCCCCGCTCGACGCGCTTTTCGACCTCTCCCGCCAGCATGGTCTGAGTGCCGCGGCTATCGAGACGATCACCGTCTGGCTGCCCGAAACCATGGTTCCCATCATCGACAACAACGTCCTTACCACCCACAATCTGCAGCACGTTGTGGCCTGCGGGCTCATCGACGGAAAGGTGGCCAGGCAGCAGGTCTCCGCCGAGCGCAGGGCCGCACGCGAGGTCCAGCAACTGGCCGCACGCGTCAAGTTGTTTGGCGACGCCGAACTCGAAAGCCGGTATCCCGAACACTGGGGAGCGAAGGTCAAAATCCGCACCAAGGATGGGCGAGAGTTTGAAGCGGCTCGCACCGATCCGCGAGGCACAGACGCCGTTCCGGTCACCGATGCCGAGATCGCGAGCAAGTTCCGCGACATGGCAACGACCGTCTTATCGGCGGAGCAGGCCGAGCAGATCATCGAGGCCGTGAACCATCTCGAAACGCTGCCGTCGGTGGCGGCTCTGGTGGCAGCTCACGGGCCCAAAGAGCTTGCCGCGGCCAAAACAAACTAAGCGGCGAGAGTAGTCGGGGCCGGCATTGGAATCGGAAGACGCGTATCGGACAGGCCGCGCGTTCCTTGCAACCGGATAGCGCAAATAATCACGAAGAATCCAAAATGGCTGGAAGATATCGTTACGTAATCGCCAGTGCGCTATTTGTAGCCGGAGCTATCAACTATATGGACCGCGCTGCGCTTGGTATCGTGGCGCCGTTGGTGAGAAAGGATCTGCATTTATCTCCCTCTCAGCTCGGCATAATTTTTAGTAGCTTCTTTGTCGGATACGCGATTTTCGCCTTTCTCGGCGGCCAGTTAGCTGACCGCTTCGGCCCTCGGCGCGTCTACAGTTGGGCGATGGGTGGCTGGTCCTTCATGTGCGGGTTGACCGCCTTAGTGACTGGCTTCACATCGCTGCTGCTCTGCCGCCTGTTGTTTGGCTTCGGCGAAGGGCCGATGAATGCGACCACCAACCGTACCATCACGAATTGGTTTCCACGGCAGGAAACCGCAACCATGGTTGGTTTCATTTTTTCCGGCCAGACCTGCGGAAGTGCTTTCACCGGGCCGCTTGTCGGATTAATTGCGCTGGCGGTTGGTTGGCGTATCTCTTTCGTGGTGATCGCGCTTATCGGCTTGGTCTGGGTCTTCTTTTGGCGGATGTTGGCGACAGACTTTCCCGCGCAGCATCCGCGCGTCAGCAAGGAGGAGGCTCGCATGGTGCAGGAGAGCCGGGCCACCACCAAGCCGGTCGAAGGCAACGACGACAAGCTGCCGCTGCGCTCGTATCTGTTGCGACCGAGCATTTTGGCCCTCGGCTTCAGCCTCTTTGCCCATGACTTTGCGCTCTATATTTTCTTATCGTGGCTGCCTAGCTACTTCACCGACGTGTTTCATCTGAACCTCAAGAGCATGAGTTTTGTCACCGCTATTCCGTGGCTGTGCGGTGCCATTGGCTACCTCGGTGGCGGACTGGTCGGGGACTTTGTCTATAAGCACATGAAGAACGCCGTGCTCGCACGCAAGCTATGCGCATTCCCACCGCTCGGTCTGGCTGGAATCTCCCTGCTGCTGGTCAGTTTCACCACGACTACGATTGCCGCCGTGGCTTTGATCTCAGTTGCGGTGATGGCGTTGACTGCCGTGTCTCCCGCCGTCTGGGCGCTCGAGCACGAACTCGTTCCGGCCAGACATCTCGGCGGTGTAAGCGGCTTCGTTCACTTGCTTGCCAACGTTTCGGGAATCGTCGGCCCCGCCATCATGGGGTTTGCGATTCAGTACCTTGGCGGCTACAGCGCCGGCTTTCTCTTGGGAGCCCTCGTCAATTGCCTGGCCGTGGTCGCCATAATTGTCCTGGTAAAGACCAAGCCGCGTGCCGCGTTAGCGGTTCCTGCTGTCGCCGGCTGACGCCACTTGTTTCCTCGCGCTCGCCAGCATGCTGGGCGGTGGACGCAGGAACTACCTTTATTTTTCCGACCGCAACAGTATCAACAAGGGAGAAGCTGGTAGAGGAACCACTGATAGAGATAGGCTGCTTTGCCTCCAGCAACAACGCCAGTAGCATTGGTATCGGCATCATCTTTATCTGTTATCGGCTTTTTGTTTAGCCGCTTGGGGGGCAGCTCCAAGATTAGGGGGCGAAGGGCTGTGCAAGAAGATCATGGATGCGGAGCTGCCCATGCTGGAGCCGTGCCCAAGGCTATCGCGGAAGGCCGCAAGCCCACGATGGAGGAACTATCCGCGTGGCGCGCCGCCGTAAGTAAAGCAATCCACTTTAAAAATTGGCATTGCAGCGGATTCATTTTAGCAAAATGAATCCGCTGCAGGTAAATATTGTGAGGGTGAAAGCATGCGTTCTTACGAAATTGTAACAACTGATATTTTGGTGATCGGCGGCGGCGGGGCGGCCTCGCGCGCGGCGATCAGCGCGTCGGACGCCGGAGCGGATGTAGTGATGTCGGTGAAGGGCAAGTACGGCAACTGCGGGAGCACGTCGGCCGCCTTCGCCGAGACGACCATGATCACCGGTGCGCCGCTGGATGACGAATCGAATGAAAGCCTGTACAGCGACACCTTTGCGGCGGGGATGGATCTGATTTCTCCCGAACTGCTACGCATACTGGTACGCGACTGCGGCGAGCGGGTGCGGGATCTGGAAAAGTTTGGTCTCAAGTTGCACAGGAGGGTCTACGACGACATCTTCAGCTCCGGCTTTGCGCACAGCACACCACGCACATTCATCGTGGAATCGCGGTTGCAACACGACATTTTACGAGTGCTGGTAAACCAAGTCAGGGCACGGCCTATCAAGGTACTGGAGCAAATCCAAATCGCGCGGCTCTTGGGCTCGGACGGAAGGCTGGTCGGCGCACTGGGCGTTGACCGGGACAACAGGCCGGTCCTATTTAAGTCTGCTTGCGTCATCCTGGCTGGCGGCGGCGCACACGGGCTGTACCCGCATCACCCCTCCACCGGGGACTTGATCGGCGACAGCTTTGCCATGGCTTACCATGCGGGGTTAACGATGGTGAACATGGACATCATCCAGATGGGTCCGGTCGGCATTCGGCCGATCAAGCGGATATTGTCCGCACCGAACTGGCGGCTGAAGCCGGTGCTGACCAATGCGTTGGGCAATGAGTTTTTACAGAAATACCTGCCCAACGATGTGAGCGCCGACGAAATCTTCCGTATCGCCGAGTTCCCCTACACCGTACGTACCCCCACCAAACACCTCAACTGGGCGATCTTTACCGAGATCATGGAGGGCAGAGGCGGTGAAACTCATTCGATCTGGTTTGATCTCACCCGTCTTGGCACCGCCGCTATTCGGGAGCAAGCGCCGTTCACCTATGACACCTTCAAGCAGGCGGGGTTGGATCTTGCCGAAAGCAAACTGCCGGTTTCTATCGGGGTACAGACGTTCCACGGCGGCTGCCTGATCAACACCCGCGCCGCCACCGAGCTGAATGGCCTCTTCGCCTGCGGGGAGGCGGCCGGCGGACTGATGGGGGCCGAGCGCCCGGGCGGCAACGCGTTGGCCGAGTGCCAGGTGTTCGGCAACATAGCGGGCCTTGAATCGGCCGCATCGGTCGGCTCCGTCTCCATGGCGGGCGACGATGAGTTGTGCTTGATTGCGGAACAGGTATTGGACCAGACCGCGCGTGAAACCGACGCATCCTTCGCCTATGCCGGGAAAGCAATCCAGGAGCTGATGTTTGAATCCTGCCTGACTATCCGCAACAAGGAGAAGTTGACCAGCACGCTCAATAAACTTGAAGAGCTGAAGACCGGGAGCAAGAAAAAAAGCGTCGGTCTGCGGGATCAGCTGTCCGCGTGCAATGCCCTGACGGCGGCCGAATTGATCGTGAGGGCATCATTGGAGCGCAGGGAAAGCCGGGGTTGCCACTACAGGAGTGATTATCCGAACCGTGACGCGGCGTTTGACCGTCCCATCGTAATCAGACAGCAGAATGGGAAAATGCAGGCGGGCCCGGAGGATCTTTTGTGAAAGCTCAAGAGCTGGATAACACTGCCATGGGTTCAAAGGGAAAACTTCACTCACAGAGGGAGTGAAGTTATGACTGGACACCTTGCAGGCGTCTATATGAAGCCATCAGGTGCAGATTTTTCATTCCAACGGTAGGAAAATGATTGAGTTGTTCACTATCGTCTATGGTCTGCAAGACCGCATTGGATGAGCGTGCATTCCATAATACAAATATCATTTGTATTTTATGCTATCAAAGGAGGTTTTTTAAATGCTTAGCCTAAAAAATGTCCGGGTGCTTAGTTTTACCCATTTTTTTCAGGGTCCGTACTGTGCGCAGATGCTCGCAGATTTGGGTGCGGACGTTATCAAGGTAGAACCACTTGACGGTTGTTATGAACGACATTCGGCGCCGATGGGATCCTATTATCAGGGTGGCATCAGTTCCGTTCATCTGGCGGTGAACCGAAACCAAAAAAGTGTTGCCGTCGACTTAAAAGCAAAGGAAGGACAGGAATTCATCCACCGTCTGCTCGAAACGACTGAGATTCTTGTGCAAAACTACCGCCCCGGCGTGCTCGAAAAATTCGGCCTGGGCTATGAGAACCTCAAGGACAAATATCCGAAGCTGATCTATTGTGAATTGACCGGGTACGGTTCTAGCGGTCCGTATAGAAATGTGCCTGGGCATGACGTGATAGCACAGGGCAAGAGCGGGCTTGCGAGCTTGGGTAGGGGAGACCAGGCCCCGGTCATAGTGGGTGCCTCGGTTGTGGACACGACGGGAGCCTTGCTTGCGACCTACGGTATTTTGGCCGCCTACATCGACTTTCTTAAAACCGGAAAAGGTCACAAGATTGACTCCTGCCTTCTCAACGCGGGAATGACCCTGCAGGTCGAGGGCTTCGCAGCCTATCTCGCCAAAGGGTCCTTGTATCCGAAACTCAATACCGGCGGCACGTCGAGGCATAACAACTTACCTTGGGGCGCTTATCAGACGAAAGACGGCTATCTTATCGTTTCCAGGATATGGATTCCAGCGATGCGGGAAATCTTTGACGACGAGCGTGTGAAAGACATCGGGGACAATGACCAGGTCGCCAAAAGAACTGAAATAGACGCCATTATCTGCTCGGAATTAAAGAAGAAAACCACCGCTGAGTGGGAAAAGATTCTTGCCGAGAAGAAATGCTGGTTTACCAGGGTCAACGAATACGAAGACGTTGTGAATGATCCGCAGGTAATTCACAACGGCTTAATCACAGAATATGAGCATCCTATAGCGGGCAAGGTCAAAGTCCTCGGCAATCCTGTCCAGTTTGATGGTGAAAGCCTCCCGATCAGGCATTACCCGCCGCTGCTTGGGCAGAACACGGTTGAACTCATGAAAGAGTGCGGCTATACCCAAGCCGAAATCGACTGTCATCTTGCCAATAACGTTGTTGTCGCTTCCGCGTTGCCTGAGTAAGGATGCTTTACATATGCCTTTGAAAGGAGAACGAGTGTATGAGTTGTTATTATGACGATTTCACATTGGGACAGGAGATCATAACGCCCGGCCGGACCATCACCGAGACCGATGTCGTCATGTACGCCGCTATGAGCTGCGATTATGACGAAAGGCACACAAACATGGAAACCGTGGGTGAGCATCAAAGACGACCGGCGCCTCCTTTGCTGCTCTATGGAATATGTCACGGGCTGCTTTGCAGGACGGGGGTTTTTGAAGGTTTTGGGGCTATCGCGTTCGCGGGCATCGACGATCTCGAGTTTTTGGCTCCCGTTTATGTCGGAGATACCGTGCACGGAGAAATACGCGTGTCAGAGATGCGACTCAGCAAATCAAAGCCCGACCGGGGGATGGTCTATTACGATTACACACTTAAAAACCAACACGGCGTCGCGGTACAGCACTCGGTTAAGAAGATTATGAGGTCAGTCAGACCGAAGGCGGAGGTAATGGCATGATTTATTTTGACGAACTTAAGGTGGGCGACAGCTTTGAAGCGCCGGGCCGAACTGTTACTGAAACCGATATTGTGATGTTTGCGGGCCTGACCGGCGATTATAACTATAACCATACAAATGTCGAAGCGGCCAAGAAGAAGGTGTTCGGCGAGCGGATCGCCCACGGGCTGCTTCTGCTGACCCTCACACGGGGATTGATGTTCCGAAGCAAGGTTACCGGGACAGACGCCGAACTTTCGTTTTTGGGGATTCCTGCGTTGACGTTTAACAGCCCGGTCAAGATAGGCGATACCATCCACGTCAACTTCACCGTAAAAGAGCTCATCGAGGATGAACACCAGCGGGACAGAGGTGTTGTTTTGTTCCAATGCGAAACACTTAACCAAAATGATGTTTCGACGCTGACAAGTACATTCAAAAGTTTGATGGTCAAAAAGCCAAAAGCATAGTTAACTTTGCCCTCTCAGAACAGTGCCAGTTTAGAAATTAGTTCTGAGACGATGACCTGACTCTTGATGATGGGGTGAGGTCAATCAACGCCGAATATGACTTCAAGTTGTCCGCAGCCGGCATCTCCAGGGAGGGAGACCATTCATGCTCGAAGGCAGATGGATCATTATTGGTATGGCGATCCTTTATCTGGTCATTACTACCCTTGTTGGCGTAAGGTCATACAAGTATTCACGAAGCACCGCCAGCCTGATGCAGGGCAAGGGAATGATAGGACCGGTTGTGATCGGGTTCCTGATGATGTCCGAGTTTCTCGGTACTGGCACCGTGATGGGTACTCCCCAAACCGCTTTCACGAGCGGCATCTGGGCTGGTTGGAGCGTACTTACCCTGTCGGTTGGCTATTTGCTTTACGCTTTTACAATGGCCTCGAAGTATCAAGCCAGCGGCGAACACACGATCACTGGGGTGTTGGGTAAAATCTACGGCAGGGGAACTCAGCTGACCTGCTCTGTATTAATGCTATTCATCACAATTGCGATGGATGTCTCTTTATATGTTGGCAGTGGCGCAACTATTGCCAAGATTATGGGAGTGTCGATCAAGTTCGGCATCATAACGGTGGCCCTAACCTGTGCGCTGGTCACGGCCACGGGTGGAATCCGTGGCGTCGGATTCTCCAGCCTTATCCACATCACGATGAAGTATATGGGCTTGATCCTAGCCTCGATCATGGCTTTCGTGCTCATGCGGAAAGCACATCTTTCCCTGGACATGCTACCAGCCAAATATTGGAGGCCGGAGGGCCTGGGGTGGGGCACTATATTTGCCTGGCCGCTAGCCAACATTGGTGCCGTTTTTTCCACGCAGTATGTTATTCAAAGCATATCGTCGTTGGAAACTCCGGCGGAAGCTAAGAAGGCTAGCGTGATATCCAGCCTTGGAATAATTCCCGTTGCGCTCTTAACGACTTACATAGGACTGGGTGCCAAGGTATTGTTTCCCAAAATTCCTTCCATTAACGCTCTTCCCGAGTTTATAGCCCACATAAGTCCATGGTTCGGTTGGATAATAGCGTGTTGCATCTTGGGCTCGGGCTTTGTTGCGATGCTAGCGTGGGCCTTGGGCGCCTCTGCCATTGTTATGAACGACTTCATCGTTCCTTATCTGAAACCGAGTGAGAAGCAGAGTTTGTATTGGACACGTTTGACATCAGTTGCCATTGCCCTGATACCAATACCGTTCGCCTTATATGTACCCGAACTGTTAAAGATTCTTTTTCTCACACGGGCTATACGGCTCAGCTTCGCCGTAGTGGCAGTCTGCGGCTTCTACGCGCCGCTCTTTAGTTCGAAAAAAGGCGCCATGTGGAGCATCATTCTAGCAGGTGCTACGACGATTTCTTGGTATTTCTTGTTCAACAGCGGGCCGCTGGGCGGCACTGTGGTGGCTGGGATAGCTCTGAAAGATGTCGACAACATCTATATCGCTGGCTTAGTTCCGTTGATAGTATTGATATGTGATCACTTTTTAGTCAAAACGAAGGATGATGTTGGCTCGGTTTCGGCCTCGGCCTAGACCTGATCCAAGAGCGAGCAGGGCGGGTTGAAGACCAAGACTCCACATGAAATTTCGGCTTGACAGCGCTTGAATGACCATTGGAAGGTGCGCCGTCGCTCAGTGCGTACGAACCGAGCGGTGCGCGCCGGCATGCGGCGCGCCCGTCGTGCAGCTTTATGGTTCCAACACTTCGAGCTCCACTTGCTTAATGTGTGGCGCCTTCCGGCTGAACAGCTCCGTTAAAAAGTGACGGAAGTCAGCTGGCGAGAGGACACACTCGATGCAGCGTGAATTGTGGCCCTTCTTGTAACGCACGTATGCCGTGGAGCCTTCAATTCTGGTCAGCTCAACCTCACCGCCCTCCGAGCTAACCATCCCTCTAGCTTCATTGATGACAAAATTGGCCAGAGCATCCCTTACCATCAGGATTCACCTCCTATGTCTGTGACCTCTTTAGTTCCCGGCTCGCCAGCTCCCCAAAAAAACGCGCCCCGGCCAGCCGCGCCGCCAACCACCACAATTTCATAGCAATCCGGGTCCTCAACTACCGGCAGCATCGTCTCCGGACTATCCCACAGCCATTGCAGTTCGGGATGAGCCGCCTCCATGGCTTTGCGTTCCTTGGCGAGCATGATCATCTCGAACGACATTCTCGCCTTGGCGTACATTGCCTTACGGATCTCTTCTTTGCCCCATCCGGCCTTGTGAAAATTGTTCGCATGCTCAGGGCAGATGAACATTGTGTGATGCTCTTTCTCTTCCGTCCCATAGCGCGGATCGGCGCGCCGCCCGATGAGCCACAAGCCTGTTGAGAGTTGAGCGGCGTTGTTTGCTGCGGTAGCAAACACGTCCACAAGGCGCGACGGCTGATAGTTCGTGAAATCGTGCAGTTCGCAGATGCCATAGACGAAATGCACGCTGACTGTGCTTACGCCGGCATCGTAACCATGATCGACGTGGTACGGTGCCCACGGACTGGCCTGCTGATTCTCGGCCACACACATCGAATACTTCGTGGGAGAACCGATCGTGTCCATATCCGAGATACCTGCGTAGGTGAGTCCGATGTTCATCATGCAAAGGCGCACCGCGCGACCGATTACGCTGTTCGCATACGACATCGCGCCAGGACCGAGGGCACAAACCCCTGAGTTGATACCGGCCCGCTTCGCGATCGGTCCGTTCACCCAGATCAACGGCGCGTGCGGACCCGTGGACATCGCTTTGTTACGGAGATACATCTTCGGCTCGGCGAGACACTCGACGGCGGCGATCACCACCGGCAGGTGTTCGGGCCTACAACCTGCCATCAGAGCATTGACGGCAATCTTCTCAACCGTAGCCTTCCCGAAGCCCGGCTCCAGGACCGCTACAATGTCATCCGGGCTACGTGTGGTCCCCTTGAGTATGCGAGCGATGGACCGTTCGTCGGGTGCCCGCAGCGGGAACCCGTCACCCCAACCATACTCAAGGAAGAGTCGATTCATCTCCTCGAGAGCTTCCAACTCACTATCGCCCTTGATCGTCAGCCACTCGTCCGAGACGGTAACGATCTCTTGATGAGCTTTCGTTGGCAAAACGTCTTTAGTCAAACCCGCAATAACGTCATCGATGCATTCATCAACTTCGACGCACACGGCGTCGGGTGGCTGATTCGTGAAAGGTAGAGGTACCACGGCGAGCGGAAGTCCGCCGAATCCAAAACTCTCCGCACTCCGTCGCGCGTCCCGTACAAAAGTCTCTGCGGTGAAACTCACAGTGGGAACGCCGCGCTTCTCGAACTCCATCATGTCATGGATTAGCCACGACGTGCAGGACCCTCAATCACTGGTGGTGCCAACGATGGCGTCCACCTCCTTGGCAATTCGGTTTGCGTCGGCGGGGGTGCAGTGGCGCATGATGAAGCCCACGGTTCCCTGGTAATGGGTAAACCGTGAGCTCGGATAGCGCCTTCTCAAGAGTTCCTCGAGGTGTGCGAGCGCTACATCGCCTCCGCCCTTCATGTTCCAGTAGAGTCCGATGCGCTTTCCATTGAGATCGCTGGAGCGCCGTGCAGGCTCGATCTTCTGCTCGACCAACTCTGCAATCGGGTTCCGAATATTGATGATGCTCATTGAACCTCCTTACTATCTTTATGCCCATTCGCTTTCGCTAGTAATGAATCACGCTTCGCACTGCCAGGAGCGGGCGAGATGCCATCAATCGTCCTGCGCACCAGAGACAGAACGCAGGCTATGCCGCTAGTCAAAAACAGCAACACGCTTTCGCTCCTCACGCCAATGGTCACGGGCGTGTTAGTTCAACTTGCGTGTCGCTTCAGTACGGCATTTCTCGTCGCCGGAATGTAGGCCTCAGCTGTCACCTGAGATTCAGCGTCCCAAATCGTGCGCGGTCTTTCCTCCTATGCCCCACTGGGTTTTCGGAATCTCCTGAATGATGACACGAACGTTTTCTCGTGGAGCGGATACGGCCTCCATGATAGCCTGGGTCACCTTTTCGATGACGGCCTTTTTCTGCTCATCGGTGCGTCCCTGAAGCATATAAATCTGCGCTAATGGCATTATATTCTCCCTTGTGACAGGCTCAGACGAACTTGACTCAAACACTTCCCGTGCCTTGTGAGTCGAGGTACTATGTGGAACTCAGGCGAACACAGCACCTGCATTTCGATTTCACTCTCATTATTAATCACAATTCTTATTGTGATTAAGATAGATTGTCCTTCCTTCGGACAGCAATCCGGCTTCATATACTTTCATCATTTCCAGGGCAAACTCCAGACTGCCTCTTTCTGGGGTCTTGCATTTCAGCACGCATTCGCAGAAATACATCATCTCACCGTACATGCCCTGGGTGAACTCGGCCTTATTTTCCAACGTGGCCAGGCAGTTGGAAATATCCCAGACAACGGCCCCGCTGTCATCCCCCTCTGGCGCGTAGTTTGTCGTTTTGCTGTAAACAAACGGGATACCGCGATGAAGGGTAATTTTGGTGTTTTCGATATCCAGCTGCCAATTATCCCCGTATACTCCGTAGCGTTCCAGCCGGGGCTGGGGTCCGGACGACATATGCAGCGTGCCGAAGACTCCATTGGCAAACTGGATGGCGAGAATTCCGTTTCTGGCCTCGTTACAGATGGCGGTGACAGCCGCAACTCTGCCGCCCACCGCCATCAAGAAAGACAGCGGGTGGACGCCATTATTCAGCCAGTTCGGCGTATCCCTTGTTTCGAGAATCTCTTGGCCGTTGCCGGGAATGGTCATGGGGTACACCGCCAGTATTGAACGGAGATTGCCATACTTGGGCGAACGGGCGATTTCGATCGCCTTTTGGGTAGCCGGCATGAAGGCCTTCTTAAATCCGGCGATGACTACTTTATCTTTGCGGTGGGCGATCATTTCCTCGACTTCGCGGGCTCTTGTCGCAATCGGCTTTTCAATCCATACGTGCTTTCCCCTGTCCAGGGCTTCGATCACCAGTAGTGGATGCTGACTGGGGCTGACATTAATAAATACTGCGTCGATATCCTCCTGGTCGTACATGTCTCGGGGGCTTTGATAATGGGCGCAGGCATACTGCGCAGCGGTAATTCTGCCGACGTCAGCGTTACGGTTGCAAACCGCCTTGACGCTGACCGGCAGATAGTTCATCAGTGGCAGGATGTTCCGATAGCCATGGGAACCGATGCCGATAATGCCCACATTGATTTTTTTGTCAAATTCTCTCTGATAACTCAACCGCAATTCTCCTTGGATTGTATTCAACGGTCTTACCGCCATCCCAGCACTTTCCATCAGAGCGAGCCCAAACCAAGCCAAATGATCCGGTCAAGTGGCCTCTTGAGTTAGGTAAATCAGACGGCCCGGAGCGCTTCGGGATTCGTCACGCGCAGAGGCTTTCCGTCCAGGAAGGCGAGTGCGTTTTCCAGACTCTGCCTGTAGAACACTGTCCATGTCTCATGCACGCCATGTTACAGGCAACAGCACGAGCAATTCCAGCCACTTATGCAAATATCCGCGCCGGACGTTTTCAGCAGGACTTGCCGGTCGGTATCAGCTTGGCAGGAAAAACGATTGGGATCGTCGGTCTCGGACGTCTCGGTTCGTACATGACCCACTATTGCCTGGCGCTTAACATGACTGTGCTGGCGTGGAGCCAGAACCTGACAGCAGAGAAGGCGCAGGCAGCGGGTGCGACTCTTGTTTCTAAAGAGGAGTTGCTGTCACGCTCTGATGGCAGTCAGCATCCATCTGGTGCTGTCGCCCGTTCGCGGGGGCTGATTGGCGCCTCCGATATCGCCCGGATGAAGCCGGGAGCGATCCTGATCAACACTTCCCGCGGTCCAATCGTGGACGAGGCGGCACTGATCAATGCCGTGCAATCGCGCCGTATCATCGCTGCGCTCAATGTCTATGAGCGCGAGCCTCTGCCGACGAACCATCCGCTAAGAAACACGCCCAACACGGCAATGACACCGCCATTAAGTTTTTGGTAAATGAAAATAAAGAAGAGAGAAATAGAGAATAGAGAAAAGGTAGAGAAACGCTTCAAACCCTGTTTGCTGCGAGAACCTCGCATACGGTACCGTCTGCATGCGGCCCGAAAGGTGAGCTAAAAACCCCCGTTCCCAGTGCCGTAAAAGGGCACGCATTTAAAGGTACTTACGGCTCCGATTCCGACGAGCTAAAAACAGATGTTTGTTGCTCAAACGGGGCTGGCGGGAAGGTGCACTGGTTTGGGCGGCGGTGAACCACCTCGGTACGGGCTACGGGATGAAATTGGGCAAGCGCGACATGAGTCGTTCACAATCAGTTTTCGGGGCGGTCGGTTATCCGACCGGAATCAGTGGCAAGCGCGAACGGAGCTTCCAACTTCCCCGGAAGAGGCTTTGGGACCGCATCGGAAGATTCACGTCTGCGAAACCGGCAAGATGGTCAAGTGGCATTCAGCGCGGACCGGCAGCGGCAATCGGGCCTACTGCAAGCTCGCGAAGGTCGCGGCTTAGATTATAGGCGGTGTTCACCAAACCGATGTGAGAGAACGCCTGGGGGAAATTTCCTAACAGACGTTTTGCGACTGGATCATATTCTTCAGAAAGAAGGCCAACATCATTACGGATGTCTAGTAACCGTTCAAATAGCTGTATTGCATCTTCATCACGGCCCTGCAGCACGTAGTTGTCCGCCAACCAGAACGAGCAGGCGAGAAATTTGCCTTCTCCATGAGGCATGCCATCCACGGCGGGGTCCGTCGAATATCGGGCAACAAAACCGTTTTCCATAAGGTGTTTCTCAATGGCTTTGACGGTTCCTACTACGCGGGCATCGTTAGCTGGAAGGAATCCTACCAGTGGCATCATCAAAAGGCTTGCATCAAGATTCTTGGAACCGTAGTACTGCACAAATGAGTTAAGCCCCGCGTCGAAGCCGTCGCTGCAGACCTGTGCGTAAATTTTGTCTCGTAGCGCCTTCCACCGGGCGAGATCCCTGGAGAACCAGCCCCGCTCGGCCGCCCTAACGGCACGATCGACTGCGACCCAAGCCATCATTTTGGAATGAGTAAAATGGCGGCGGGGGCCCCGCATTTCCCAAATACCTTCGTCGGGCTGTTCCCACCCAGTCTCAAGGAATTGGAGGAGCGCCAGTGCCACATCCTCGCCATCGTCCCGTGCGGGTTCAATTCCGAATTGGCGGCACTGAAAAAAAGTGTTGAAAACTTCTCCGAATATGTCGAGCTGGAACTGTTTATGGGCTGCGTTGCCGGTGCGCACCGGTTTCGACCCCTCGTACCCGGGCAGCCAAGGAAGCTCTAGCTCTGTGAGCCTGCGTTCTCCCCGGAGTCCATAGACAATATTCAGTTCAGAGGGACTGCCGGCAATAGCTCGTAACAGCCATTCACGCCATTCTCGTGCCTCGTCAAGGTATCCGGCGTTGAGTAGCGCATTCAGCGTGAGAGTGGCGTCGCGCACCCAGCAAAAACGGTAGTCCCAGTTCCGCACACCTCCGGGCAGCTCTGGAAGCGATGTCGTAGGTGCTGCCGTAATCCCACCTGTCGGTGAAAACGTAAGAGCTTTCAAGGTGATCAACGAGCGAAGTACCGCGTCACGCCATTTGCCCTGATAAGAGCACCGATCGGACCATTCACGCCACCATTCCTGAGTGCCTTGAATCGCCTTATCGAAATCCAGCGATGAGGGCTCGTCCCGAGTTGAGGGATACCAGGCGAGATCAAAAGGTATCTGCTGACCTTCGTTCACTGTAAAGTCGGCCATCGTCTTGAAGTTCTCGCCCCGAAGCGGCACCTGGGTCCTCAGGCTGAGCATGTCAGGGCCAGCGATTGCCGAGATACCCGTTTGAGTGCGCCTTACCCATGGAATCACTGACCCGTAGTCGAATCGAATCACGAGCTCCATGTTTATCCGAACCTGTCCGCGCTTGCCGATAACGAGACGCAGCAGTTCAGGCGTTTCACCGCGAGGCGTCATGCAATCGACGAGCACGACTGATCCGCTGTGGGTTTCAAATTCGGTCTCGAGAATAAGAGTTCCTTCACGGTAGCGGCGGGAAATGCTCCGGAGTGGTTCCGCGGGAGATATAGACCAGCGCCCGTGATCAGCTGTTCCGAGCAGCGCAGCGAAGCAGGCCGGGGAGTCAAAGTGCGGGAAGCAGAGCCAGTCGATCGATCCGTGTTTTGAGACGAGAGCCGCTGTGTGGCAGTCACCTATCATCGCGTAATCTTCAATGGGAGTGGACAGAACTGACCTCCGAATAGGACACTTGGACGGCTTCGACATCGATTGTACCCGACCTATGCACAGCATTTGAGATGAGGGAAATACACTGGGCGACAGCACATTTGAGAATCCCAGTGAATCTGTCACTGAACAAATTATCCGCGAAGTAGTAGCTTCGCGAGCCTCCTTCAAAAAGAGCAGGCATTCAAACGCCTGCTTCGATATCGAGAGACTCGCCATGAGAGACAAGGCCGCATCCAATTAAGATTAGTGCCTATGACTGCTTCCCGTTCAGACGCGCTGGTACTCTTCGGTGTGACGGGCGATCTCGCCCACAAGATGATCTTCCCGGCGCTCTATGCGATGGCGAAACGAGGTACCCTCAAGGTCCCGGTAATCGGGGTCGCCTTTCCGAAGTGGAGTGTGGCGCGCCTGCACAAACGCGTGACGGACAGCATAAAGCGCTCGGGCGGAATTGATAACCAGCGTGCCCTCCACCATCTTCTGTCCTTGTTCCGGTACGTGAGTGGGGACTATAAAGACCCAGGCACGTTTACCGCGATAAAAGAGGCGCTGGGTAGCGCTCGGCGTCCGGCGCACTACCTCGCGATTCCGCCCTCGCTCTTCGAGATAGTGATCAAAGGACTCGGTGCCGCGAACTTGGCCGAGCATGCGCGGGTGATTGTCGAAAAACCGTTCGGACGCGACCTGGCCTCAGCGCGCAAGCTCAATCAAGTTGCCCATGCGGTGTTCCCGGAAGACTCGATCTTTCGCATCGACCATTTCCTCGGAAAAGAGGCGATCATGAATATCCTCTATTTCCGCTTCGCCAATTCGTTCCTGGAACCGATCTGGAACCGCAATTACGTGGCCAGCGTGCAGATCACCCTATCCGAGGATTTCGGTGTCGGAAAGCGAGGCGCGTTTTACGAAACCGCCGGCTGTCTGCGCGATGTGATCGAGAACCACCTCTTCCAGGTCGTGGCGCTACTTGCTATGGAGCCGCCAGCCGGTAGGCATTTTGGATCCGTACACAGCGAGAAAGCCAAAGTCTTCCAAGCTATACGCCCTCTGCAGCCCGACGACTTGGTGCGCGGCCAGTACGCTGGCTACCGGAAGGAGCCAGACGTGGCGAAAAACTCCGACGTCGAGACCTTTTGCGCCTTGCGGCTTTTCATCGACTCATGGCGATGGCAGGGAGTGCCGTGGTATCTGCGCTCCGGCAAATACCTGGCCGAAACCGCGACCGAGGTTCTGGTGGAGCTAAAGCCGCCGCCGCAGAGGCTTTTCGCCGACTCAGCGCCAACGACAGGTCTGGCCAACTACCTGCGCTTCCGGCTCTCCCCCAGCGCGGCCATCGCCCTCGCGGCTCGCGTCAAACTCGCCGGGAAAGAGTTCGTCGGGGAGCAACGAGAGCTCTACCTGTTTGAAGAACAGCCAGGAGAGGAAGCGCCCTACGAGCGGCTTTTGGGCGACGCCATGACCGGCGATGGAGCGCTATTCACTCGTGAGGACGCGGTTGAAGCCGCCTGGGCGGTGGTCGATCCAGTCCTTAAGACCCACCACCGAGCTCTTCCCTACAAGTGCGGCAGCTGGGGGCCGAAAGAGGCTGACGTGCTTATCGCCAGCGACGGACCGTGGATCAATCCGATGGCTCAGGAAGAGAAATGAAAACGCCAAAGCGTGATCTGGTTTTTCTCTTCGACGTGGACAATACGCTGCTCGACAACGATCGGGTCCAGAGAGATCTGTATCGTCACCTCGCCCGCAGTTACGGGCCCCATGTCTGCGAGCGCTACATCGCGATCTTCGAAGAGTTGCGCAACGAAATCGGCTACGCCGACTACCTGGGCGCACTGGAACGCTACCGGCTAGAGCACCTGCACGACCCACGGCTGTTACGTGTTGCAAACTGGTTGGTGGAATATCCGTTTGCCAAGAGGCTTTATCCGCATGTTTTCGAAGTCATTCCAAGGGTTAAACGCTGGGGACAAGTTGTGATTCTGTCTGATGGAGACGCCGTCTTCCAGCCGCGCAAAATCTGCCGCTCAGGCCTGTGGCAAGCCTTCGGCGGTCGGGTGCTGGTCTTCATTCACAAAGAAGAGATGCTTGCCGACGTCGAGCGCATGTATCCGGCGCATCATTACGTGATGATCGACGACAAGCTCCGCATCCTGGAAGCGATCAAGAAAATGTGGAAGAGCCGCGTGACTACGGTCTTCCCCAAGCAGGGACACTACGCGCATGATCCGAAAATCCTGAGTTCTTACGCGCCAGCCGACATCAAAATCAACCGTATCGGGGATTTGCTGACCTGCCGGAGATCTGTCTTCGTCCCTACATAAAGGCAGGA
>Ga0181533_1001017_pt1 | contig 36993 bp, 28 predicted proteins | sample PEATcosm2014_Bin_45_FD_119772 | JGI IMG/M metagenome (GOLD analysis project Ga0181533, IMG submission 119772) | Peatland microbial communities from MTU Mesocosm Facility, Houghton, MI, USA - PEATcosm2014_Bin11_60_metaG | ecosystem: Environmental > Terrestrial > Soil > Wetlands > Peat | place...
CTATGACGACAGCGTCTCCGACTACTATTGGGTTCCCGGTACGTGGATCATGGCGCCGGAAGTGGGCTTCCTCTGGACCCCGGGCTATTGGGGCTGGGGCGACGGCGGATTTCTTTTTTATGACGGCTACTGGGGCCCTACCGTAGGGTTCTATGGCGGCATCAACTACGGCTTCGGCTACTGGGGCGGCGGGTACGGAGGCGGCCGTTGGGACCACGGACACTTCTTCTATAACCGTTCCGTGAACAACGTGGATATCACCGTCAATCGCAATGTCTACAACGAAAGAGTCGAGGTCAACAACGAGAGCCGCGTCAGCTTCAACGGCGGAAGGGGCGGGGTTGCGGCGCGTCCAACCGCTGAACAGCAGACCGCGGCAACCCAGAGGCATATTCCGCCCGTCGCGGCTCAAACTCAACATACGCAGGCCGCGCGCGCCAATCCGGATCAGCGCGCGGGGAATAACCACGGCAATCCGGCAATCGCAGCCACTGCAAAGCCCGGAGATTTCAACCAGCAACACGGAGCGGTAGGCGCCAGGGGCGCGGAGGAGACTTCCCACGCCGCGGCCGGCGGTGCGCCAACCGAGACCCGCCCCGCAATCCATCCCAAGGACCTTCCGCCCCCCGCTCGCCCCGCGCCGGTCAACTCAGGGAATGCGAAGGCAGACAAAAAGTACCAGCAGCAGCAGGACAAGTTGATCGCCAAACAAACCCAGGAGCGGCAGAAGCTTCAGCAGAAGCAGGACGCTGAACATCAGCAGAAGACCAACGCCAACAACCAGAAACTCGAACAGAAGCACCAGCAACAGACGCAGAAGTTAGTGCAAAAACACACCGCGGAGCAGCAGACGTTGCAGGCTCGCCAACCCCAGCCTCGCTCATCGGGGTCGCAGTCGCGAAAATAGCACAACCTTCCTCTCGGAAGATATTGATCGTCCATTGCAGCCGTTCCCGGCCGGGTATACTCTACCCGGCCGCGGCTTTTGTCCCTGCATCGGTCTGCTGCGCGACCCGAATTGACTCCAAATGCACAAGGCAGCGCGCGCAGGACAAGCTGCCTCGGCAGTTCATTCCTCATCAGCTCATCAGGCGTGCAACGCGAGCTTCTTTGCGGCATCGATCTTGCGCAGCCCGCGAATTTTCCATATCCAATAGCAGACGCAGGCCGCCAGCAGGCCCAGGAACACGCAAAGCAGCGGAGTCGACCACTTCTGGAGCGCTCCTGAAAACAGGCTCACGACGCTGCGCCCATAGACCACGCCTAGCCAGGCGACGAATGAGTAACGCAGGCTGCGCGCCGCGCCGAAGACCACCAGAAAGCGCCGGCGCGAAACGCCCAGCGCGCCCGACGCCAGCGCAAACGGCAACAGCGGAATCGGCGGAGGAAGCAAGGCGGGAAGAAACACCGCGAGGATTCGGTGACGCTCCACCCATCCGACGATTCGCCCCAGAAGACGCGCCGGCACGTAGTGGCGCAGCGCCGCTTCGCCGCCTCGGCGGCCGATGTGCCAGGTGGTGTACCCGCCCAGAATGCTGCCCGCAACCGCCAGAGGGACCAGCAGCCAAGGATCGCCCCTGTGCGCCACCAGCCAAAGCAGCAGCAGGTCGGTGCTACCGGGAATGGGCAGAGGGACGACCGAGGAATCGACCACCGCAACCAAGAAGAGCCCCAGCGCCCCCAGGTGCGTGAGCCAGTGCGGCACAAGCGAGGGATGGACGCGTGGCGCAAGGAGCAGAGCCGTTTGTTGGACGAGGACACTCATGCGGACCTGGCCCTGTATTTGCATTTGAAAACTTGAGCTTCGCAACCATGGGTCGCACGAATCCGGGCACGAGGCGAGTTGCATTCTGCTCTCGTCAGGCACAGCAACAAGACCCGCTCCTGAGCACTGCAAACGATCGTGGAATTATCCCGCATCTGCGTTGCGCAATGTGAACCAGTAGTACCGTCGCCAGCAAAACATGCAACGCACCGGCCGCAAAGCAAACATGCTGAGCAAGCTATCGAACGACCGTAACTCGGCTGGTTTGAATTTGACCGAATTACACCGGGGGCACTCGCGCCTTATCCACAGCAGGCGTGGCACCCAGTTGGGCCACGTCCGGTTCGAGAAGTTCATCTCAACCGCTCCTCCCGCCCTGAAGCCGGGTCGCGTTCCTATGCAAATCCTTCCCATGGGGTGGAGTTTGAGTCCAGCCATGCGAGTAGCGAACGTATGCTGCCGGTGGCCAGCGCCACGCACGAATCCGCGGCTCCGTAATACATGTAGATCGTATCTCCATCCGCGCCGATAGTCTGACCGCACGGAAACACGACATCCTTGACGTCTCCGCCGCGCTCATAGGCAGCTTCAGGGCCGAACATCCAGGAGTCTCCTCGCTGCAAACAGATCTCTGGCCGCTCCAGGTCAAAGAGCGCCAGGCCCAGGCGATAAATGCTGCCCGATGCCGTTTGCCGTACCCCGTGATAGATCGTCAGCCACCCCTTTGCTGTTTCAATCGGCGGAGAGCACAGCCCAATCTTGTTCGCATCCCACCATCCGCCGCGGCGCGCCGCGAGAATCACCTTGTGGCTTCCCCATTGCCGCAGATCGGACGAGTAGGAGATCCACATGTGCGCGCCCTGCGTTGTCACTGGCCGGTGAATCAGCGCCCAAAGGCCGCCGAATCTTCTCGGCAGCAGTGCCGCGTCCTTGTCCTCCGGCTGCATGATTACCCCATATCGCTCAAAGCTCTTGAAGTCTTTGGTTAGTGCCAGGGAAACTCCCGGACCGCCTCGCGCAAAAGAGGTAAACACCACCGCATATTGTTCAAGCTCCGGAACATAGGTAATGCGCGGATCTTCGATGCCCCAGATCTCTTCCGGATAGTCGCGAGGGTTTGCCGGCAACGTCGGTTGAGAATCGATGCGCCAGTTATCGATTCCATTCGCAGAACGCGCGGCACACAGGTGGGACAGGCCTCGCCGGTCTTCCACCCGGCAAAGCAGCAGAGTATCTCCGTCGGGCAGCCGCACTGCCCCTGCGTTGAAAACGCTGTTGATTGAATAGGGCCAGTCGCTCTGGGTAAGGATCGGGTTCCCGGAATAACGGGTGAACAGTGGCAGCCCTGTGCGTGTCTCCACATGCAGGGCCTCCGGGGTGACGGAATCTGACGTTACGACTTGGGAAACATTTGGATTCAAGAGGAGGTGCTCATTTCAAGGTGCCGTTCTTGTGCGTTTGTCACTTTGGCCTCGTGCATTTCGAGCAGGGCCATCAGAAACGAAAGCGTTGATTCCGCTCCCTGGTTTTCATTGATGCGGTCGGGATGAAGTCCGTCTCTGCAGCCGCCTGTTGTTGCATCGTAAAGCGGCGCCTGCAAGTCGTTCTTGCCGAGAAACCAGCGGAAGACGCGCTGGGCTTCCTCAAACCAATAGCTTTCTTCCGTCAGCCTGTATACCTCAAGGCAAGCGGAGACCGTTGCGCAGGCCTCCACCGGCTGCTGATCGAAACGCGCCTTCTCATTTCCTTCTATATAGAATCCGTTGGATCCGATCGGCACGAAGATCTCCGCATCGTCGCGGTGCTGCTCGGCAACAAGCCACTTCAGAGAATCCATTCCAGCTTCGATCATTCTCTGGTTGTCGCTCCGCCATCCCGCCAGGATGAGCGCCTGCGACAGCCTCGCATTCGAGTAGGAAAGGCTCTTCTCGAACCATCGCCATGTCGCGGAGTGACTGCGCTCATAGATATCGAGAAGTCGATTCGCAAATGCATTGCGAACTCCCTGGATGGCTCTGTCTCCAGGGAACCAGTCCAGATAGGCTTGCATGCCCAGGATGCAGAACGCCCACGCGCGCGGACTGGTGAACGTGAGTGTTGCAGGGACCGCGGCTTCGAAGAGCCTCCCTGCCGCTCCTCGCAATCCTGCATTTCGCGAATGGCCAAGCACCTTCCCCAGCGACCACAACGCGCGCCCATGGCTGTCGTCCGGTGCAACATTTTCAAGCCACTTGCGGTCGTAGCCGAGAAAGTTTCTGAATCTCCCTGTATCGACATCGAATGCGAGCCATAGAAAGGACAGGTAGCGATGGGAGAGGTTTGGATACTCCCGGGCACCCGCATGCGCCGGGCCCTCGTCCAGAAGGACCGACACCATGAGCGCACGCGCGTTGTCATCGGTCGTATAACCCTCGCTTGAATTGGGCACGGAGAAGATAGCATGCTGCAAAATGCCGGTGTCGTCCGTCATCCTCAACATGTGAGCGGTATTCAACGCCGGCAGGTTATCGGGAGCGTTTACTGCCACATCGTCCTTCTGGGCTGCCCTAGGTTGCAAGGTGCGCTCGAAGCGAGCACGCTGGAAACTCGCCATATACTTCCGCGCCGTCTTGGACCATATTGTTTCCCGGGAATAGAGATAGGCACGCTTCCGCATGGCGTGCCGTTCCCCTTCGTTATCCAGGAGCCGAAGCACCGCTTCTGCAATGGCGCCCGGATTTTCGAACGGTACAATCACGCCTCTCTTATCCGCCAGCAACTCTTTCGCGTGCCAATACGGCGTGGAGATGATCGCCTTTCCTGCACCAAGCGCGATGGCCAGCGTGCCGGAAACGATCTGCGCCTCCTGCCGGTAAGGCGTGATGTAAATATCCGCCGTGCCTATGAGCTCAACCAGTTCCTCCGCTCTCACAAAACGATTCAGGAAGATCAGTTGCGAAGAAACGCCAAGTTGTTCTGCCAAGGCCCGCAGCCCTTCGCGGTAGCGCTCGCCCTCGCGCCGCCGGATTTGCGGATGCGTCGCTCCGGAAACGATGTACACCACGTTTGGATGTCTTGCCAGAATAGCCGGCAACGCTCGAATCACGTTCTCGATTCCCTTGTTCGGTGACAGCAAACCGAACGTCAACAGCACGAACTTCCCTTCCGTGCCGAACTTGTCCTTGAAGTAATTGGGGTCCATGAACTGAAAATCGGGCACGCCGTGTGGAATGATGTCGATCTTTTCGTTCGGAACCGCATACACCTCGCGCAGAAACTGAGCCGCTTGCTCGCTCATGACCACCAGGCGATCGGAAAGCCTCGCTATCTCTTCCAGCACCATGCGCTGATCCGGATTTGGATCCCGCAGAACAGTGTGCAGCGTGGTTACGACCGGCATCTTCAATTTGCGAAGCAAGGTCAAGATGTGGCGGCCCGCAGTCCCGCCGTAGATGCCATATTCATGCTGAACGCAGACCAGATCGTTGCCGTTGAAATTAAGGAATTCCGCGGCCCGTTCGTAGGAGCTCAGATCCTCTTGCTCCAGTTCCAGACGCACTTGCTCTGGATACTCGTAGCTTGACTCCGGATCGTTGACGGGAATGGCAAACAGCCGGCCGCTGCCGTATTCGGTTGCGAGTGCCGTGCATAGGTCCGTCGTAAATGTGGCGATGCCGCACTGGCGCGGCAGATAGTTTCCGATAAACGCAATGCGCGTAGGCAAAGGCAGGCTGCAACCTTTTGGCGCAACCGGCGGAGAGGCCGCTGATAGAATGCCCCCGGGCAGATCTCCAAGATGATTCGTGTCAGTGAGAGACATATTGTCCTACTTTCGCTTCTATCGACGTGGTGCAAGCCGTCTCTGTGCGGACTCACTTGCACGGATTTGGTGCCAGCCTTGCAACCTGCTTCGTGTGCAGGCAAACAGTGGACCTAAAAAACCAACGCCTGTTGAACCTTCATCTCCTCAGCTCGGTCCACTGACGTCCGTATTTGCATCCGGCGAGCGTGGAGCTTTGCTCATGCCATCCGCAAGCCCGAATACCTCACCATTCGGATCGAGCTTAGCGGCGCCATTGAAGCGCCCTTCACTTCTTTGAGGGCGCCAATCAATGCCCGATGGATCGCGGTTCGCGGCGTTCTGCCGAGACCTCGGAACGAATGCCAATCCTCTATCCACACAAAGTGCCAACCTGTGCTGCGTACACGCATCCACATCTGCCGCCAGCATCCCGGTCGCCTCCGCCGCCCTTTGAAAACGGCTCTTGAGCGCAGATCGAATTGATCCGGCAGGATGCATCCTTGACGCAGAAATAAGGTGTGCTCCTTCACACTTGTGCGCTTCCCGCCACGCTGGGCACTTGAATACTGCCAGATTCGGCGCCAATCGCAATCGCAGTGACAGACACCGCTCGAAGAAGAATGTTCAGGGGAGAAATCTTCAATGAAATCTGAAGCATTCGCTCCCGTGCCGGCCGGCTCGATCTCTGAGAACCCGGTTGCATCGGGTTGGCTCAATGGCCGGGCAGCAAGATGCTTTTTGACATCGACTTTCTTGATCAGGCTCACTGCCGCTCCAGTCGTTCTGTTGCTCGCTTGAACGGTACTCGTCTGGAGCGAAGCCGGGACGCTGAAGGCGAGAAGGGGAAGGTCCTGACTGTTATCTCAAGTATACACCCTGGAATGGCCTTCGCGCCCTCGGCCCCTCAAGCTGCTCATTTCTGTTGGCTGCCGTCTTGCCGCGCTCCCTGGACTGATTCGTCAATGTCCTACGCGGAATTGGGTAACGTAGTGAAGCAATCCAAAAACATTGATGAGCCAAATGACGAGTACAATTACCACCACGGCATTCAGAATTCCCTTGATCGTTCCCTGCATGGGAATGTAGGCATTCACCAGCCACAACAACACGCCGACTACCAATAGTGTGATTACAACAGTTACAAGCGACATTTCATGTTCTCCAGTAATTCTCTCGGATCCGATACGACTTCAAAGGCATTTTCAATCGGCTCGGTGCGAGTCGTGTTGAAGCGGTTTCTCACTCTTTGCCCATGTTCGCTTTGGCAATTGAACTCAAGTGAAGTGGAGGTGCGCCACTCCTTTGAAGAGAGGCGGTCTTCGCCGGTTGTCCTTGCGCAATGCAGATGGCCAAGAGTCACCCATGCCGGACGCTCTGGCTGAACTCGGGAGCCAGGAGGGAGATGAGAAGGACTGCTCTTCTTCAGGATTATTGTTCTAAATTGTTGAGCCAATTGCTGAGCTACTTTGCTCTACATTCTGTTCTCATGATCGCCAGTCGGCGCTCGATCGATGTCAACAGCCGCCACCACGGTTGTCTATGCCGCGCTTTGCCGGCGATGGCTCGCTGACTTAGAAAGCCGGTGGGCCCCGCTATCTCCCGGCAGTTGCCGGCGGCGGCTGATGCGGTTGGCCGCGCGGAACCCACGCCAGGTCTCCGCTCAAAACGTAAATTGCGAGAGCCGCAAACATAAGGACTGCGCCGACCCAGAAGCGCCAGTCACGGTGCATGCGCTTCCAGTAAGGACCAGGATCGGGCTCACCCTTGTCACTGCTATTGCCTTCGAGGTTGTGCTTGCTTCCAGTCATCTCTTCTCCATAACTGCGTCGTATTCGCCGCGGCGCGCAGCCTGGTTGCAGCGAGCCCGGTAATACACCACAACCAAATGCCGAGTTCCGGCGACTGCGCCCTTGGGCGGGACCACTTTGCATCACTGATGCAGGGAGAGGTCGTCCAACAGATGGCAGCGCCGACTGTACCGAGGACACCCAATGTGCACCCAGCGCTCAAGTCGCTCACCAAGAGTGCGGATGGAAGGGTGACGACAGCTTAAGTTCGGCACGGCCGTGGTGAGAAACAGGTCGGGAAAGGAGCATATTGGAAGCATCAATCTCCGCAAAGCAACCGTTTCGCGCTTGCTGAGTAAGTCTTTCATCTTGGCGGCCAGGGTTCTGAGCAATTGGGTACGTAAAACTGAAGGCAGCCTTCGTGCGCATACTCGCTGCCATCGCTCATCGCGCCATGTGCTACGGCCTTTGAGTTGGCGCAGCGGCGGCCTGAACCGGGCTGTCCGCCTCTGTTTTGGGTGAGTTGCTCGCAGACGCCGGTTTGTCGGCTGGTATCTGGGTTCCCGCTGGGAAGATGAGGATTTGAATCGAACCCCAATCTGCGTCCAGGTTCGTGCCTGCCTGCTTTCCCATTCCCAATGTCTTAAGCTGGCTGTCGTCGAATCCAAAGTTTTCGACCAGATACTCGCGTACAACCATGGCCCTGGCCTCGGTGAGTACCAGGTCCTTCTGGGCATCGCCTTCCATGCCAGTGGAAGCCACGACCACTGCAAATCCGAATTGATTCTGTGTCAGGAACTCGCCGCCGGCATTGAGAGATTTCTGGTCCTTCAGCTTGGCCGAATCGCGACCGTCGAAGAGCTGCTTGGCTGGGTAGGTGAACGTCTTGACAGGCGTACCCTGCGGGAGCCCGCCAATCCTGTTCGCTCCCAGATCGGCGGAATCTTCGTATCCACGCTTCTTGAAATACCCACTCAGGAGGAAGTTGTGCTTGAGGGCTTCCATATTCTCCTGGAAGTCGGTTACACCGGCCTGCGCCTTGATGGTCGTGTCACGCAGAGTACTCGTCGTCTGGTCCAGATTGTTATACATCGCTTTGTCGTTCACCAGGGCACCCAAGGTTCCCTGGCCGGAATCGATCTTGGCGCTTACCGAATTCAGGTGCGCCGTCGCCAAAGTCGCGTTCTGAATGGCTTGCTGGCTGCTGTCCAGGATGCCGCTCGTCCTCTTGAGCAACTCCGACATTTCCAGTGGCGGGAGGCTCGCGATCGTATCGCCATTGCGCACCTCGCCTTGCCCGGCTGATCCAAACGAAATCGCCAGGTACTGGTTGCCCAACAACCCCTCGGTTTCAATCGACGCCACCGAGTCCTGCTTGATGATCTCGTGCGTCGCCTTGTCGAGATCCATGTACACGGTAACCTTCTCGCCCGGTTGGTGCGGCAAAGCGATGCTGCGCACAGTCCCGCTGTGAACCCCGCCCACTTGCACATCGGCTCCCGCAGCCAGACCCGCCACATTGTCGAATTGCGCCTTCAATTGGTAAGTCGAGCCGAAGATATACTCCCTGCTCCCGATGATGAAGACCCCGACCGCCAGAACTGCCAGTGTCGCAACGATAAAAGCTCCCAACCGCGCCGCTCTTGACATATGACCTCCTACGACTGCTTTAGAAACTCCTGCACAAATTCGATGTCGGATTGCTGAAGCTCAGCGAAGCTTCCCTCAATTATCACCTTGCCCTCATTGAGCAAAGCCAGACGGTCTGCAATCGTCTTTGCGCTGTGCAGATCGTGAGTCACTACGATGGATGCCATCTGATGTTCCCGTTGCAGCTTGAGCACCAAATCGTCGATCTCCCCGGAACTGATGGGGTCGAGCCCGGCTGTCGGCTCGTCGAGCAGGAGAATCTCCGGCTCCAATGCCAACGCGCGCGCCAGGCCCACGCGTTTCTGCATTCCACCTGAGATATCGGAAGGCATTTTGTCCAGGTCACCTTCCATGCCCACCTCGGCAAGCAAGTGCTTCACCCGGTCGCCCCGCTCAGACTTCGACATGTCCCTGCGATGGTGTTCGAGGGAGAACGCCACGTTTTCGGCGACGGTGAGCGAATCGTAGAGCGCCGCATGCTGAAACAGGAATCCCATCTTCTTCCTGATTTCGCCCATCCGATCGAGAGCCATGCCGACAATCTCCTGACCGTGGATGCGAACCGATCCCGAGTCGGGTTTTTCGAGGCCGATAATGAGCCTCAGCAATACGCTTTTGCCTGTGCCGCTGCGTCCCAGCACTGCCAAAGTTTCTCCCCGGCTTACCGACAAGCTAATTCCGTCCAAGACCACTCGGCTTTCGAAGGACTTATGCAGATTTTCGACGGCAACAGCGGGCGCACTGCCGTCTTCCTCAAAATCCCCTGTCTTCATCGCGATGTCATAGGCTGTGGCCATGTTTGTTTCACAAACCCCGAGATCAATGGTTATGGGAAGACAACGAGAATGAATTTCACCAGCACAACGTCGGCCAGGATCACCAAGAGCGATGCAAGAACCACGGAGTTGGTTGCGGCGCGGCCGACGCCCTCGGCGCCTCCGCGTGTGCGCATTCCCTGAAAGCACGCGATGAGCCCAATGATCAGGCCAAACACGGCGGTTTTAAACGTAGGTGGCAGCAGGTCGTTGAAAGTAGCGCCGCGAAAGCCGCTATCGATGAACTGGCGTAACGACTGCGGCTCAGCCAGGGTCTGAGTGAGCCAGCCCATCAAAACGCCGCATGCGTCCGCGGCGAGGGTCAGCAGAGGCAGCATCAGGATGCAAGCCAGAATGCGAGTCGCCGCCAGCAGCCTGTAAGGGTTGATCGCGGATGCCTCGATAGCATCGATCTGCTCGGTCACTTTCATCGACGCCAACTCCGCGCCAATGCCCGCGCCCACGCGCCCACTCACCACCAGGCCGGTGATGATCGGGCCCATCTCCAGGACAACGGAGTAGATAATGGCCGAGGGAAGCATCGCTTTTGCCCCGAATCGCGTCAAGCTGGAACGGGCTTCCATCGACAGAACAGCGCCGATGGCGGCTCCGGCCAAAGCGACCAGGGGCAGAGACTTTGATCCGACGTCGTCCATTTGTCGAATCAATTCGCGCCATTCAAACGGCGGCGTCACCGCGGCCCGCGCAACTTGCCAGGAAAAGATGCCCAGGTTCCCAAACCACTCAAAGAATCCACCCGCCAGGCCCGTGGCAGAGCTCAAAACGGAGGGCATGGGCACGGCCCGCTGCCCCGGAAGCGGAGGGCTCAAGCCTGCGGCGGACGTGAATTCGCGGTTGCTCATCGGTTCGGACCTTGAATTGGCGAGCCGTGCGCATTGTTCAGGTGCATGCGAGAAAGCAAGGAGTGAGGACCGCTATAGAAGAACTCTAGTGCAATATTCCCCCCGGCATAGGCCAGCAGGCTGTAGTTGCCCGTCCGGAACGCGTCCTTGGCGCCGAATCGGTTGGGGTACCAGCCATAGATTGCGGTCATCGAACCCGCATAGGGCGACACCAGAGAAGGAACCGAGAAGACAAGATGGCCGTCTTCGCCGCGGCGCGCCGTCAAGGTGGAAACCATCGCATGGCGCAGTCGCGGCAATATGCCTCTGCACTCGCACCGGTAGTACAATGAATCTTCCTTGAAGGCTTCTGACAGCGCATAGCGCGTGGTGGTGCCCACCGCCGCGATGCCGAAGTCGGACCCAAATCGCTTCGCATAACCCCCGCCGCCTTGATTCCACTCTGGAGGTGAATTGTAAAACTGGTCGATACCGGCCGCGAGGGCGGCGCCCGCAAGCGGATACGGACCGAACGTGTCGAAAGCATAGTTGCTGGCCATTGTTTTCTGCGTCGGTACCGTGTAAGTAATGTCGATTGGCGTTGCGGTCCTGGTTGCGACCGTGCCGGAAGAGTCTGCCAAAGCGGCCAGTGATTGGGATCCTGCCGGCACCGGCAAGCTTGCCAGGACTGCGGCGCCGAGCAGCAGCCACCCTGCCATGCGGATCTTCCCCTTGTGAGGCTCCTCGCTCGACCGGCTACCCTGCCTGCATGCCGGATCGCCATGGAAGACGTGCGAGGGCTGCGAATTCCATTTCCTCATTACTGGTGTCAAGGGACTCCCTCCGATCGGCATCGCATCTCTCCAACACACATGCCGCCGTCAATGGCTTAGGTCTGCGTTTAGCCATGCCTTTAAATATTTTGTCAGAATTGAAGTCCCCAAGGATGGTCATAATTGCACGTTATCGCGAGTCGTCTTCCCCTGCATCCGCGGCGCCAGGCGATCGAACGAAATCGGTCCCGTCGCGCGCAGAGTCCGCCAGTCGTGTGTGCAAAAGAGCACAGCCTTTGCCTTCAGGATTGAAGAGAATAAAGCTCCAGCCACTTTGATGGTTGGACGAGGAGATTGCTATGCCTGAAACTCGACCTATCTCTTCCATCCCCACAAAGATCCTGTTGCCCATCGACTTTAGCCCATCCTCCCAGGCAGCTTTGGAGATGGCAGCTGACCTTGCTCAGCACTTTCAGGCCGAACTCTATCTCGTCAACGTCATCCCGATGTTTCCCACCACAAGTCTTCCTGACCTGGTTCCCGAAGCCGAATTCATTCAGGAGGCAAGAACATTCGCAGAGCTCCACCTGGCCAAGTGCCATGCAGCTCTTGCGGCCAGGGGAGTTAAGTCGACTTCCAGCGTCGAGGTTGGAAACGACATAGCCGGAAACATCATGGACGTGGTTGAGCGCGAGCATATCGACATGGTCGTAATCTCCACCCACGGCATCTCCGGCTGGCATCCGCTGGTGTTCGGCTCGATTGCCGAGAAGGTCGTCAAGCTCGTGCAATGTCCCCTTCTTCTTCTGCGCTCGGCCAAGCCTGAGTCCGGCGTGAAGACCGCGTCAGGGCGCTCCATGGAATGGTGGTAGCGAAGGCGGTGAGACAGGTAGCTGAATTGTGAGTGTAACTAGCGTTGTCACCCCCGCATCATCCAGTCAGGCCGTAAAGCCGGCTCAGGACGTCGCCGCAAAAGGGCTCACCAGCGATAAGGCCAGAGCACGTCTTGAAAAGGACGGGCCCAATGCCATGCCGGATACCTCGGCTCATCCACTGCGCGATGCACTGGCCAAATTCTGGGCGCCTGTTCCCTGGTTGCTCGAAGCCTCCATTGTGCTTGAACTTGTGTTGCATAAGTATTACGAAGCTGCTGTCATCGGCGCTCTGCTGGTTTTCAATGCGGCGCTCGCCTGGTTGCAGGAGAGCCGGGCCCAGGCTACACTGGCGGCTCTGAAGTCGCGCCTGGCTCTCAACGCCTCAGTCCAGCGCGATGGCGTATGGAAGACTGTGCCGGCTGCGGAACTGGCGTGTGGCGACCTGGTAAAGCTGTCCCTTGGCGGCGTGGTCGCCGCCGATGTGCATCTGACCGGGGGATCGGTCGAGCTCGATCAGTCGATGCTCACCGGCGAATCCCTGCCCATTGAAGCCGGTCCCGGCGTGGACACCTTTGCAGGGGCTTTGGTGCGGCGCGGTGAGGCAACAGCCGTGGTAACCGCCACGGGCGTCCGCACAAAATTCGGCCGCACAGCGGAACTCGTTCGCACTGCACATGTGGTGAGCACACAGCAGACGGCGGTGCTCAAGATCGTGCGCAACCTGGCGATCTTCAATGGTCTCGTAATCCTTGCGATGGGCGCATACGGCTATACCCATGCGATGCCATGGAGCGAGATCGTTCCCCTGTTGCTCACGTCGGTCCTCGCGGCCATACCCGTGGCTTTGCCCGCGACGTTCACCCTTGCTGCCGCGGTTGGAGCTCGTGCTCTGGCGAAGCTGGGTGTATTGCCCACACGGCTTACCGCCGTAGATGAAGCGGCATCGATCGATGTTCTGTGCTCGGATAAGACAGGGACCCTTACCCGCAACGAACTTTCAGTAACCAGCGTTCGCCCCATGCCAGGTTTCGACGAAGCGCACGTTCTCGGATTGGCGGCTATGGCAAGCTCAGAAGGCGGCCAGGACCCTGTCGATCAGGCGATTCGTGCTGCCGCCTCGCACCAGCCGGCGCCGGACCTGCCAAAGCTGTCCAAGTTTGTGCCGTTCGACTCCGCCCAAAAAACCTCTGAAGCCGCGGTCACAGATCAGAAAGGAAGCGCAGAGCGAATCATCAAGGGCGCGTTCACCGCGGTCGTAGCCCTTACTGCTCCGTCGCCTGCTGCATCTGCAATCGCCGACGAACTCGAGAAGCAAGGCTTCAGGGTTCTGGCAGTAGCCGCGGGGCCCACGGCGTCCGCAAAGATCATTGGTATGATCGCCCTCAGCGACCCGCCGCGGACTGACTCAAGCTCTCTCATCTCGGAATTGCATGCCCTCGGCGTGGCCACGGTCATGGTGACAGGAGACGCTCCAGCTACGGCCGCAATCGTCGCTCGCGCAGTTGGATTGAACGGCGCCGTCTGCCCGCCCGGCGAGCTTCCCGATGCTGTCAAGCCAGCGGATTTCGCGGTCTTCGCGGGCATTCTTCCCGAAGGCAAGTATGACCTCGTCAAGGCATTCCAGAAGAACGGCCATGCGGTCGGAATGTGCGGAGACGGCGCCAACGACGCGCCGGCGCTCCGCCAGGCGCAAATCGGCATTGCCGTCTCGACCGCAACCGATGTGGCAAAATCCGCTGCCGGCGTTGTTCTCACCCAAGCTGGCCTCGGCGGCATTGTGTCCGCTGTAAAAGAGGGCAGAACCGCGTTTCAGCGCATCCTCACCTACACCCTGAACTCGGTTCAAAAGAAGATATTCCAGGTTCTGCTTCTGGCCGTTGGCCTGGTGATGACCGGGCACGCGGTCCTCACCCCCATGCTGATTGTCATCGTGATGATCACGGGCGACTTTCTGGCCATGTCGCTGACCACCGACAGAGTCCGGCCATCCCAGATGCCTAACTCGTGGCAAATCGGCAGAATTACCGCCGCCGGCGTCATCGTGGGGGTCTGCTTCCTTGCATTCTCCACGGCCATCCTGGCTTTCGGCAAATTTGAATTGCACCTGGGCATCGAAGCACTTCAAACGCTTTCTGTGGTGGGGATTGTGTATGGCAGCCAGGCTACAACGTACGTCATTCGCGGGCGCCAACATCTCTGGGGACTGCGCCCCAGCTTGATGCTCGTGCTATCTTCCGTAGCCGATATTCTTATCATCTCAACGCTGGCGGTTCGCGGAATCGCCATGGCGCCATTGCCCCTCTCGATCATCGCTTATGAGTTTGCCGCGGCTATCGCGTTTGGCTTGATTTTGGACGTGGTGAAGATTCCCGTCTTTGCTCGTCTCAGCATCTCCTAGTACCGTGACTGCATGATTTGGAAATGTCGATCAGAACAGAATGGGTGCCCCAGGTCTTCCGCCGTGGCGGACCGCGGCGGAGAGACCTGGGAAGTACAAATTCACGTGGTCGTGGTAATAGATACTTATGAGAATGGGCTGAAGATAATCCAGTTGCCACACGTGCAACGACAGTCCTCGCAATCTAATGCTGAATCGCGGTCTCCGGCTTTGAAGGCTTCTGCGTGACCTGGGCCGTTGTGGGCAACTGCGACCGGTCCCAACCACCGCCCAGAGCTTGAATCAGTTGCACCGAAGCCGTCATCTCCTGCACTTGCAGGTTTGCCAGAGATTGCTGGTTGGAGAGCAAGGTGGTTTGCGCTATGACCACGTCGATGTAAGGATCGATGCCGGTTTCGTAGCGCCCTGACTCGAGCCTCACAAAGGTCTCAGAGGAGTCGACGGCTTCCTGTTGCCGCCGGATCTGCTGCGACAGGATGCGAACCGCTGCGAGCGAATCTTCAACCTGCTGGAATGCGGTCAGTACGGACTGGCGATAGGTGGCTAGATTTGCATTGTAAGTGGCTATGTATTGATTGACCGTCGCACGGCGCAGGCCGCCATCGTAAACAGTCTCAGAGAGGGATGGGCCGACAGACCAGAAGCGGCTGGGCCACGCCAGGAGGTTCTTGATAGCCGAACTCTCCATGCCGCCGGTGGCTGAGATCGTCAGAGCAGGATAATAGGCTGCATAAGCAACCCCGATCTGGGCGTTCGCAGAGGCCATGTTCCGCTCCGCGGCAGCGACGTCCGGGCGCCGTTCGAGCAGTTGCGACGGCAAGCCGACGGGGATGGGCGGCGGCGCGGTCGTGATGGGCCGCACTGGAATGGAGAACGTCGAGGCCGGCTTGCCGATGAGCATGGCGATCGCATGCTCATACTGGGCTCGTGCAATTCCAATATTGATTGCCGCCGATTGCGCGCTCTCCAGAGTTGTCTGCGCTTCAACAACGGATATCTGGTCGCCAACGCCAGTGTCATAGGCTGCGCGCACAACTTCGAGTGCTTTCCTGTCGGCTTCCACCGTGTCGTTGAACAGTTTTTGCAGCGCATCCTGGCCGCGAATCTCAAAGAAGTACTGGGCAAGGCTGGCCTGTTCAGTCAGCCGTTCAACCTCGAGGTCGGCCGCGGTCAGTTGGGCTGTATATTGACCGGCGCGCACTGCATTGCGGACTTTATCCCAGAGATCGGGTTCCCATGAAACATCGCCCGGGAGAGAAAACAACTGAGACTGCTTACCGCCAGTCGAGCCGGTGCCCGTCGTGGACCCGACGTTGGAAGACGTTCGGGTTCGGGTGTAGGAGGGACCTACGGCCACTGTGGGGAAATACCGGGACCGCGCTTCACGCACCAGGGCGCGAGCTTCCATGAAGTTCTCGAAAGCCTGCCGGATATTCTGGTTGTCGATATTGAGTTGATCTTCGAGCGCATTCAAGTCCGGATCATTGTAAATCTCCCACCATTTGCCGCGGAGAGCTGCATCCTGGGGCTGCGCGACAGTCCATCCATCCGCTTCCTTGAACTGCGCGGGAGACTCCTTAAAGGCCGCAGGCGCCGTCATCGTGGGTGAAAGATACTTTGGCCCTACGTTGCATCCAGCCAGCACGGCGCACAGCACCGCTGCATGGGCCGCGCACAAAGCCGCGGATACTTGCCGGGATTGCCCGATTGAACTCTTCATAACGAACACTCCATAATTGCCCTTCGCTAGGAGGCCTCCGCGGTTCCATGGTAGAGGGTCGCTGCTTGTTTGCTCCTGAAGCGCAGGCGCAAGCGGTCGAAGAACAGATAGACGACGGGCGTGGTGTAGAGAGTCAGCATCTGGCTCACGATCAGTCCGCCCACGATGGTGATGCCAAGCGGGCGCCTGAGTTCGGAACCGGTGCCGGTGCCGAAGGCTAGCGGCAGGGCGCCAAACAGGGCGGCCATCGTTGTCATCAGGATGGGCCGGAAGCGAAGCTGGCAAGCTTCAAAGATGGCTTCCGTTGTGGTCTTGCCGTGCTCGCGCTCCGCAACCAGGGCAAAGTCGATCATCATGATCGCGTTCTTCTTCACAATGCCGATCAGCAGGATAATGCCGATGATCGATATCACGTTGAGGTCAATTTTGAACAACATCAGCGCCAGCATGGCTCCCACGCTTGCCGACGGTAAGGTGGAGATGATGGTGAGAGGATGCACCAGACTCTCATACAGAATGCCGAGGACAATGTAGACCGCGAGCAATGCGGTGCCTATGAGCAGAGGCTCGCTTGCGAGCGAGGTTTGATAGGCCGAAGCCGTTCCGGAAAAGGAGCCGCGGACCGTTGGCGGCATATTCAGACGCTCCTGCATTTGGCTAACCAGGCGGGTCGCATCGCTCAGCGACATGTTCGCAGCCAGGTTGAACGACACAGTGACAGACGGGAAGGTGCTGGTGTGATTGATGACAAGCGGCGTAGTGCTTGCTTGCGCCGAACTGACAGCGGAAAGCGGAACGATCCCTTTCCCTCCGGCATTGAGGTAGATATTCTTGAGCCCTTCGGGACTCTGCCAGTAAGGCGGCGCTGCCTCCAATACAACGTAATACTGGTTCAATTGTGTATAGATAAGGGATACTTGCGACTGCCCGAAGGCGCCGGAGAGGGCCTGATCCAAAGACTGCGGTGTAATGCCAAGCCTGGCTGCTGTGGGGCGGTCATAGTTGAGCAGCTCCTCCAGACCGTTATTCTGCGCATCGCTGCTCACATCCTGAAATCCTGGAATCTTCTGCATCCCTGCAAGCAGAATGGGACCCCAGTGCGACAAATCCGCGACATTGTCCGACTGAATGGTGTATTGGTACAGCGCATTGCTTTGTCGTCCTCCAATGCGCAGGTCCTGCGCCGCCTGAAGAAAGGCCGAAGCGACCGGAAGCCGGTTCAATTTCGGCCGCAAGCGATCGATAACGGCCGCCGCCGAAATCTTCCGAACATTGAGCGGTTTCAGCGCGATATTGATACTGCCGGTGTTCCCGGTGCCCGTATGGACGATGACATTCGCGACAGCCGGGTCAGCCTGGATAACTTTCTCGATTTGCAGAATCGAGTTGTCCATCACCGGAAACGATGCGTCCTGCGGGCCTCGCACATTGCCTGTCAGGACTCCCGTATCCTGCTGCGGAAAGAACCCCTTGGGGATGATATCGATGAGATAGAAGTTCAACGCAATGGTGAGGAGCAAAAGGGTCAACATCGGTCCCGGGTGCTTCAGCACCCACGTCAGAGAGCGGCTGTAAGTGGAGATCATCCAAGTAAATCCTCTCTCACTTATCCGATACACGCTCCCGTGCTTGATTGTCCTCTCGTCCTTAAGCAGATAGGCGCACATCGTGGGTGTGGTGGTCAACGAGATGACCATCGAGATAACAATGGCCGTCGACAGCGTGATCGCGAACTCGCGAAACAGCCGGCCGACGATGCCGGCCATGAGAAGGAGCGGAATGAACACCGCAATCAGCGACATGCTGATGGAAAGGATGGTAAAGCCGATCTCCTTGGAACCTTGAAAAGCGGCCTTCATGGGAGTCATACCTGCTTCACGGAGGCGGGATATGTTCTCCATTACCACAATGGCATCGTCTACGACAAAACCAGTCGAGATGGTCAATGCCATCAGCGAGAGATTGTCGATACTGAAGCCGAACAGGTACATGACTGCGAAGGTGCCAATGAGCGAAGCGGGAACGGCGACTGTGGGGATGAGTGTGGCTCGCCAGTTGCGCAGGAAGATAAAGACTACAAGAATCACCAGGATGACTGAAAGGATGAGAGTGCTCTCCACATCGCTTACAGAGGCGCGGATGGTTGTAGTGCGGTCAACGACAATTGTGGTCTTGATGCCTTGCGGAATGGACGCTTCAATCGACGGCAATTGTGCGATGACGCGGTCGACGGTATCGATGATATTGGCGCCCGGCTGGCGAAAGATCAGGACAGTTATGGAGGGGACGCCATTCAGATATCCTGCGTTGCGGATGTTCGACTGCCCTTCAGAAACGTCGGCAATGTCCGACAGCCTCACCGCGGCTCCTTTGTTGTAGCCGACAATGAGCGGCTTGTAATCGTCTGCGTGGTTTAGCTGGTCGTTTGTGACGATGTCCGCGGTCGTATTTCCGTCTGAGATTTGACCTGCCGGCTCGTGAGCATTCTCTTGGCTCAATACGGACTGAATATTCTGGATCGTGAGTCCATGACTGTTGAGCAGCGTAGGATTCACTTCCACGCGCACGGAAGGACCGGCGCCTCCGCCGACCGACACCTGTCCGACACCCTCAATCTGCGAGAGCTTCTGTGCGATGACCGACGACGCCTCATCATAGAGCGTCGGCTTGTCGTACTTATCTGAGGTAAGCCCCAGAATGATAATCGGTGCATCCGCTGGATTCACTTTGCGATAAGTCGGGTTGGCGGGCAGGTTTGCCGGCAGGTAGGTGCGCGCGGCGTTGATGGCCGCCTCCACGTCTCGCGCCGCGCCGTCGATGTCGCGACTCAAATCGAACTGCAGCGTGATCGAGGTGCTGCCCAACGAACTCGATGAGGTCATCTCGGTCACGCCGGCGATGTGACTGAACTGGCGCTCCAAGGGAGTTGCAATGGAAGACGCATCGATCTCGGGACTTCCGCCAGGCAAACCGGCGGAAACCGAGATCGTGGGAAAATCGACTTGTGGCAAAGGAGAAACAGGCAGAACGTTGAAGGCGATGGCCCCGACAAGGGTGATCCCCGCCGTCAGCAGGGTGGTGGCTACCGGCCGCCGGATGAAGGGGGCGGAGATATTCATGTTCCCTCCGCCGGTTGTGGCTGGCTGCCGCCTTCGATAGTCTTTGGCGCACCGCTGAAGCGTTGGCCGATGCGATCGAAGAAGACATAGATGACCGGTGTGGTGTAGAGCGTGAGCACCTGGCTAAGCAGCAGTCCGCCTACCATGGCAATGCCCAAAGGCCGCCGCAGTTCTGAACCCATCCCTTGACCTACAGCCAGTGGAATGCCCGCCAGCAGCGCGGCCATCGTCGTCATCATGATAGGCCGGAACCGCAGCAGGCAGGCATCGTAGATCGCGTCCGTTGCGCTCTTCCCGTGCTCTCGTTCTCCCTCCATCGCAAAGTCAACCATCATGATCCCGTTTTTCTTCACAATACCGATCAGCAGGATGATGCCGATGATGGCTACGACGCTGAGGTCCTGCCTGAAAAGGATGAGGGCCAGCAACGCGCCCACGCCGGCAGACGGCAGCGTAGAAAGAATCGTGATGGGGTGAATGAAGCTTTCGTAAAGGACGCCGAGCACGATATAAACCGCGGCCAGCGCAGCGAGGATCAGCAGGCCTTCATTGGAAAGCGATCCCTGGAAAGAAGCCGCGGTGCCTTGAAAGCCATACTGAACGCTGACCGGCATGTTCAGATCCTTTTGAACCTTTTCGATGGCCGTAATTGCGCCTCCCAGCGCGGCGTTGGGGGCCAGATTGAACGACACGGTCACGGCCGGAAACTGGCCCTGGTGATTGATCGAGAGCGGCTCGATCGCCTTCGCAACATGAGTGAACGCACTGAGGGGTACGGCATTGGATGGCGTTGAACTGGCGGTTGCATTTGCGGGTGAAGAAGTGCCATTCGTGCCTACTCCGGACATAATGGCATTCGAGGGCACGCTGAGCGCCGCCGATGACGGAGTGTATGCCGCCGTAGTCGTGGTCGCATTCGAGCCTGCGGACGAGGATCCAGAAGATGCGAAAGACGAGGAAGCTCCCGGCCCGGAGCCCCCGGCGGATGTATTGGTCTGGATATACAGATCCTGTAGCTTGCCGGGACTTTGCTGATCGCTTGGAGCCGTCTCAAGGATTACGTGATACTGGTTCAACTGCGTGTACATGGTGCTGATTTGGCGCTGCCCATAGGCGTCATAGAGCGTGCTGTCGATTGTTGACGGTGCAATGCCAAGCCGCGATGCGGTGACGCGATCGATCACCAGCGATACCGCCAGGCCCCCGGTTTGCTGATCGGTCGCCACATCCGCAAGTTGAGGCAACTGCTTCATCTTGTCGACCAGGCGGCCGGTCCACAGGTTCAACTCATTAGGGTCGGGGTCCTCCAGCGTGTACTGGTATTGCGTGCGGCTGACCCGGTCGTCCACCGTAATGTTCTGCACTGGTTCCATGTAGAGCTCGATGCCCTCTACCGATTTCAGGCTCGTTTGCAGCCGGCGAATCACGTCGGAGGCGCTCAGATCGCGCGCACTCAGCGGCTTCAGGTTGATCGACATCCGTCCGCTGTTCAGCGTCGTGTTGGTCCCATCCGCACCGATAAACGAAGACAGGCTTTCAACCGCTGGGTCCTGAAGGACGATGCCTGCCAGTTGCTGCTGCTTTTCCTCCATGGCCGCAAAGGAAATAGTCGCCGGTGCCTGCGAGATGCCCTGGATAACACCCGTATCCTGGGTGGGGAAGAATCCCTTGGGGATGACGATGTAAAGGAAAACAGTCAGCACCAGGGTCGCGGCAGCTATGAGCAACGTGATGGTCTGGTACTCAAGGACAAACTTCAGCGTACGGCCGTAAAACGCGATGACGTTCTTGAAGACGCGCTCCGAGGCCTTAAAGAAGCGGCCCTGTTCTTCTTCGGGAGTGTGGCGCAGAATGCGTGAGCACATCATGGGCGTCAGCGTCAGCGAAACTACCGCGGACAGGATGATGGTGACGGCCAGGGTAACCGCGAATTCGCGAAAGAGACGGCCGACGACGTCGCCCATGAACAGCAGCGGAATAAGTACCGCGATGAGCGAGACGGTGAGAGAGATGATGGTGAAGCCGATCTGCTCCGCGCCCTTCATGGCCGCCTGCATGGGCGAATCCCCGGCCTCGAGAAAGCGTGTAATGTTCTCGATCATGACGATCGCGTCATCCACCACAAAGCCCGTGGAGATGGTGAGCGCCATAAGCGAAAGATTGTCCAGGCTGTAGCCCAGCACATACATGGCGCCGAAGGTGCCCACCAATGAGACCGGCACGGCAATGCTGGGGATGATGGTGGCGTACAGGTTGCGCAGAAAGAGAAAGATGACCATCACCACCAGGGCAACGGTCAACATCAACTCAAACTCGACGTCGGAGACGGAGGCGTTGATGGCGGTGGTTAGATCGGTAAGCGAGGTCACCTGAATCGAAGCCGGCAGGTTCACCTCAAGCTGGGGAAGAATCGTCTTGATGGCGTTCACTACGGTGATGGTATTGGCGCCGGGCTGCCTCTGAATGTTCACGATGACCGCCGGCGTTTCGTTCATCCAGGCTGCCTGCTTGTTGTTCTCTATGCCGTCCACAACCTGCGCAACATCCTGCAGCATGATGGGCGCGCCATTGCGGTAGGCAACCACAACCTTGCGATAGTCGCCGCTGGTCACCAATTGATCGTTGGCATTGATCTGATAATCCTGATGAGGCCCGTCGAAGTTACCCTTGGCGGCATTGACGCTGGTCTGCACAAGCGCCGTGCGGAGATCTTCGAGGTTGAGTCCGTACGAGGAAAGCGCCGTCGGATTGGCCTGGATGCGCACGGCCGGCTTTTGCCCTCCGCTGATGCTAACCAGGCCCACCCCGCTCAACTGCGATAGCTTGGGCGCAAGGCGCGTATCCACCATATCCTCAACCTGCGAGAGCGGTATGGAGTTGGATGTGATGGCCAGCGTCAGCACGGGAGCGTCGGCAGGATTTGTCTTGCTATAGATAGGCGGCGAGGGAAGGCTCGACGGCAGAAAACTCTGCGCGGCGTTAATCGAGGACTGAACCTCTTCTTCGGCGATGTCGATGTTCAGGCTCAGGGCGAATTGCAGCACAATCACAGACGACCCGCCGGAACTGGTCGAGGTCATCTGGCTCAGCCCCTGCAGTTGTCCGAACTGGCGTTCGAGGGGAGCAGTTACTGTCGTGGCCATCACGTCCGGGCTGGCGCCTGGATAGAACGTAAGTACTTGGATGGTGGGGTAATCGACTTCCGGCAAGGCGGAGACCGGCAACTGGGTATACGCAACGATACCCACCAGCAGAATTGCAGCCATCAGCAGCGAGGTTGCAACAGGGCGCAGAATGAAAGGCCCGGAAGGATTCACGGAGTATAGCTCTCTGCAGGATTTGCCGGAGCCGCCTGCTTCGACACCACGATCTTGCTCCCGGCCTGCAACTTATCGAAGCTGCTGGTCGCCACAACCTCGCCGGGGTTGATTCCTTGCACCGCGGTCATCCCGCCGTCCGCAACGCCCGTCGTGATATTGCGCACGCTCGCCACACCGTTCGCAATCACATAAAGGAAAGCGACCGATCCGTTGTGTTGAACTGAGGCGGTGGGTACCAGCGTGACGCCGTCGAGCGTATTTACCAGCAACCTGGTATTTACAAACTGGTTCGGGAAAAGAGCGCCTTTTTTGTTATCGAACAGGGCGCGCAGTTTGACCGTTCCCGTGGTAGTGTCTATCTGGTTGTTGATGGTGAACAGCTTGCCCGATGCTATTTTGGTGGTCTGGGCGCGATCCCACGCCTCCACGGGCAGCGTATGCAGCTTCCGCATCCGCGCCTGCACTTGTCCCAGGCTGTCCTCCGCCATGGTGAAAATCACGGTAGTGGGTTGCATCTGGGTGATAACTACCAGCACGGTCGCTCCGTCTGCCTGCACCACGTTTCCGGGGTCCACCAGGCGAAGACTTACCTGGCCGGCAATCGGCGCGGTAATGTGGCAGTAACTGAGCTGAACCTGGTCGTAATTCACGGTGCCTTGATCGTTTTTCACCGTGCCCTGGTCCTGTAACACGATCTTCTCCTGGTCATCCAGCAACTGCTTCTGGATCCCGTTTCGCGCCCACGCCGCACGATAGCGGTCCAGGTCCATCCGGGCCTGTGCCAGAACATTGCTGTCGTGATCCAGTGCGCCCTCGGCTTGCATCAGCTGTGCCTGGTAAGGCCGCGGATCGATGTCGATCAGCGCGTCCCCTTTTCTTACGAATTGCCCCTCGTTGTAATGCACCGAAGTCAGGACTCCGCTTGCCTGCGCCATGATGGAGGCCGTGTAGACCGGAGTGACCGTCCCAATCGCATCCAGGTACACGCCAATGCTGCCCTTCGTGGCAGTGGCGACGGTGGTAGTGACGGTAGGCTTCCCGGCAGCCAGCGCGCGCTTGGCAGCTGCGGCCTTGGCCTCGTTCTTATGAATGACAGCGAAAACGATCACAGCCAGGACAAGCAGAAGAAGCAGGCTTGTCCACAGAAGCCAGCGCCTGCGATACCAGGGGGCCGGTGCAGACAATTGGCGATCTCTGCCAATGTGCTGAACATCTGACTGCTCTTTATTCTCAGACACTTAGCACTCCGCACCCAGGCTTTCTCGGGGGATTCTCTATGCAGAATCTCTCGAATCCAGCGCAATCGTATGGTCCGTTTTGCTCACGCACAACAGGTTTGAATGGTAGCCTGGCACGCCTTGTTGGGATCAGATGCAGGATGGGCGCGGCAGGTTGCCATTTCTCATCTTCCGCCAGACAGCCCGCAACGCTCTACCGCCCTCCGTGCCCCACCGGTACCCTATCTGCCCGCTTTCCAGGCCGTTGCTCGAGGTTGAGCAATACGGAACAGAAATACGCTTTGGATATAGGCGATCATAGACACAGAGGGATTGTTTGTAATCGCGATCAATCCAGGGGAAGCTTGCCCCGATGATGCGTCCACTTCAAGAAAGCAACTCGGGACTGCGTTGCCGGTGCCAGGTTGCGAGGAATGCCTTGCTCTTATCCTTTCAAGCATTTCTTCCGTGGCGTTTGATCGCTTCGCCACAATACCCCGATCGATTCACATCCTGATTGGTTGTTTGCTGAGCATGAACCATCCACACTGAGCAAACCGCCTGCTATGAGGTTATATGTTGATGACCGATAAGAACCATCCTACTTTCGACCTCGCCGCCTTTCTTGCGAATGCCGGCCTTGGCCGAAGAATCGTTGAATTAAAGCCCAAGGAGACCTTCTTTACGCAGGGAGATCCCGCGGACTCAGTTTTCTATCTTCAGAGGGGCCGGGCAAAGCTCACTGTCGTATCGCAGAACGGCAAGGAGGCCACCATCACGCTGCTCTCCACCGGCGACTTTGTTGGGGAGGAATCGCTCGCGGCAATCGGTGGGTTGCGTATGGCGACGGCCACTGCCGTGAATGTCTGCAATGCGCTCAAAATTGGGAGACAGGAGATGATTCGCGTGATGCATGATGAACATGCGTTTGCCGACAATTTCCTGAAGTTCTTGCTAGCGCGCAGCATGCGAACCCAGGCCGATCTTGTCGATCAGCTTTTCAACTCCAGCGAAAAACGTTTGGCGAGGATTCTCCTGTTGATGGCGGAATTCGGCAAGCCCGGCGACCCGGAGACTTTTATTCCTCCTATTACCCAGGAAACTCTGGCCGATATGATCGGCACCACCCGGTCCCGCGTCAGCTTCTTCATGAATCGCTTTCGCAAGCTTGGGTTTATCGATTACAACGGCCGCATCCAGGTGCATAAGTCGCTGCTCAATGTGGTGCTTCTCGATCAATTGCCGCACCGCAACTCTCAGAAGCCGGTTATTATGGCCGCTGATCATGCTGGCCCGCGTTGACCGTCAATAACCCATACGGCGAAACCAAATTTGGCCGATAAAACGATCGGCATTGACGATCGCCCCATCGCCCCTCTGACGTGCCGTAAGCGCCACGGAATCAACGTGGGATTTAGCTCCTGAGGGCTGCTTCTCGGGATTTTGGCGCGAGAACAAGACTTTTTCCGCAGTCTCTTTAGCCCCTGAGGGATAGCTTGATCGGCGTTCGCTCGCCGGTCGAGCGCTTGCCAGGCTGCTCGTTGGAAAGCCCTCGACAGTAAGGCTTATTTACCTTACTATGGAGAAGGAGGGTCGATCGATGACCACGCTTACGATTACCGCCAAGGGCCAGATCACACTCAAGCAGGAACTGCTCAGGCATCTCAACGTCGCTCCCGGCCAGAAAATTGAAGCCGACAAGTTGCCCGACGGCCGGCTCGTGGTCAGAACTGCCTCGCGAACAGGCTCGATCGACAAATTCATAGGTAGCCTGGAACAGAAGGGCGGATCCAGGCTCTCCATCGCCCAAATCAAAAAGATTTCCGCTGAGGGCTGGGCAGGCAAGCGATGAGGATCGCCGCGGACACGAATGTTCTGCTGCGGGCTGCGGTGCGCGATGACCCACAACAATCCAGATCCGCTGCAACCATACTTCGGACAGCGGACCTGGTCGCTGTCCCTGTCGCAGCCCTTTGCGAGTTCGTTTGGGTGATGCGGCGTGGTTATAAGAGGCCCGCTGCGGCGGTCGCTCACTCCATTCGTTCGCTTATGAACAGCGAGAACGTGGTGATGAACCAACCGGCGGTCGAGGCCGGATTGGAAGTTCTCGAAAAGGGCGGCGATTTTGCCGACGGCGCTATCGCTTACGAGGGGTATTGGCTGGGGGCTGAGCACTTGGTCAGCTTTGACAAGAAGGCGGTATCTCTACTGAAGTCGCAAGGCAAGCGAGCTCGACTTCTCTCATGAGTCATCACATGAGATGCGCTTCGACGAAGTAAGCGCCGTCTACGCCCTCTTCGGCCAGTTTTTCATCGGCGTCCGCCTGTCGGTAGAAATACGAGCCAACTTAGAACTTATCCGTAAATAGTGTCAAACTTGATTCTGGACGGTAGAAAGTCAGAAGCAGAGGGTACAGTCTGGGCGAAGATACCGAACAGGATGGCACAAATAAAGTCGTGGACGGTATCGGACGAGTTTTGGGCGAAGGTGGAGTCCCTGGTTCCAACAGTGGAGCGGCCAGCAAACCGGCAGTATCAGCGCAGGCCGGGCGGCGGGCGGAAGCCGATGCCGGCGCGGCAGGTCTTTTCCGCCATCGTCTACGTGCTGCGCACCGGTTGCCAGTGGAAGGCCCTGCCCCGCGAGTTCGGCAGCGCCAGCGCGGTGCACAAACATTTTCAGCAGTGGCAGCAGGCGGGATTCTTTCTCCGTCTGTGGCGCGCCGGACTGGCCGAATACGACGAAATGGAGGGCATTGCCTGGGACTGGCAAAGCATCGACGGGGCGCTGGGCAAGGCTCCGCTGGCTCAACAGTGCGTGAGACCGAACCCCACGGATCGGGGAAAGAAATGGGCGCAAACGAAGCTTGTTGGTCGACGGGCATGGCGTCCCGCTCATCCTCGTCGCCAGCGGCGCCAACGTGCATGATGTCAAATTGCTGCCAGCCACCCTCGACCAAGTCGTGATCAAACGCCCCGCGCCCTGCGCCGGGCAAGAGCAGAACCTCTGCGCCGACGCTGGCTACAAGGGCCATCCGGCCCGTGAGGCGGTGCTGGCTGGCAACTATCGGCCCCATATCAAGCAGCGTCGGGAAGAGGCCGAGGCCAAGCGCAGGGAGCCAGGTTTCCGGGCCAGACGCCAGGTCGTCGAGCGAACCCACTCCTGGCTCAACCGCTTTCGAAAACTGCTGGTCAGTTTCGAGAAAACAGAGGCCAGCTACTGCGCACTACTCTCCTTAGCCGCCGCTTTGACTTGTTGTTGGAGGCAGACTATTACTATTTACGGATAAGTTCTTAGATGGAGGTGTGCAAGAAATCGCGCGGGAAACGGGTCGAGGCGCCGGTTGGCGGCATCTGGAAGGTGCGCCGGCCTCTGGATTCCATGAATTGTGGTCGCGGACGCCGGTGGGCGTATACTGGCGGGTTTCCGGATTTTGAATGGAAAACTCCGGATCATATGGAGCGGCTTTCAGTATATCCCGCTCGCAGGATCCTTCAAGGGGGCAAAGATGAAAACCTTATCACGTCGCGATCTGTTGAAGACCAGCCTGCTGGCGCCGGCCGTCGTGGCGGCGGCGCAAGGAATGGGTCCGATCGGCGCGGCGATCCAAGTTGCCGGAGAGGCGTCTGGCCCGCTTCCCACAAGCGCCTTACGCAAATCTCCAACGCCAGGCGCGGGACGCGAACGTCTCCTGCTGGATTTCGGCTGGCGCTTCCACTTCGGGAATGCCAACGACCCGGTCAAAGACTTCGGGTTCGGGAGTGGAAGGACCGGCAACTTCCAGAAGACGGGAAATTTCCTTCCTGCCGGCTCCGTTGCGTTCGACGATAGCGACTGGCGGACTGTGGATCTGCCCCACGATTGGGCCGTCGAGCTGCCTTTCGAAAACGACCCCGCGCTGGCCAGCAAAGGGTTCTACCCGCTGGGACGGAACTACCCGGCCACCAGCGTCGGTTGGTATCGCCGCGTCTTCGAGCTTTCCGCCGCAAACGCGGACCAACGGATCACCATCGAGTTCGACGGCTCGTACCGGGAGACGATGGTGGTCTTCAACGGCTTTTACATCGGCCGGCACAGCGGCGGATACGATCCATTCAGTTTCGATGTGACCGACTTTGCGATTCCGGGAGGGAGGAACGTCCTGCTGGTTCGCGTGGATGCTACCTCGAGCGATGGCTGGTTTTACGAGGGAGCGGGGATTTACCGGCACGTGTGGCTGGTGAAGACGAGCCCGGTTCATGTGAAGCAATGGGGCACCTTCGTGTCCGCGCAGGTCCGGGCCGGCGAAGCTACCCTGTCCATCCGCACGGAGGTGAATAACCACGGCCTGGCGGCGCAGAACGCGCGGGTTGTCTCGACAGTTCTCGATCCCTCCGGCAAGGAGGTGGGGAAAGCGGCCGCAATCCCCGTGTCCATTCCGGAAGGCGGAGAGAAGACTTTCGAGCAGGAGTTGGTGGTGAGGAGGCCACTGCTTTGGTCCCTCGAAGAGAGAAACCTTTACAAGCTGGTGACGGAGGTGAGAGCGGGCGGCGAGGTCGTCGATCGCTACGAGACGCCGTTTGGCATTCGCACGGTGAAATTCGACGCGGAGAAGGGCTTTTTTCTTAACGGCAAGTCAGTCAAGCTGAAAGGAACCTGCAATCACCAGGACCACGCCGGCGTGGGTGCGGCGCTGCCTGACGCCGTGCAGTATTACCGCGTGAGGAAGCTTCAGGAGATGGGTTGCAACTCCTGGCGCACGTCGCATAACCCTCCCACTCCGGAACTGCTCGACGCCTGCGACGAGCTGGGGATGCTGGTGTTCGATGAGACGCGGATGATGTCTTCAAATCCTGAAGGCCTGAGCCAATTTGGCGATCTTGTCCGACGTGATCGCAATCATCCGTGCGTCTTCATGTGGTCCATGGGAAATGAAGAAGGCCAGGCGAACACGGAAACGGGATTGCATATTCTGACCGCGATGAAAGCCGTCGCCACCGAGTACGATGGTTCGCGGCCGGTGTCGATCGCACCCATCCGCGCGATTGGGGCCGGCGGCCTGGTGGAGTGCGACGTGATGGGCTACAACTACATGGACCCCGGCGCGGAGGCCTACCACAAAGCCCATCCCGACAAGCCGGTCGTTGGCACTGAAACGGTCAGCGCCGTGGGCACGCGCGGCATCTACGTCACCGACTTCGACAAAGGCTATGTGGGTTCGTACGATCCGTACACTACCACGGGCCGCGCTTCGGCGGAAGGCTGGTGGAGCTTTTGCAATGCGCGGCTGTGGCTTTCGGGAGGCTTTGTGTGGACAGGGTTCGACTACCGCGGTGAACCCTCGCCAAACGGGTGGCCCAACATCAGTTCGCAGTACGGGATTATCGATACGTGCGGCTTTCCCAAAGACACCTTCTACTACTACCAATCCTGGTGGACATCGCAGCCGGTTCTGCACGTCTTCCCGCATTGGAATTGGCCGGGCATGGAAGGAAAAGAGATCGCCGTTTGGGTTTATTCCAACCTGGACAAGGTGGAGTTGCTGCTCAACGGCCAGAGCCTGGGCACGAAGGAAATGAAGAAGGATTCACACCTGGCGTGGAACGTGAAATATGCTCCCGGCACGGTTGAAGCGCGAGGGTTCAAGGACGACAAGCTGGTGATGACGGCAAAGCGGGAGACCACGGGCCGCGCGGCCAGGCTCGTGATGAATGCGGACCGACAGGAGATTTCCGCCGATGGCGAGGACGTGGCCATGTTTGCCGTCGAAGTTCACGATGCGCAAGGCCGCGTGGTGCCCATCACCGATAACGTTGTGACGTTCCAGGTCTCCGGCGAGGGCAGACTGATCGGCGTGGGCAACGGCGACCCCACTGACCAGGAATCCGACAAGGGCACATCGCGAAAAGCCTTCTCCGGTCTTTGCATGGCCCTGGTCCAGGCAACGAAGGCTGCCGGGAGCATCACCGTGGAGGCGGCGTCTCCTTCGCTGGCGGCGGCCAGCGTTACGATTGCGGCGAAAGGGGCGACGCTCCGTCCGCAGGCGGCGGTTTGGGAACGCGAGGCGCCGGTGGGCTCAGGCATCACCGGCCTGTGGAGGCCGATACAGCAAGCTGGCGCCGCCTCCGGCCCGCTCGCATTCCTCCCTGGCAACAGCGCCACGGTGTTCTCTCTGCAGCAGAATGGGAACAACCTGACGGGGAGCGTGGAGGGCGCCGGTGGCGGCTTCTTCGGCGGAGGCGATGCGCCCGTCCCAATCGAGGAAGGGAAAGTGGATGGCAATAGTGTCTCCTTCAAGGCCGGCAGCAGCACTTATACGGGAAAGCTGAAAGGAGACCAGATCGAGCTCCAGCGAGCGATGGCTCCCGGCTTCCAGCCGCCGAGCCGGCCCGAGGAGCCGGCGGGGTCGCGCCCGGCGATTGGGCCCCCGCCGGATGGATCGGATCCGTCGCGGAATCCTTCCTTCCGCGTCCCGGCCAGCATCCCAGTGGTTCTGCATCGGGTGCAGCGGTAAAGGGTGACCAAACCATCTTGTCGGCGATCGGTTCTTCCAAGCCCCGATCGCCGAGGGTGCTGGGAAACAGATAAACCTGGGGCCTGTTGCAGCGCCGGTATTCGCGCCAGGCATGCAACAGCGCGGGGGCAGTGAAACATCGCGGTCGCGAGAGCCCTTCCCTTGGTGGATGTGAAGCAATCGGCGCGCGCAATTCTCCCCATCGCCTGGCTGTTTCGCTCCTGATTCAGCGCAGCAGCAGATCGGACCCTACTTGCTCAATTCTTCCGGGTGGACATCGAAGGACGCGGGCGGAAAACTGGCAACTGCGGAGCCGAGCGAGGTGTTCGGCGTGTCGCCCATCGTCAAATCAAGCGTGCCGCCATTGGCAATGTCCGCGTGGCGAAACCAGACCTGGTTGAGCAACTTTCCGTTCAGGCGGATGCTTTGCACATACTTGTTTTCATGGGAAGTATGATGGGCAACAATGACGAAGTCCTTTCCATTCCTGAGATGAATGGTTGCCTTGTCAAAGACCGGACTGCCGATGTCATAGGTTGGAATTCCCGGCGTGACAGGATAGAAACCCATCATCGAAAACACCACGAAGGCGCTCATGCCGCCGCCATCTTCATCGCCCGGCATGCCTTCGAGCGTATCGGTGAAAAACGATTCGAGAAGCATGCGGACGCGCTTCTGCGTTTTCCAGGGAGCCCCGAGCCGGTTGTAGATGTAGGGTATGGCGAGGCTGGGTTCGTTTCCCATCGAGAACTGGCCCGCCATCGACGTGGAATCGGGAAACTTCGCCTGAAACTCATACCTCGAGCGACCCAGAGGCTCGCGAAAAAGCTGATCCAGGTTGGCAGTGGCCTTTCCGGTTCCGCCCATCAACTCGATCAGGCCGTTGAAGTCGTGCATCACATCCCAGGTGTAGGTATAGCCGTTGTTCTCGTCGTAATAGTCCCGTCCGCCCATCCCGCCATCGAACTTAGGATCCAGCGGCTCAATCCATCGTCCCTCTGAGTCCTTCGGCCACATCAGCCCCTTCTCCGCGCGGAAAAGGTTCTTGTAGTTCGCGGCACGCTGAAGAAAGAGTCTTTCGTCCTGCGGCCTGTCGAGAACACGCGCGAGCTGGGCAATCGACCAGTCATCGAAGCTGTTCTCAAGAGTGACCGGCACGGGTTGCCGCTTCTCGGACGGATCAACCTGCGCATCGGTCTCCATTTCTCCGGGACGTAAAGCGGGCATATAGCCGTGGGCGGCATAAAACTCGTCAAGCCGTCCTTTGGGCCCCAGGCGCCAGGGAAGCAGCGTGCCCTCAAGAGATCGCTTGCGAACACCGTCGAAGGCAGCCTGCAGATCGAAGTTCCGAACGCCTTTGAACCAGGCATCCGCAAACCAGGGCGCGGCGTGATTGCCATTCATGCACGCGTAGTTCCCCGAAACCAGCGCGAAGGTCGGCATAACTCCTGACTGTTGGTACATGCGCACATAGGACTGGATCTTGTCCGCTTCCATGTCAGGGTTGAGCAGGGTCTGCAGCGGCTCAAGCGCGCGGAAGGTATCCCAAAGCCAGTTATCGACATAGAACGGGCGCTGATCCTCATGGACCCGATGATCGAAGGCGCTGTAGTAGCGGCCGTCTTCCGTGATGTTGACCATCCGCTCGAAGCAACGATAAAGAGCGGTGTAGAAGACCCTGCGCTGCGATTCGGTACCGCCCTCCACAGCGATCCGGCCGAGGACCTGATTCCAGCGGGCCCTTGCGGCATCTTTGACCTTGTCAAAGCCCCACGCTGGAATCTCGTGACGCAGATTTCTCTTTGCCTGCTCTACGCTGATGAATGAAATGCCATACCGGAACTCGAGAGCCTTCGCGCCTTGACTTGAGACGGTAACGCGATTCCTGTCGCCAAGGTTTTCAAGCTTGAAAGTAACCGGCGCGCTGAATTCACCGTAGACAAAGGCCTTCATGTTGCTGAAACGCTCTTCGCCGCTGACCACGGCGCCGTCCTGCGTCTCCAGGTCGCCGGGCATGCGGTTGGCCATTACGACGGAAGCCTTGCCGTCCGGGAAGGTAAAGCGGAAGTAGCCGCAGCGCTCGGTTGCGGAGAACTCCGTCTGAATCAGCGACTCGTCGAAGCGGGTGGAATAGTAATACGGCGTAGTCTTTTCCTGATCATAGGCGGCGCTGCCGTCCTCTCCGGGCATGACGCTGAATAGCTCCTGCATCCGGTGGGAACTGATGGTCAGCGGAAAGGACTCAATGCGATCATCCAAGGCGTCGGCGCGGAGTGGATACACACGCACCATGCTGTTGGGCAGGAACACGGCCGGGCGGGTGGGCACCAGGAGAATGCCAACATTGCCGATGGTGGGATCAACATACTCCACCTGCGCGACTGCGTGCCCCGCCAGCATGGTCACTGCGGCCATAAGTCCGGACCTCAGTTTAACCGCGCGGAGGATCCGGCTCGCGACGACGCTTGTAATTCCCACTTTGTACCCCATCCCACTGGATTTGTACGAAACGAGATCGATCGAGCTCGATTACTAATGGATGCCCAGGCACGTCGCTTCGGGCGAGGTTCAGGCGATTTGCAAGCTCATACATTAGAAGCGCTTGGCTGGCGGGAATCGCCGGGTTATAGAGGCCCATCCCAAATGCACCCGAATCGAATGGATATAGCCTTCTAGGCGTAACAGAGATCGCACCAGGCTTGAAAACGAAGCATACTGGGTAAACGCCGATATCGCGAACGGGTTTTGTCGCAGACCTATCTCTATACGAGGGCCGTCCATAGAAGAAGTAAGTCAGGTTTTCATCGAATACCTTACATGGACTCGTCTGGATCGAGTGGCGCCGGCAATACGAATTCAGGCGGAAGCACGTAGTTGTGTGCACCAGTGGAAGCTCCACTGACGTTGCTGCATGCCCTTGAACGTACGAAGAAAATGACATACGTCGATCAGCCAGTCCTTGAGGCCGCTGCGATCAGTCTCCTAGGACACTTTCCCGCTAAAAACCATGCGTTATACCGCGAAATTATAATCCAATTCACGAGCGCAAAAGCATCCAATAGGCGATTTTCTCGCCGCACAGGCGGCTGGCTCGGACTCTGGCACTTGCTTGATCTTCAGGGACTTGCATTCCTCGCCCCCTACTCCCTTCGCTGCAAAGGCACGTCATATGCCCGTAGACGCCAGTGCCAGGTTCTCTCCGGCACGAGCCGGTCGAGAGTTGGAATCAGTGAACTGCGCGATAGAATGGCTCCAGTGCAGTTCGACAGGGAGCTTGACCTGTGGGCGATCATTGTGGAATTGCGAGTAAACGCTGGAAGCGACCCAGCCAATTGGGTGCTGGAGGGCAGCGTAAACATGGGGCGTAGACTGGGTATTTGGCGTGTTGGGACTATGCCTGAACGATGCCCAAACAACCCACATAGAACCTCGTGGAACCGCGCAGAACCCAACCGGCGTACCTCAGGGGAGTAGGATCAATATTGAGGTAACTGCCTGAAAAGGAGGAAATTAAGAGGGAATTAGCGACGAGCCCGGATGGCGAAACTGGCAGACGCAGCGGACTTAAAATCCGCAGACCTTAACCGGTCGTGGGGGTTCAAGTCCCCCTCCGGGCACCATAAAATCAACAACTTACAAGAAATCCTTCAAGAGTGACGACGTGTGTCTCGAAGATGGTGATACCTATGGGGAAGCTTTGTACCAGATGATCCTTGGAGAACAAAGTGCCTCGAAAAGAGCAGTCGCGCGTCCCCGGTGTCTGGCAGAAGGTTCCTGGCAGCAACGTGTGGTGGATTCGGCATAGGGTCGATGGAAAGCTCAAGCGCGAGAAGGTGGGGCGAAGGGGAGATGCAATCGCGCTTTACCAGCAGCGGAAGTCAGCGACTCGAGCCGGAGCAAAGCTCCCTGACAACATGCGCAATGCCGGCGTGAAGTTCAAGGAGTTGGCGGACGCCATCCTCGTGTACAGCGCTGCGCACCACCGGGACACGAGGATCATCAAGAATCGGCTCTCCAAGCTGCGTGCTGACTTCGATGAACGTAAGGCCGATACCGTTAAGCCGCAGGAGATTGATGCGTGGCTGACAGCGAACACCAAGACCCCAGCGACATCAAACCGGTATCGGGCGCTGTTCAGCCTGATCTACCGGGAGGCCCTGCGAAACGGGAAAGTGACCAGCAATCCTGCGAGGCTTGTAAGGCAACGCCATGAGAACAACGCCGTGATTGGTTGGCTCACGGACGAAGAAGAGATGCGGCTGCGCAAAGCGATCGCCGAACATTATCCTGAACATATGCCCGAGTTGGTGATTGCCCTGGGAACGGGGATGCGTCTGACAGGACAATACCGTCTGCTGTGGGAATCGGTGGACTTCAAACGGAAAGAAATAAGACTACCAACGACAAAAGACTTCAGCGGGCGATCAATCCCAATGAATTCGGATGTGTCGAGCGCGTTTGAGCAGCTGCGGAAACAAGAGAGCGATGAAACCGACAGGGTTTTTCCGATCAATAACCCGCGCAAATGGTTCGGAAGGGCGCTACGGTTGGCGGGGATCACGAAGTTTCGTTGGCATGACTGTCGTCATACCTTCCGTTCAAGGCTTGCCATGCGCAACGTCAATTTGAAGGTTATTCAAATGTCGGCTGGTCACAAGACGATTGCAATCACCGCCCGGTATGCCCATTTGGATGATGCGGCGCTCAGGGCGGCGGTGGATGGTCTGCCCAAGCACTGAGGCCGGGATTGCTCCCGGCCCCGGCGGTTTATGCTGCCTTGGTGATTGGCTCGAAGTGGTGGGCCCTTGCGAACCGTACCAACTCGCTGTGGGGAATCATGACGCGCTTCCCCAGGCGGCGAGTAGCCAACTGTTTTGTGGCAATCAGGTAATCCAGCGATCGAACACTGATGCTGAGTTGCCTGGCCGCTTCTTTGCGGGTGTAGAGGAGCCGCGGCCCCTCCATTATTGTTTGGACCAATGCAATTCTTTCGTGGTTCAGAATTGCCGTCAATGGGCCAGAAAACTGAATCAAAAACGCCAGAAAGTACGGCTAGACTCGGCGTTGTCGTGTTGGGCGTCTGTTTGTTTGTCGTCCGTTTGTTTGTCGTCTGTTTGCTTGCTTACGGTGAGCCCGTTCTGGCCATTGGTCGACGGTATAGACCGAGCCACCCACTTTGTCTGTGACAACTCGATCAGCTGAACAATCTTAAGTAAGAGGGACTCATAAATGGTCGTACCAGATTAGCTCCAGTGGGGACGGTTGGGAATGATCGAATACTTCGCATCTCTTTGAGCCTGCGCATCAGCCGAGTCAATATTCCACAGCATCGTGGCTCAAATCCCGTTTGGAGCCTTTTGTCACGCGTCTGTAGGCCCTTCTGGGCGTCAGCTTATGATGTTCAGGCAACTGGGGTCCACCAAGCTCGCAATCAGCCGCACAGGCCCGTCGGCACTAAATCAGTTCAGCCCTACGAACGGGCAAGTTCACGGCTTGCCAGTGCAAACGCCCTGGCCCGCACCCGGACGTCGGAAATCCTGGGGAGAATCCAGAGAGCAAGCCTCAGCGCAGACCAGACAACTGAACGCTCTCTGTCGGCCACGGTGGAACCGTGCCGAGATTGGCTAGCGGCTTCATCGAAAAGCAGGTTCCTGAGGATGTCTTGTTTCTCATCTTCAGTTGCCTGGTCAGTCCTGGCGAGGTGCAGACACGCTTGGTCGATCACTTCATCTCGATCGGCACCCGCAACTCCTTCTTCGTCCAGCCACCTCAGAATTGTTTGGCTCCCTTGCACCACGGCGCGTTCACCCTCGAATGCAATTGCCTCATGGTGGCGGGCGGTACCGCGAGTCCCGCCAGTGCCGGCTCTGCGTGCAAGCTCCCGGGTGCTTATGGGAGCGTACCTTCCTGACCAAGGGCCTCACCGGCGTGGCCGCGGAGGTTCTTCGCCGGTTGTCTGGCGAAAGGACCGAGACCTCAGCCGTCTTCAACATGACAACGCAGTTCGGCGGCGGCAAGACCCACGCGCTCACCTTGCTGTACCACCTGGCCAATAATGGACCGAAGGCCAAGGACTGGCTGGGCGTCTCCCGGATGCTCCAGGTGGCCGGGCTCAATGCAGTTCCTGCTGCCAGAGTCGCGGCTTTTGTCGGTACAGAGTTCGATCCCATTGCCGGCCGCGGCGGCGCTGACGGAACCCCTATCCGGAAGACCCCCTGGGGTGAGATTGCCTTTCAGCTTGGCGGCGCAAGCGCCCTTGCCGTTCTCGCGGAGCATGAAAGACAGGCAGTCGCGCCAGGCGGCGACGTGATTCGCGCATTGCCGGTCCGCGCGCGGTCAAGATCATGAAGGTTATGCCATTGGGATTGAAGGTTGGAGATGGCTTGAGAGACATCGGCCATGGGCAAGAACTCCTGTTGAAGGGCTTCTATCGATCCTGCC
>Ga0181533_1001019_pt1 | contig 36944 bp, 25 predicted proteins | sample PEATcosm2014_Bin_45_FD_119772 | JGI IMG/M metagenome (GOLD analysis project Ga0181533, IMG submission 119772) | Peatland microbial communities from MTU Mesocosm Facility, Houghton, MI, USA - PEATcosm2014_Bin11_60_metaG | ecosystem: Environmental > Terrestrial > Soil > Wetlands > Peat | place...
GACCACATCGATAAATTGCTCACCCCGGAGCATACGGCTGACATTGGCATCGTCGAAGATGCGTTCGGTTCCCGGCAGGCCCAGCGCCGCTCCGGTGATCGTCACCGGGAGCCAGGCGGGCGCGGCACTCTGCCCTTGCACCGACGCCATCGAGGTTTCGCGAGATGTCTCAGCCTGCCCGCGGCCCAATCCCGCGGCATACAGGCCACACAGCGCCTGGTTGAAGGATGCGATATCGCCGACTTTCGGGTGATTCGTGAACAGCGAAACCACATCGCCGCGAGCGCCGAGCACATCGTCGGCAAATCCCTGCAAGGCCTTCTTCGGCCCTATTTCCACGAAAACGCGGGCGCCGGCGGCATACAACGTCTCCAGACCTTTCACAAATTGCACGGGAGAAGCGATCTGCGTCGCCAGCATGTCCAGCATCTTCGGCACAATGTCTGGACCGGTGGGATAAAACTCGCCGTCTATGTTCGAGATGATTGGCAGCCGTGGCGACTGCAGACGCAGCCGTGCCAGCATCCGACCGAACGGCACACTGGCCGGAGCTACGATCTTTGTATGGAAAGCATGGCTAACCGCCAGGGGCACGGCGTTGTAGCCGGCTTTCAGGAATGCTTCGATCGCTTGCTCGATTGCCTTACTCGCCCCGCCGATCACCGCTTGGCCGTTGCTGTTGATATTGGCGGTCACTACATAGCCGTCGATCGTCTTCAGAATCCGCTCGATTTCCTCCAGTGGCGCAAACACGGCCGCCATTCGGCCGTTGTCTTCGAAAGACACGTTGGTCATTTCGCGGCCGCGGGCGCTGACGGCTTCCATGGCGTCCGCGAAGGGCAAGGCGCCGGACGCAGCTAAAGCTCCGTATTCGCCCACGCTATGGCCCATCGCCATGTCGGGCTCAATGCCGTAAGCGGCCGCCAACCTGGTCAGCGCAAGATCGCTCGCGATCACGGCGGGCTGGGTAATCGCGGTCTGGCGCAGATCTTCTTCGGACCGGGCGACGGCCTTGGCATCGGCGGCGTCAACGAAGATGAATTCGCTGAGCGGCTTGCCCAGGATGGGGGTCAACACGCGATCCGCTTCGGCAAAAGTTTCCGCCACGATCGGTTCGACGTCGCGGAGTTCCTGAAGCATGTTCACGTACTGCGAGCCTTGTCCGGTATAGAGGAATGCAACTTTGGGGGCAGGCCCCTGACCGCGGAAGATGCCTTGGGCGCGCAGAGCCTTCCACACCGGCGGCTGATTGGCCGCCATTGCCTTCAGCGCCTTGGCCGATTTCTCCGCCAGTTCAGCAGCGTCGGCATAGTCGATTGCCAAGCGTTCGGGCGCGCGCAGATCCGATTCAGCCGGTGCGGCCGGCGCCGGTGCGCTGCCTGCTTCAGCCGCCTTCTGCACCGTGCGTAAACGTTCTGCCAACGCAGCCGCTGAGGCGGCGCCGATTACCAGAGCGCCTCGTAAGGGCGCCTTACATGAAGAATCAACCTGCGCAGTGCGGGAAACATCGCGCGCATTCATGGCTCCGCCCTGGGGCATCGACATCGGCAGGCCGACCGCAACCGATCGCTTCCCGTTGCCGCCGGTGATCTTGTGGGGAATGTACTCTTCCAGCACGGCGTGGAAGTTGGTGCCACCGAAACCAAAAGCGCTCAGGCCGGCACGCCGCACGCTATCGGCCGCAACCGTCCATGGTTTCAGTTCGGTATTAACGAAAAGAGGAGAGTGGGCAAAATCCATTTCCGGATTGGGACGCTGGCAATTCACACTGGGCGGCAGCACCTTATCTCGAAGCGCCAGCACGGTCTTCAGCAATCCAGCGGCTCCAGCAGCCCCTTTGAGGTGCCCCATATTCGATTTGACCGAACCAAGCGCCACCGAACCCACGGGCAAGTGGAAGCTGCTGAGCACCTCAGCCATGCTCTGCACTTCGACGACATCACCTACGCGAGTCGATGTGCCGTGGCCTTCAATCAATGTCCCCGCAGTGGGGGACACTCCGGCGTTCCGCCAGGCCCGCTCGACCGCGAGTTTTTGGCCAACCGGGTTAGGCGCCGTGATGCCTTTTCCTTTTCCATCGCTTGAGCCGGCAATGCCGCGCAGCACCGCGTAGATATTGTCCCCGTCGCGCTCGGCATCCGCCAAACGTTTGAGCAAAAAGACAGCCGCGCCTTCGCCCATGACGAAGCCGTCGGCGCCCTCCGCGTAGGGGCGAGTGCCGGTTGCCGAAAGCGCGCCGATCTTGCAGAACTTAACGAAGCTCGGAGCACCCATATTGCGGTCGATGCCGCCGGTGACGGCAACGTCAAAATCATTCGCCACCAGCCCATGCACTGCCGAAGTTATCGCCGCCATCGCTGATGCGCACGCCGCATCCGTCGTGTAATTGGGGCCGCGAAGGTTGTAAAGGTTCGCGATGCGGCCGGCAAGGCAATTGGCCAATTCGCCGGGCATTGAATCTTCCGTGACTTCGGGAAGGAGCTTCGCAATCCGGGTCTGTAATTCACGCGTGATGTCACGTCGCATGGTTTCCGGCAGCGCGGCGAAGCTGGCGCTTTCACTCAGTTCGCGGGCATATTCCGGAAAATACAGGCGCAGGCAAGTGAGATAATGCTTTTCTCCGCCCAAGGCATTGCCGAGAATCACCGCTGTGCGCTCGCTGTCCAGCGGCCGCTTGGGGTAGCCGTAGTCCTCCAACGCCTCGCGGACACAAGCAATCGCCCATTTTTGCGCGTCGTCCATGCCATTGACGACACGCGGCGGAAGCGGCATGCGCCATTTCATGGGATCCCAGACGAACTCGCGCACCCACCCGCCAATCTTCGAGTAGGTCTTATCGGGCGCAGCGTGATCGGAATCATAGTAAAGCGCTGGGTCCCAGCGGTCGGCAGGAACCTCACTGACGCAGTAACGGGCGTTCTTCACGTTGTTCCAGAAGGTTGCTACATTCGGAGCATCGGGCAGAACCGCGCCCGCGCCGACAATCGCAATCGCTCGATAAGCTGAATCTTCCATGATGGCATTTCCTATATATGACTCGAATTGGTATCTGGCCCGTGACAGGTCAGACCTCGTTCCACGTTCCTCAATAATGAAAACTAGGCTGATGCCCCCGCCCGCTTAGCCGCGCGGTTATAAAGCACGGCGGCAATGTGATCCATATCCGCGAGCAGGCCTGCCTGCGCGCGATGGATGCCGGGCAGTCGCAAATCTGCCTCAAACGCGGCCATCTCGGAATCGCTTACGCCATCGGCGCCGGCGACCCACCGGAGACCTTCTTCCGATACCTTGAGTGCCGCCTCGCGGGCGAATACCCGGCTCAATGCCGCCAGGGCTGTCGCGTCGAAGCGCAGGTTGGCTTTTTCGTTAAGCTTGCCCTCGGCGGAACGCGCCGCGCGGCGGCACAGGCAGCCCGCGCACTCGGCGTAGGCAATCAGTTCGCCAAGCCGCAGCAAAACATGTTGGTGACGGGTCAGGCGCGCGGAACGAGCCTTTTCCATTCCCTCGGCCAAGGCATGCAGAGCGAGTGCTGCGATGTTGGCACCCACGCTCGGATGGTTGAGGTGCAACTGTTCGAGTTGGCGCGCCTGCTCGTGGTAGTGCTGTCCCCGCGTCTTCAGGTGAAGCTGCCAGCGGTCGCGGGCAATCGTCATCTCCATGATCTCGGAGGTACCCTCGTAGATCGTGGTGATGCGAACGTCACGCTTGATTTTTTCCACCATGTATTCGTGCGTGTAGCCGTAGCCGCCCAGGGCCTGAATGCTGGCGTCGGCGGCCATGTTGCCGGCCTCGGTCGCCAGGAACTTGGCGATGGCGCCCTCGGTGTTCAGGCTTCCTTCGCCGGCGTCAATGCGCTCGGCGGTCTCTTCGATGTAGGCGCGGCTCGCCTCCAGGCGGGCCACGTGCGGCACGATCAGCTTATGCGTGTAGCCCTGTTTCTCCGAGAGCGGCGCCCCGGCCTGGATACGCTTGGTGGAATAAGGGATCGCGCGATCGAGCGCGGCCCAGCCGCCGCCGAGTCCGAACGCCGCCACCATCAGGCGCGTGTACCCGAACACGAGTTGAGCTTGAATCAGCCCCTGGCCTTCGACGCCGCCCACCAGCCGGTCGGCATCGACATAGACGTTATCGAGCGCAAGGGCTGCCGTGTTGCTTAGGCGGATGCCGTGCTTGTCTTCAGGCTTGTCGTGGCTGAACCCCTTCGCGCCCTTTTCCACGATGAACCAGCTCGGGCCGGCAGGCGTGCTGGCCAGGATCGTATAGGCATCGGCGATGCCGCCGTTGCTGATCCACTGTTTCAATCCGCTGATTTTGTAGCCGGCGATGCGGTCGCCATCCATGACGCGCTCCGCCGTGCTGAGCAGGGCGCCCAGATCGCTGCCCGCTTCCGGTTCGGTGGCGCCGTAGGCAAAGATCAACCCCTCTTCCGCGATGCGGGTCAGCCAAATCTTTTTCTGCTCCGGCGTGGCACCGAATAAGATCGGGTCGCTGCCAAGGAAGGTGGCAAACACGGCGGTGGCCACGCCCAGATCGATCCGCGCCAGCTCCTCGCAGACGCGATAGAAGTCGAAGGTGCCGCCGCCCAGGCCGCCGTACTCTTCTGAAAGGAACAGCAGGTGAATGCCCAGCTTGTCGGGCGAGCACATGTCCCGCACCACTTCCAGCGGGCATTCGTCACGGGCGTCCAATGCTATGAGTTCCTGGTCCGCCAGGCGCTTCTTGGCGAAGTCCTTCAGCGCTTTTAAGCTTGATTTCAGGGTCTTATTGGTAATCATTGGAAGCCTCTATTTCACCGTTTCACGGATCTTGTTTGTTAGTTCCGGCAAGAGTTCCAGGAGGTCGTCGACAATGCCGACGTCTGCTACCTGAAAAATCGGTGCCTTGGGGTTCTTGTTGATGGCGACGATAAAGGGATTGCCTTTAATACCGGCCAGATGTTGAAACGAGCCGCTGATGCCACATGCCAAGTAAACTTTCGGCTTGACGGTTTGTCCGGACGAGCCCACCTGGCGGGACTTATCCATCCACTTGGCATCGACCACCGGTCTGGAGCAGCACACCACCGCGCCCATGGCATCGGCCAGGTTCTGGGCGATTTCCACGTTCTCCTGCTCCTGGATGCCACGACCGATAGAAACCAGAACATCCTCTTTGCTGATGTCTACATCGCCTGCTTCGGAAGCGATGGTCTCGAGATAGCGACGCCGCGCCGCCAGATCGGCTACCTCAGACGACTTATCAACAACCTTGCCGCCGGCAGGAGCGCTTTCCACAGGCTTAAATGCGCCAGGACGGATATTGATGACCGCGCCCTCTGAAATATCGCACTGCATGTGCGCACTTACCTGTCCGCCGAACTCCTGGCGGACCAGTTTGAGGTAACGGCCTTCGATGCCTCCAATCTCCATCACGTCAGAGACAAAAGATGCATTCATCTCGACGGCAAGCCCCGGTGACAGATCGATGCCGAAGTGATCGTGCGGGACCAGCAAAATACTTCCGGCCGGCAGCACGCTCACCAGGGCTTTTCTGACCAAGTCGGAATTGGGGTAGGCAAGGGCTTCCTTCGAGATCTTCCATATCTCGCCGTAAGAGGCGGCTAGGCTGTTGCAAACGGCATCGAGATCCACACCGGAACCGGTGACAATGGCTGTAGGGGAGGAGGCGGCATCGATCTTTTTTGCAGCAGCCACCAATTCGGCCGATGCATCGTCGAGCGCCCCACCTTTATGTACGATGTAGGCGAAGATCCGAACCATTATTTCAACCCTCCTTTGGCTTTTACCAACTCAATAAGTTTGTCGATCATCTCTTCCCGGCTGCCCTGCAGCATTTCGGCTCCCTTGCCCAGAGCGGGAACAAAATAGTCCACGCGCTTCACCTTCGCCGCGGCTTCCCCCACGGCACCGGGCTCAACGCCCAAGTCCGACGCGCCGAGGGTTGGAATTTTCACACTGGCCACTTGCCGAATGCCTCGAATGCCCACATAACGGGGTTCATTAATCCCAGTCTGAATCGAAAGCACGCACGGCAGGTCGATCTCATTCATCTCCTTGTTGCCGCCCGCGATTTCCCGGCTGATCTTCAGGTTGCCGTCATGGACCTCGATGGAATTGACGAGAGACGCGAACGGATAGTCCAGCATCGCCGCCATCATTCCACCCACTTGAGCTCTCCCGGCTTCCGCCTGGACTCCGGTCAGGATCAGGTCGTAGTTGCCTTTCCGCACGAAGGCTGCCAGGATTCTCGCGATACCCGTTCCATCCGATCCGCTGAAGGCCTCGTCTGAGATCAACACGCCATTCTTGGCGCCCATTGCCATCTCTCGGCGCAGTATCTCCTCGTCATCGTCGTCTCCCACGGTGACGACAGTGACGTTACCGCCGACTTTGTCAACGATCTGAAGGGCCTCTTCGACTGCATAGTTGTCCCATTCATTCACCGAATACACGAGGTCGTCACGCTCGATATCGTTCCCCGCACTGTTGAATTCAATCTCGTTCTCCGAAGTGTCGGGCACTCTCTTGACGCAAACTAAAATCTCCACATTCAGCCTCCCCGAATTGCTGCTCTCCAGTAATCGCTGCGCGACTTCATCCAGCCCATGCTCGCTCTCACACCGTCACAGGACTCGCACGCGCGACGTGACGGTCAACCAGTTCCGTCAGGTCAATCGCCGTCATTTTCCCTTCCATCCCTGCGACTTTGATCGCATCTTCCATGTTCACCATGCAAAACGGACAGGCAGTCACGAGCACATTGGCCCCGGCTTCGGCAGCCATCTTGACTCTCAACACGCCCATTCGTTGCTCTTCCTGAGGTTCGTAGAACAGCATGAGCCCGCCCCCGCCGCAGCAGAACGAGCGGTCCCGGCACCGGCTCATTTCGACTCTCTTCAAGCCAGGGATGGCATCAAGCACATCTCGCGGATCGTCGTAAACCTGGTTGTGCCGCCCCAGGTAACAGGGATCATGGTAGGTATAGACGGTGTCTTCGCTTTCGACCCGGTTCAGCTTGATCTTTCCGGCTTTCACTTCCCGGGCGATCACTTGGCTGATGTGCTCCACCGGCGGCGCCCCCTTGTAATCGTTCTTCAGGGCGTTGTAGGCATGGGGGTCGGCGGTAACGATCCGCTGCACTCCGGATGCCTTGATGGCATCCATGTTGTGGTCCCTCAAGGTCATGAACAACATCTCTTCGCCGAACCGCCGCACTTCGTGACCACTATCCTTTTCGGCGGCGCCCAGGATGCCAAAATCCTCCGCGGCATCGCTGAGAATCCTCGCCGTGGCCCGGCCAATCGACTGCATCCGGTCATCGTAGGAGGTGATACTGTCTACAAAGTACAGCGTCGTCGCACTATTGTTCCCGCTCAGGATCTTGACTTGGCAGCCCTGCTCGAACTCCTTCTCCTTGACCCAGTCGGCCTTCTTTTTCTCCATCTTGCCGTATGGGTTGCCGCGGCTCTCAAGCGCCTTCAGCGGCTTTTGCATCGATTGCGGCACATTGCCTTCATCGATCATGCCGCGCCGCAAATCGACGATCTTGTCGATGTACTCCATCATCAGCGGGCATTCCTCTTCACATGCGCCGCAGGTTGTGCAGGACCAGATTTCGTCCGCCGAAAAAATACCGCCGATCAATGGCTCGCCTTCGCGCCGCTTTCCGAAAAGCGGATAGTGCCGGAAGCTATAATCTCGCGCCTTGATGGTGATGAATCTCGGCGACAATGGTCTTCCCACGGCATTAGCCGGACACTGATCCGAGCACCTGCCGCAGTCCGCGCAGGAGTAGAAATCCAGCATGTGTTTCCAGGTAAAGTCCTCGAACTTCTTTACTCCGAAGGATTTCACCTGATCCAACTGCTCATCGCTAACGCCCCACCTCACCGGCTTTAAAGTTCCCCGGCGCAACTTCGCGAAGTAGACATTGAAGAGTGAAGTGATGACGTGAAAGTGTTTTCCCAAGGGCAGGAAACAGAGAAAAGCGAAGAAGGTCAATTCATGTATGAGATAGCTGCTAAGGTGAAGATTCCGGAGCCACGGCCGCGCAGTTGAAAGCAGCGCGTTCTTCATCATCCAAGCCAAGGACAGCGGAGCCAACGTTTCCGCCGGTTGGCCAAGCTGCATCTGGAAGGCAGCCTTACTGGCCTCGAAAGCGCTCTCAGAAGCAATCAGTATGGCGATCAGCCCCAAAACGAGGATGGCTTCAGCAGTGTGATCCTTGCCGTATTTTGCCGGTACCGCATACCGTGCGGGTTTGATGACACCCCGGCGAATCGCGGCGATCACTACGCAGAGGAATACCAGGGTTGCGGCATAGTCCTTAATCAGGTTGTAGGAATGGCCCACGCCGCCGGAGAAACCCGGGATAACGAAATGATCGGAGATACCGAGCGCCACGAGCGAGACGGAACGAACCGATAGTGCCAGGAAGCCAGCGAAGAGAATGATATGAAGGACACCCGCAACCAGATAGCGCGGCTGCTTCCATTGAGCCAGCCAGAATTTCAAGCTTCTCGTGAACCGGATCGATATCTGGTCAAAACGAAAATCCGGTGCGCTTCGCAGCAGTGGCGCCACGCGTCTAGCCATGAGGTAGGCAAAGCACGCGATACCCAAGAGGGGAATAATCGAAAACAGCACTCGCCCCTGAAAAACCCAGTATGTCGCTTGCGCGGGTGAATCTATAACTTCCACCATGGTGCCCGACATCCCGTACTCCTAGAGAGCCTCACTCCTAACTGGACCGTACCCGACGAATCTCACCAAGATCCCCCCGGATTACGCGTAGTCAATCGGATTCTTTTCCAACCAGTGCGCATCGCGCGCAACGTCGATGTTCTTTTTCGCTCCGCGAGCCATGCCTCCGGTCAAACGCCGTGTGCCCCAAGCCATACCTGTTGTGAGCCCAATTGCCGCTCCGAGCAAACTAGCTCCCAGGATCGCGCCGTAGTTGGGTTTGCGCCTGTGCCCAAGGGACGCGCCTAGTGCGCCGACGTAGGCCCCGATCACCGCCGGCATCCACGAGTTGCGAACCGAATCAATCAGGACTGAACTAACGGGCGCACCCTCAAGGGTCTTCTTCTGCGCGGAGAACGCCCCCTCCAAACCAGAACTAATCAGGCTGCGGCCGTAATCGATGTTGGACTCAAACCATTCGCGAGTTGTCACTTTAATACCTAGCCTCTCTAGAGTCGTCTAAGTTGACGGCCGCCGCCGATCAACCTGGCGAGGACCGGATTTCACATCTAGCTCACAGCGGAATATTTCCATGCTTTCTGTGAGGTCGCGTCTCCCGTTTGTTGCTAAGCGTTTCCAGAATTTCGATGAGCCGCACCCGCGTCTCTCTCGGCAGGATCACCGCATCGATGTAACCGCGGCTCGCGGCGACATATGGGTTGTAAAACGCTTTACGGTAGTCATCGATTATTTTCTGCCGTTTGGCGTCAGGATCGGCGGCTTCCTGAATATCCCGGCGGAAGATAACGTTGGCCGCGCCCTCGGCGCCCATGACCGCGATCTCGGCCGTGGGCCAGGCCAATGTCATGTCGGCTCCCAGGTGGCGGGAGCACATGGCAATATACGCGCCGCCGTAATTCTTGCGGGTGATCAATGTCATCTTGGGCACGGTAGCTTCGGAATAGCACCAGAGCAGCTTCGCACCATGACGAATAACCCCGGCCCACTCCTGGTCGGTACCGGGGAGGTATCCCGGCACGTCGGCAATGGTCAGCAGAGGGATGTTGAAGCAATCGCAGAATCGGATGAACCTGGTCGCCTTATCCGAGGCATTTACGTCAAGACAGCCGGCGAGATACATGGGCTGGTTGGCGACGATACCGATGGACTGGCCGTTCAATCTTCCGAGTCCAACGATCATGTTTTCGGCAAAATGGGCTTGAATCTCGAAGAAATCGCCGTTATCCATGATCGACCGGATGATGTGCTGCATATCGTAGGTCGCCTTGGGATTGTCGGGCATGATTGCGTCCAGCGCAGCGTCGATGCGATCCCGGCTGTCGCCGGTGTCAACCTGCGGGGCGGTCTCCCGGTTGTTGCTGGGCAGAAAGGACAACATCTTCCTGATCTGCTCGATGCAGTCCCAGTCGTCCTCGGCGGCAAAATGAGCGACCCCGCTTCTGCTGTTGTGAGTCATGGCGCCGCCCAATTCTTCCTGGCTGACCTCTTCTCCCGTTACGGCCCTGATGACGTCCGGCCCGGTAATGAACATGTAGCTTGTGTTCTTAACCATGAAGACCCAGTCGGCCATGGCCGGCGAGTACACGGCGCCGCCGGCACACGGCCCCATGATCGCCGAGATCTGCGGAATGATTCCAGAAGAAACAGCGTTGCGATAAAAGATATCCCCGAATCCGGAAAGCGAGTCCACGCCTTCCTGAATACGGGCTCCGCCCGAGTCGTTGATGCCGACAAAGGGAATTCCCGCCTTGAGGGCCATGTCCATGACCTTGCAAATCTTCTTAGCGTGCATTTCACCAAGACTTCCGGCCCGCGCTGTGAAGTCCTGGGCGAAAGCCGCAACCGGCCGCCCGTCGACCTTGCCGAAGCCGGTAATGACGCCGTCGGCGGCGATGTCGACCTTGTCGATCCCAAACATCGTCCCGCGGTGCTTCATGAACATATCTGTTTCCCGGAAAGTGTCCGGGTCGAACAGCAAGTCAAGCCTTTCGCGGGCGGTAAGTTTTCCCCGTTGCTTCTGCGCGGCGATTGCCGCCGTTCCGCCCATCTGCTTAACTTGATGAATTCTTTCGTGCAATTCTTCAAGCTTTTCGGCTACGGCGCCCAGCTTTTTCTGAGTAACGGCGACTGCCATATGCCTACCTCTCTAATCCTGAAATCGTTTCGTACTTCTTGTCTCTGCTGAGTCTTACGCCCAGAACTCTTTGCCGTCATGGTCGCCGGCTTCTAGCCGATGACGGCGAGCACCGCGCCCTTCGCCACTTTCTTACCCTCTCCGTGTGGAAGGGACACGACCCTGCCGGCGGCGGGAGCCGTGATCAAGTTCTCCATCTTCATGGCGTCCAGGATCAGAATCAAATCGCCCTTTTTCACCATGTTCCCGATCTTCTTGTCGCACCGCAGGATGACCCCAGGCATGGGCGCTACGATCCGATGCACTCCACTGACAGCTCCGCCAGGCGTCTGGCGTAAGAGCAGACTCACGTCGCTGATTGCCATCTTGGCATCGTCGAATATGCGCTTCTGCTTGGGTGCGATCTTCGCCACGTGCTCACCGATCTCGGTAAGCAGCTTCACCGCTTGGTCGATCTTTTCAGCAACCAGACGCAACTCTTCCGTTTGCGCGGGCTCGGAGAGCGGATCTTCGTTGGGCTTGACCGGATTGCTCACCACGAACGGCTCTGAGCTAAGTTTCCGGTGTTCATCCGGCATTGCTTCTCCTTCAAAGTTTGGGCTTCCGTTTCGTACCCGGCGTGTCAAGCAGAAAAGGTCAATCGGGCTAGGAGGTATTCCTGGTCGGGAACTTCACCGTAATCGGTTCAATACCAGACATACACCTTAGGGACCTCAGGTATATCCTTTAGTCCGAAAAATATGCATTATCTGTGACTGTCATCACGTCGTTATGTGCTTAAAGGTGTCCCGAAGTGTGATTCTGCTCTGCGTGGCGCAATAAAATCGCGTCTTCTCCACCGAATTCCCATAATGGGCACACAAGTCTCCGAAGTGCTTGTCCTCATGGTTATGGCGGAGGTACTACTTGGTATACAGGCCGGCCTCGATAGCAAACATCCATCGCAACCAACTATGCTATGCGTGTTGTTTTTGTAGATGCGTTGTGGGCGGTGTTCGCTTCCTGCGGCACGCGCAACGCCGTGCATACACGCTTGATGGAGCTGGTTTAGAAGCCGCTGTTTTATCGAACACCATCAAAAGCGACGGGCGCCTCCAGCAACGCGTGCTGGTTCTCGAACAAATTGCGTGTGAGGGAAGCGATGGGAGCTATTAATTTGGCTGATGCTCAGTCATCAAAAAGCGACCCGGGGAATCTCGCGCAGATTCTGGCGCGACAGCGCGCAGCCTTTCTCGCGGCGGGGGCTCCGTCTCTCGACGAACGGCTCGACGATCTGCGCAGGCTCCGGCATGCGATCAAGAGCCATGCGGCTCGGATCGCCACGCTGATCTCCGAAGATTTCGGCAACCGCTCGCGGCACGAGACCTTGATTGCGGACGTCTGGCCCGTGCTGGCGGCGATTCGCCATACGGCGAAGCACTTACCGCGCTGGATGAAGCCGACACGGGTTCCCGTCGGAGTCGAATTGAGCTGGGGACATGCCCGGATTCTTTATCAGCCGGTCGGGGTCGTCGGCATCATCAGTCCATGGAACTATCCATTTCAGCTCGCGCTCACGCCCCTGATGTCGGCGCTCGCCGCGGGCAACCGCGTTATGCTGAAGCCCTCGGAGCTCACGCCGCGCACCGCGGAATTCCTGGCCGAATTCCTCGCCCACCTGTTTCCTTCCGAAAAAGTTGCAACGGTCCTGGGAGATGGGAGTGTGGGAGCGGCATTTTCGCGGCTGCCGTTCGATCATCTGCTATACACGGGATCGACCGCAGTTGGCCGCTTGGTGATGCAGGCGGCGGCGGCGAACCTCACACCAGTGACGCTCGAACTGGGAGGCAAGTCTCCCTGCATTGTGGGAGAGGACGCCCGGTTACCGTCGGCGGTCGATTCCATCATCTACGGCAAGCTGCTGAGTGCCGGCCAGACCTGTATCGCGCCGGATTACGTGCTGCTGCCGGAGAGGCGATGCGAAGAGTTCATCAATCTTGCCGCGCAGACAGTAAAGAAGTTTTATCCGAGCCTGAAGGCCAACCCCGATTACACCTCGATTGTCAACGAACGCCATTACCGTCGGATCATGCAGTATCTCGATGAGGCAAAGAGCAGGGGAGCCCGGGTCATTGAGTTCAATCCCTCACAGGAGTTGCTCCTGCCCGGAGACCGCAAGATACCACCCACACTCGTTGTCGATCCCGACGATGAACTGGCGCTGATGCGCGAAGAGATTTTTGGTCCGGTTTTGGTGCTGAAGACCTACCGCCGGTTCGAGGAAGCGATCGATTACATCAATCGCCGGCCGCGACCGCTCGCGCTCTACTACTTCGGAAACGACCCAGCCAACCGTGACGAGGTGCTGCGCAAGACCGTCGCCGGCGACGTCTCGGTGAATAACACGCTGATGCACATCCTGGTCAACGACCTCCCGTTTGGGGGAGTTGGTGCGTCTGGCATTGGTGCATATCATGGAGAATTCGGCTTCCAGGCTTTTTCGCACCGTAAGGGTGTATTCGTGCAGAGCCGAATCAACAGCACAGTCCTGTTGCGCCCGCCCTTCGGCCGGCTTACGGAATGGATACTGAAGCTGTTGATGAAACGCTAAGAAGCCGCTGGAAAAGTCGCGTTTGAGGCCGGCGTCGCGGTGCTGACCTCATGCACGAGGCGCACGAGGTTATGATTCCGTATGCTAAAGGTACACTTCAATTGCCCGGCACGGTACGGAATGCGGGCTGCATGGCTGGTATGCATATCCGTAATTAATGCGTGTCTGCGTCGAGCACTGAAGGGGGCACGGCTGCCAGGGTGGAACTGGGCGATTGAAATCGGCACCGAGATTCTGAGAGCAAATTTGGCAACTGCCTTCGCAATGCCTAGCGTGAATGAATCGCGGCGCTACTTGGATTCGATCGTCGTCGATTCCCCAGCACTGTCGGATGTGAGCATCACACCTGTAACCAATGAGACCATCAGAGGAAGTTGGTTCATCCCAAAGAAAGCAGAGCCACGGGCGACCGTGTTGTACCTTCACGGCGGCGGGTACTCGTTCTACCCCAAGGCCTACGCCAATCTAATCGCGTTGATTACACTGGCGGCGCAGTCCAGGACATGGGCTCTCGACTACCGCTTGTCACCGGAGTACCGGTTCCCTGCACAGCTTGAGGATGCAGTCGGCGCGTACCGATGGTTACTCGACAACGGTACCGATCCCAACGAGTTGGTCATTGGGGGCGACTCGGCCGGGGGCAATCTGGCGCTGGCTTTGCTCTTATCGGCACGCGACTTGAAACTTCCTCTTCCGAAGCTGGCGTTCGCCCTTTCTCCGCCAACCGATTTGGAAGCGGCGATTGAATCCGAAGGGAGCAGCACAAGTCTCGTAAGGAACGAAGCATTCGACTGGATTGACCGGAGAATGCTGTTTAAATGGGCCGATTGGTTCTGTCAGCCCACGCAGCGCCGAGACCCATATGTGTCGCCGGCGTATGCTGATTTGCGGGGCGTTCCTCCCATTTACATTCAGGCCGGTCGCGCTGAAATTCTCTACGACAGCATCGCGGCGTTCGCCTCTCGCGCCAAGAGTCAAGGAGCCGGCGTGGTTCTGGATTCCTGGGCCGACATGAACCATGATTTCCAGATGTTCGGATACCAGGTGCCCCAAAGCGCCGAAGCGCTCCGGCGTCTCGGTGAAGTGATCAACCGCCATATTGCAGGATGAGCCTGCGGCGTGGTCCCTATTTCGAAGCCTTGCTTGAGGAGAGGCCCGACTCGGCTTTAACAATGGCCTTCTCGTACAGCACCCAGGAAAGGATTGCTTTTCTGGCTCCCTCTCGGGCCAGGCTGGTACTCAACTTCTTATCGGCTTGGTCGAAGGTTTCCTCGGCGTCCAAGTGGGCCTGGTACGCTTCGTCATCGGCTTCTTTCACGCTCTTTACAAACAGCTTGGTTTCGGGATCAATGGCCGGCCGACGTACGCGTCCACCACCATCGGCTCGCACGGCCAAGTCTTCGTAGGCCAATCTGAGATCGTCGCTCCAGGAGTCCTTCACCGCTTTTTGCATTGCCCAGAGAGCGTCGTTGGCCTTATCGGCCGTTCTCCGTACTCTCTTTTTCTCTCTCAGCCACTTCATGACGGACCAGTTCAACCCCTCTGTCATCAGCGCCTTCGCTTCGTCGACTTCAGCAAGCTTTCTCATGGTTCGAAGTCTTCCTCCCAAAAATATGGACAATAGCTCACAGCGCCCCAAGTAGTCCAGCTCAACAGGGACTGGCTCCAGAAATGAGAGAGATTGGACGAACGCATCACTGCTTGGCGCTCACTGCTCCCTCCGCGGTGTCGTTCCAAGCCGCCTGCTCTGCCGGTGGAATGAAGCTCATGGCCCGTTCAGCAAGCGCGGCAATCGTCAAACTGGGATTCACGCCGAGATTCGCCGCTACGACCGATCCGTCGCAGATGTACATATTCTTGTAGCCGAAAACGCGGTGGCGAGAATCGACCACGCCGTTTTCAGCGGAATCGGCGATTACGCAGCCTCCGAGACAGTGCGCCGTTCCGGGGACATCAAACAGGATCTCCGGAAGCATGCTCACCGCAGTGCCTCCGCTGAGACGGGCAAACTTCTCGGCGAACTCGTTCGCTTTGGGAATGTAGGTAGGAACTCTCTCTCCGCGGCTCACAAGAAATTTCCGGAAAGGCCAAAACAAACATCGTTCCCAGCCCATGTCAATGTGGCCTTCGAGCGCCTGCATGCAAAGTAGAATTACGGTTTCTCTGGCCCACTTCCAAGGCTGGAGAATGCGCAGAGTCTTCCAGGGGTGGCGTAGCAAGGAGGTCGCGAGATTCCTGAGCCACAGCGTCACCCGGCTCGTGCCAGGACGACCGCCGGTCATAATCGTGGTCAACATGCTCATCGTATCCGAGCCACTGGGATACCGAACTGCTTCAATATGGGTATGCTCGTCGATGTAGACTCCGGAGCCGATGGCAATACCTTTGGACAAATCCTCCTGGGAACCTGGTATGCGCACCCCGATCAGCGATTCGGAATTGGTGCGGACGCGTTTGCCGAGCTGAGCGCTGACAGCCGGCAACGAACCTTTCTCACGAAGATGAAAGAGCAGTTCCATCGTGCCGAGCGAGGATGCGGCGAAAACAACCGCACGGCAAGTGAGCCGCTTTGGGTTTCGATCGAACCAGGCAGTGGACTTTACGGTACGCACTTCATATCCGTCGCTGCCATCTTCCATGCGATGCAGCGGATTGACATCCACGACCTTCGTTTCCGGAAGAACCCTGGCGCCGTGCTTTTCGGCCAGATACAGGTAGTTCAGGTCCAGAGTGTTTTTCGCACCGTGACGGCAACCCATCATGCAGCCGCCGCACGCGATGCATGTGGTCCGGTCCGGTCCCTCTCCGCCGAAAAACGGATCATGCAAGGTTTTGCCGCCCGGCTCTGCGTCGGGGGATTGCAAAATGGCAACGTGTGTAGGGTAAAAAGTATGTCCGGCTCCAACTGCGTCGGCCACTTTTTTCAGCAGATGATCGGCAGGTCCAAGAATCTTGTTCTCGATAACACCGAGCATCCGGGAAGCCGTCGCATAGCTTCGCGGCATTTCTTTTTTCCAATCAGCCAAGCCAGCCCAGGAACCCATTTCCCATACTTTGTCCGGAGGCCGCAGCAGGGTAGCAGCGTAGGTGATCGATCCGCCACCCACCGCACAGCCGTGGAGAATGGTGACGTGTCTGAAGAACCGCATGTTGAAGAAACCGCGTAGCGCCAATTTCGGACACCAAAACCAGCGATGGATGAGCCAGTTGGTGGACGGCAGGTTCTCGGGCGTCCAGCGCCGGCCCATCTCGATAACGGCAACTCTATAGCCCTTCTCGGTAAGCCGGTGCGCAGTGACACTGCCCCCGAAACCGGAGCCAATAACTATGAAGTCAAAATCAAGTTGTTCGTCTTGCCGCCTCATGTTTTCTTCATCCAGACTGAGTGGAAACGCCGACTGAGTGAAGCGTTCTCTTCACACTGCTAGATTACCCGCGAGAATGGGGAACCGGTCTCCCTCGGTGGCCGGCATAACTTCAAGGTTCCGAAGACATTTACTTGCTTCGTTTGCACTGATGGAATCAGATCGACGAAAAAGTTGGCCCACGATGCGACAACTGATGAATACCATACCACCGGAGACGAAATAGCAAGTACCAGGACGGTTCCATAAATTCACCCGGCGCCCACGTCTAGCTGCATGGCCATGGTATGGCATGGCGTATCTTGGCAGAGTGATCGAAATTCACACCGATCAGAAATCAGTTTCCACCTGAGAGTGCCTTCTGCAATAAATGCTGGATTTCATTAAACTATTGTGCTACTGGAATAGGTCCGAGATTTTCAAGCCGGCGTGTAGGCCGGTCATGAGGACTTGAGCGAGACGGTTTGAATTTGCGTGCGTGAGCTGAAGCGAGGTTTCCCGATGACGGTTTTGGCGAAGTTGGAGGAAAATAAAAGTATGTCAGAGAATTTTTCAGGCCCCAGTGAAGAACGGATTGCCTACCTGGAAGGACTAGTCGGTCAAGCCAGAATCGCCGCCGCTGCTTTTACGCAATACACTCAAGAAGATGTCGACCGCATCGTCAAAGCGATGGTCTTGGCCGGACTCGAACAGGCTCAATACCTGGCCGAGTTGGCGATCAAGGAAACCAGGCTCGGGGTTCTGGAAGACAAGGCCCTTAAGAACATGGTGGCCACGGAGTTCATCTACAACTACGTCAAAGATAAGCGTACGGTTGGCGTCATCCGTGAGTTTCCGGAACGCGGTCTGGTGGAGGTGGCTGAACCGATCGGAGTTATCTTCTCGCTCACCCCGATTACGAACCCCACTTCGACGGTCCTCTTCAAATGCATCATGGCCATCAAGACCAGGAACGCAGTCATTTTCAGTCCGCACCCGAATGCCTGGCACTGTTGTCACGAGGCCGTACGGATCATGTATGAGGCAGCGCTGAAGCACGGCGCGCCCGAAGGTGTTTTTGCTTGCCTTGAGTCGCACACCCTGCAGGACAATGCCTACCTTATGCATCACAAGGACGTCGGCCTGATTGATGCCACCGGCGGGCCGAGCGCAGTGAAAGCCGCCTATAGCTCCGGCAAACCGGCCTTGGGTGTGGGACCGGGCAATACGCCAGTCTATCTGGAAAAAACGGCTGATCTGGACACGTCCGTGGTGGACATCATCACCTCCAAAACGTTCGATAACGGAACAATTTGCGCCTCAGAGCAGACGGTGGTGATCGACGATGAGATTTATGATCTCGTGCTGAAGAACTTTGCGGACCTGGGTGCGCACATCTGCAATGAGAAAGAGACAAAGCTGCTGGGCCGCACGGTGATCGATCCCGAAACCGGATTCATGCAGCCAATGGCAGTCGGCCAGAAGGCCACCGATATCGCCCGCATGATCGGTCTTTCCGTGAAGCCGAACACTAAACTCTTAATTGCGCCGATTCGCGGTGTAGGCCGCGAACATCCGCTGTCGGTCGAAAAACTGTTCCCGGTGCTCGCGGTTTACCGTGCTAAATCCGTCGATGAGGCGCTCAAAGTGTGCGTGGACGTGAACCATGCCGGCGGGCTTGGACACACGGCGGTGATTTTCTCGAACAACGATGAGATCATCCGGAAATTCGGCGAGATGATGAACGCAGGGCGGATCATTGTGAATTCGCCGGGCTCCGTCGGAGCGCTTGGCGGCATTTACAACGACATGGTACCCACCTTCTCATTCGGATGCGGCACCGGCGGCGGCAACAGCACGACTGATAACGTAAACATATATCACTACTTGAATATCAAACGCATGTCTCGAAGGACACCAGCGCATATGTGGCTCCGCATTCCCAATCACATTTACTTCAACTTGAACGCCGTGGAAAACCTGCGCCAGTTCGCATCGCGCTCGACTGTGATCGTTACCAGTTCACTTTTGGAGCAAATCGGCCACGTAGATATTGTCCGGCGCTACCTTCCACAGCAGACTCGCGTCCATGTCGAGGTCATCCCTGATGCGGAGCCCGAGGTCAAGGTCGTCATGCAAGGCGTGGAGGCGCTCAAACTTTACAAGGCGGACCAAATCATTGCGCTGGGCGGCGGGGCCGTGCTCGATGCGGCGAAGATCATGAAGCTCAAGTACGAATCACCGGAGGCTGACTTACAGGAGCTGGCCGCTCCGTTCCTCGATATCCGCAAGCGCGTGGTCCAGTTCCCGACCGAAAAGATCAACCCGGCGCGGTTGATCGCCATCTCGACTACCAGCGGAACGGGAAGCGAGGTGACGCCGTTTGCCGTCCTCTCCGACAAAGAGCGTGGACGCAAGGTGACGCTCGCCGATTACTCGCTGACTCCAGATGTGGCGATCATCGATCCGCAGTTCGTCATGTCAATGCCGAAGGGCCTCACCGCCGATACCGGCGTCGACTGTTTGACCCACGCAATGGAAGCTGCCGTTTCGCTTTACGCTTCGCCCTACTCGGACCCCAACGCCATGCAGGCGATTCAACTGGTGTTCAAGTACCTGCCCATTGCTTATGAGCACCCCCAGAATGAAGAGGCGCGCTGCATGATGCACAATGCCGCCTGCATTGCGGCGATTGCGTTTGCCAACGTGTCGGTAGGCGTCAATCACGCGCTGGCGCATGCCTTCGGTGCACGCTTCGGCGTCCCGCACGGTCGGGCCAACGGGCTCATGTTGCCGCACGTAATTGCGTATAATGCGTCGGTGCCAAGCAAGTTCATGCCGTCCCCGAATCAGCGCGGATACGGCGCACACAAGAAATATGCCGCCATAGCCGACATGCTTGGTCTGGGTGGCGACACGGTCGAGGAAAAGGTGAAGAACCTTGTGGCGGCGACAGAACAGTTGCTCGACCAAGTCGCGATTCCACGTTCGATTGCCGAGTTGGGGATCTCGAAGGAGGAATTTGAGCGGGCGATGCCCGACTTGGTCAGGAGTGCCTTTGAAGATCCCTCCGGGCGGACGAACCCTCGCATGACGCTGATGAGCGAAATGGTCGAGCTGTTTTGGAGTGCTTATCAAGGACGTGGCTTGGCGAAAGTGGCCCGTGCGTCTCAGCAATAAACAGCGTCATGGAAGGGTGTGCGTATGACAACGAATGCCGTTTGGCTCAAGATTGACGCGGAACGCTTGGTCCATGCCTTGCATCAGGCCTGTGAGAACCTGAACAGTGCCGAGCGTGAAGTGGCTTTGGATTTTTCTTTCGTGCGCCGAATCGATCCGGGCGCGCTCAGGGCGATGGAAAAATTAGCCGGCGTTGCTGACGATAAAGCCGTCAAGGTCGTGCTGCGCGGAGTCAACGTCGATGTTTACAAAGTGCTGAAGCTGGTGAATCTGACGCCACGATTCTCGTTCCTCGCCTGAGATGAGAGCCAGCAGTTACGGGAGTTACACGGTGACTGGGTGACCGCCCCGTGAAAAGATGGGGGCGTAATCGCTCCCAAGATACAGAAGGGCACCTTCATGGCAGATAATCGCAACCAAAGTTTACTCTCCTCCGGAGACGCTCTTTTCCTGTATTTCGAACGCGAGGGCCAACCGATTAACGTCGCGTCGGTCAGCGTGCTTGAGGGGGTGGTCCCGCTTGACCGTTGCAGAGAGTTCATCGAATCGAAGGTTCCCCTCATCCCCCGCTATATGCAGCGTGTGGTCGCCCCTCTGTACAATATCGACCTTCCGGCCTGGGAATACGACCCCGAGTTCGACGTGCGCAACCACGTTCGCGAGGTCGTGTTGAAGCGAGGAACGGAGGCCGAGTTTAAGGACGTAGCCGGCCGCATCCTGAGCACCACTTTAGACCGGAACCGGCCGCTGTGGGACTTTACTCTGGTGCACGGGCTGAAAGGCAATCGCACCGGCGCGGTTATCCGGATGCACCATTGCCTTGCCGACGGAATTGCGGGAGTCGGACTGCTAAACGCCCTCATGGATCCGAGCCCCACTCCACCGCGATTGCCCAAGGATAAGGAACACTTCCAAATACCGCCGCGACAGACTGGCGAGAAGTCGTTGCTGAACGGCTTGATCAGCTCGTCGGTGACCGCCGTGCAACGAATTCTTGCCGCCGAATCAGAGTTGCTGACCCTCGCCAAGCAAGTGATCGCAGGTGTAGAAAAACAGACTGAAACGGCAGCGACCCAAGCCGAGCCTGCTCCTAACCCTGACGCGCGAATTCCGCTCATGGACGAATTGAAACGTGTGCTGCCGGAGCTCGCTGCGGCCCCCAACCGCCTGCCATTCAACGTGGTCTGCCGCGGACCTCAGAAGTTCAACTGGGCCGAAATCCCGCTGGCGGAAATAAAGGCCGTAAAGCAAGCCTGCGGCGCCACGGTTAACGATGTCGTACTCGCGGTCGTGACTTCGACCGTACGGCGCTATGCGGAATTACACGGTGTTCAGCTTAAGAAACAGCGAGTGAGAATCATCGTTCCAGTAAATATCCGTGGCAACGCGCAGGCAAGCGACCTGGGAAATCGGATCACGTTTCTTCCCGTCGACATCCCGCTGGATATCGTTGATCCCCGTAAGCTGATCGATGCAGTGCGTGCGGCCGTGGCCCGTGCCCGGAGCGCACATATGGCCGAGTTGGTGGGCCTGCTCGGAACCTGGCTGGCAACGATTCCGAATGCTTTGCAGGCGCTCGTAGGGCCGCTGGTGAGTCAGTTGCCTCTCAGCCTATGCAATCTCATCTGTACAAACGTGCCCGGCCCCCAGGTTCCCCTTTACTTCCTGGGTCATCGACTGCTCTCCTGTCATCCGTATGTGCCGATCGGCGGTGAGATGGGAATGAACTGCGCCGTTCTGACTTATGACGGCACCGCATTCTTCGGGTTTACCGGAGATGCGCATGCAATTCCCGACCTTAAGCTCCTGGACAAGCTGCTCGAAGCGAGTTTTGCGGAGCTGCTGAAGGCAGTCGGCTTGCATCGGCCACGACGGAACAGGGTACGGTCCAGGCCACATGCCGCGCCCGTTCCCGCCGCAACGCCGGCCGCTCCCAAAGTCGTGGTAGCGCCAGTAACGACCGCCTCTCCGGCCGAATCCGCGAGAGAACCGGAGGCCAAAGCAGCGGCAGGCGAAGAGGCGATTCCGCTAAGAGTGGGGGCGTAACATCACCCCAGCGAGCGGTGCTCGCCGGGGACCCCGACAAGGCGATCGCAACCAGTTTTTTTGCAGCTTTATTGCGGCCGAGGACGTACGGAAGGGCCTGGCGCAGACAGGCCATTCGCCGCCAACCGTACGCCCGGCTCCTTCGCAAGGTATACCTTCCGCGAATCTGGTCTAGCCGTTCGGCTAGGTCGTGGGTTTGCCGCGCCGGCGCTTCCGATTGGTATTACCAGTCCGCTTAGTATTGCCGGTCCGCTTTTCCAGTTCTGCTATGCGCTTGCGGAGTTCCTGCAATTCGCGCCCTTCAGCTTGTTTTTCCGACACGGTGCTCTGGATAAAATTCTTCACCAGTTGCAGAGGAGAGCCGGCTGCGGACTGCACCTCGCTTAACCCGTTTTCAACCGTGTTCTGCACTTTGTGATAGGCATCGAATGCCGAATTCAAATACCACATAATGAACTCGCGCCCGACATGGTCCGAGGCGACGATCAGTTGGCGAAGCAGCTCCAGCGGGAGCCCCGTTGGCTTCTCTCTGGCATCTTCCATGACGATCTGCATCAGAGACACGCGGGTCAGATCTTCGCCGGTTTGGGAATCGATAACCTGGACCTCAGTTCCATTTCGGATCAAAGCGGCCACTTCGTCTAAATTGACGTACCGGCTGGACGACGTGTCGTATAACCTTCTGTTTTTGCCGTACTTCTTGAAGATTACCTTGGTCGATTGCGTTGAACCGTCATTGCTGTTGCCCCGCAACATTTTTACCCCCCGACTATTGACATCCGTGACTAAATATACTAGCTTAGGGTCGATTGTTGCAATGCAACATGGAGGACGTTATGCCACGAAATACGAAGAAGCCAGCCGAACCCGAGAACCAGTTATCATCCTTTGCCTCCCTGCTGCTGGGATGGACGCAGCAAGGTATCGATAGTTTCCTGGCCACGCAGCGAATCCTCGCCGACTTTGCAACGCGCAAGAGCGCCGGCGCGATAAAGAGTCTGCGGGAAGGGATGTCCGGCCCCGAGAACTCTCCCACCGCGATTCTGACCGAACTCGCCGTCGAGGGAACTGCAAGTCTTACCGAAGCGCAGAGAGTCCTGCTGAATCTGTTGGAGCAGGAAAATGGGATCGTAATGGACGCCGTGGCGGAACGCGTCGAGGGCTACGGCCCTGCCGCGTCCATGGCGAACCGTTTGCGCCGTGGGATCGACACGCTGGTCCAGATGCAGCAGGAGTTCCTGACAATTGCGAGCAAACATGTGCAGGGGCGGCTGGAGAAAACCAAAGCCGGCGAAGTCCCGGATGCCGCGTGTCTGGTCGAAGCCGCCCGCGATGCAATGGAGAACTTCGTTCGCGCACAGAAGAAGCTCCTGGATGTGATTGTTGCAGACGGAGCCAAACCAAAGGGCGGCAAAGCCGAGGAGAGCAAGAAAAAGATCGCGCTATCCGGCATTGCGCGCGAAGCGGCAAGTTCGTTCATTGATGCTCAAAAGAATCTATTGGACCTCGCCGGACAGCAGGTCAACGTCAATCTGCAGGTAGCGGGGCGTCTGGGGGAAATGGCGAATCTGCTTCGGCTGAGTCCCCTGCCAACTATTACTGGGGACAGCGTGAAGAGTTTTGTAGAGGCCGAGAAAGCCGTGCTCGACTCAATCATGAAGCCCGGCAACGGCGCGAAGAGCGCGCCTAAAGCGGAGCGCGCTGCAAAGCGGCAGACTGGCCGCCGTCGCGCGACCAAGGCAAAAGCAGCAGGGGCCTAACGCGCGAACGTTATCTTAGTGAGGCGCTTTGTCTCCTGCTTGATGCAGCATCATGATGGAATTGCGGTTCGTGCCGTTGGCTTCGCCCGGCGGCACGAATCTTGCCGCTCCTGCACGAAGGTGCGCGTGGTTTTTAGTCCAGACGTTGTGACGCAGCGCCGACTCCGGCGTCATCGATCACCAGCCCGATATAGCGGTGCCGTTCGCCAGCTCTGCACGGTTCGAAGGGTCGCTCGCGCCGTAAAGCAACGAAAGATGTCCGGCTGCCATCTTAGTTAGGGCTAGGAAGCCCGTTTCTTACCGCGGGCTTGGCGGCGCTGACATTTACCATGGCTTCGAGAGAACTCCTTCGGAAGAAGCAAACGAAAACTGAAATCCCAATCTGGAACGAGGCGCTGTGTGCTATCGACCTCGTGTTGCTCCATGCCTCTCCCGTTTGCTACGGCTTGGGTATACCGCATGGTGAAGGATCCGCTGTTGTTGTAATCCCGGGGTTTCTCGGGTCAGACCGCTATCTGATTCAACTGAATTCGTGGCTCGAACGCATCGGGTATCGGCCATATCGTTCTGGTATCGCGCCCAATGCAGAGTGTCCGAACCTGCTCATTCAAAACCACCTGAATGCGATCATCGACAGGGCTGTCACCGAGACGGGTCGGAAGGTAGATCTCATCGGCCACAGTCTCGGCGGTATTATGGCCCGCTCTTTGGCGAGTCAGAGGCCGGACGACATCGCCTCGATTATTACCCTCGCATCACCGTTCCGTGGAAACACGTACCACCACACCGTCCATCGCGCGGCCGAGGTTGTTCGCAGGTACATTCTAAAGGAGCACGGTTCTGAGGTGCGGCCCGCCTGCTACACGCACCGTTGCACCTGCGATTTCTTGAATCATCTGCGCTGCAACGTACCCCCATCCGTAATGGTGACCGCACTCTACACGCGAGATGACGGGATCGTTGACTGGCAATCTTGCAGGACGGGCGATTCTGATGTGGATGTCGAGGTTACCGGAACGCACGTTGGACTGGTATTCAACGCCGCTGTTTACACCGTCATAGCCAATCGCCTGGCTCAGGTCCAATCGCGAACCAACTGCAACCAAGAAGACCGTCGTCATCGCGATGTGCTTAACGTGTTCAACTGCGGCAGGTAAGCTTTACTGAGCTGAAACACGAGGCAGCAGCCGGTCCAACACTGTCTGTTCCAACTTAATGGACAGGCGGCCACTGTATAGCATGGCGCTACACTGCACCTTCATCAAATCCTTGAAAGTGAGTGGCAAACCTGCTTTCGAGCCGCTCGTCAACCAGTTTTGCAGACCATGGCGGGCGAAGGTATAGGCCATAGACACACCAGACCCTCGGATGTCGGCGATAACCCCGTCCAGCGTGAACAGCACCTTCGATAGCATAATCAGGGATGAGGTGAAGCGAATGCCTTTGGCGGCGGTTTGTTGCAACAACCGCATGGCGTCCACGGCGCCCGGCACCCGCCTCAAGGGCAGCCTCTCGAAGAATCCCGCGACGGTCTGACGAATTATCCGCGCCTGCTTTGAATCATGCCTCGCTGTGCCGCCTTGGCTCAGGGCTTGAATCTCACTGGCAGCACCTACCGGGTCGCGTAAGCCAACCATAAGAACGAGAAGCGCCAAGTGCCGCCGTTGCTGGCGGCTCAAACGTTCCGTCAGAGCCCAATCGAGAATAATCAGTTCTCCAGTTTGATTGTCATAAAACAGATTGCCTGCATGGGGATCGGCGTGGAACAGCGCACTTTCCTGCGGCGCGAAAAGAGGTACGGCAATCAGCGCTTCGATCAGCCGCTCAGCCACCTGCCCACGACGCCACGCAGGCATTCGAGCAACCGCTTCGGTCACTTTTTCCCCATGCTCCTCGCTCATTGCCGTAACCCTGGAGGTACACAGCGCCGGATAAACCCGTGGCACTCGAACCCTGGACATGGAATCGTAAAGGGCGAATGCCTCGACTAGCGTCTTCTGCTCACCAACAAAATGGGTCTCGTGCCGCAGCAGTCGACGAACCTTAGTGAACGTATCGGTGAGTACGTTCTTCGCGAGACCATATTCGCGATGCTTCGATCCGAAAAAGTCGGCCAGGCCTCGCAACAACTCCATATCTTCGGCGAAGTACGCGGGGATGTGAGGTTTCAGGACCTTGAAGACTCCGGCTTGACGCTCACCAGTGTCGGGGTTGCGCCATGTAAAGCGCACGACCGCGCTGACACTCGCCTCGGACAATATGACTGGTTCGACGCGAACCGCAAAGCTCTCAATCCGCGTCCCCAATTCCTGTTGAACAATGGCGCAGATTTCCCCTGCGTTCACGTCGCGGATTCCGTTCTCCAGTTGAGAGAGAGCCTCCCGCAAGGCAGGACGCAGATAGCGGTTTCGCGCAATCACCTGGCCTAGCTTCTGGAGGCCGGGGACTTTTGCGATTAGCCGCAGCAATCGGGTCTCGGGCGAAGTATTCGGTGGAAGCTCGAATTGCTCCAACAGCTTGGGAGCGAGCCGCGCATCGGACAATTGCGCAACAACAAACAGCATCGCATCGCGGACGGGTGGACGCCAATTCTCATACTCCGCCGGAACCAATGCCTCCGCCGGCACAAACTTCTCGACGATCAATTTCCCGACTTCAGCACGCAGCAATCGACCGGCAGGGCTCCGCAGTGCGGCCTCGATCGCGCTGATCTTCTCGGCGGTCGTGGCATTTTCCGGCGCCAGGCGCGCCATGAAGGTGTACACCTGTTCCGGTGAAGAACGGCCCAAGAGCCCTTCTATGAAAGACAGATTCGACATGCGAAAGCCTCACGCTCGACTGCAATCCCGGAAAGGTAGCGGCCGGGCCGCCAAGGCACACAATCCCTTTCCCCGCCCGCTGCTCACATCACTTACTCCATGCGATTGTAACTTGCAGTGACGGGCATCACCCGCTCGTGCAGGCATTCGACCACGCACTTCCCATTTCCGAATTAATTCTGTTTTGTCTTGCCAGCCAGCGGCATTTCTGCTCACAAATGCATCTTAAAATCTAGTAGGCTTCAGGTCCCACGACTTTCGCTCGGGAAAGTCCATGACTATCCGCACTATCAATGAAGTGTTCTATAGCGTGGTTGAGCGAAACCTCGATCGCGTCCTGACGATCAGGCGCCATGGAAAATGGATCTCGATCTCGTCTCGCGAGCTCTACCGCGACGTCGTGGGAGTCGCACGCGCGCTGCGAAGCTGGGGCATTGGGGAAGGCGATCGTGTCGCTATCCTGAGTGAGAACCGTCCCGAGTGGGCTGTGGCTGATTTCGCCACGATGCTGTTGGGTGCGGCGACTGTACCCATTTACGCCACCCTCACGCCCGAGCAAACGTTGCACCTCCTGCGTGATACCGGGGCGCGAGTTATCTTCATCTCTACCGCCGATCAACTCCGCAAGGTAATGGGCATCACGGACCGCTGCTCGATCGAGAAGATCGTGGTCATGGACGATGTCAACGCTTCCAACATCGTCCCCATGGAACGCCTGATGCGGAGCGGCCCCGAAACGCGCGATGAGGCGTTTGATTCGCGGGCACTTGCGGTCGGACCCGATGAACTTGCGACCATCATCTACACTTCCGGCACAACGGGTACGCCGAAGGGCGCGATGTTAACGCATGGGAATCTGGCGTCCAACCTTCTGCATTCGCTCTATCTGTTCCCTTTCGAGTGTGGACAGGTGAGCATCTCTTTCATGCCTCTGTCCCACGTCTTCGCCCGGCATGTGGACTACGTCATGTTATGGCGCGGGTTGACCGTCGCGTACTGCCCTTTCCACGACGAACTGTTGTCCACAGTCGGCGACGTCAAGCCCGACGTTTTCGTGGCTGTGCCTCGTATATACGAAAAGCTGTACAGCAAGGTGCGGAGCAAGTTCAACGGTGGAGTGAAGCGAAAATTTTATGACTGGGCGATGCGCGTAGGCCGGGAGCACAAACACGAAGTGCTGGCGGGCAAAACGCCTGCCGCAATTCAATGGCGATTGGCCGACAAGGTATTTTTCTCGAAAGTGAGAGCCGTTCTGGGCGGGCGCGTCAGGCTTTTTGCTTCCGGCGGCGCGCCTCTGAGCCGCGATGTGCTCGACTGGTATGCGAGCATTGGAATTCCGATTTACGAAGGCTATGGCCTAACCGAGACTTCGCCCATTATCGCCGTAAACAATTTCAAGTCTTGCCGCTTCGGCAGCGTGGGGCCGGTAATCGAGAACGTTGAGATCCGGATAGCTGTCGACGGTGAAATCCTGGTTAAGGGTCCATCGATATTCAAGGGGTACTGGAACATGCCCGAAGAGACGGCGGCCGTGTTTGAGGGCGAGTGGTTTCATACAGGGGATGTGGGCCATCTGGATGCCGAGGGATTTCTCTACATCACGGACCGCAAGAAGGACCTTATCAAGACCTCCGGCGGCAAGTTCATTGCGCCGCAACCGATTGAATGCAAGCTGAAGGCCAGCCCGCTGGTAGAAGAGGCCGCAATCATGGCCGACCGCAGGAAGTTCGCGTCGGCGATTATTGTGCCGAGCTTTCCAGCGCTGGAAGACTGGGCCGCGGTAAATCGCGTGCCGTTCGCCTCGCGCGAGGAGTTGATTGCCACTCCAGAGGTATTCGCTCTTTACGAAAGCATCGTGTCCGGCGTGAACGAGGACCTGGCGCAATTCGAAAAGATCAAGAAATTCATTATCGTGTCCGACGAGTTCTCAATGGCGAATGGGGCACTCACACCCACCATGAAACTAAAGCGGCGATACATTGAGCAGCGCTACAGCAAGGAACTAGACGAGCTTTACAACAGCGAGACCGAAGTTCTCAGAGCGGGGTAACGGGCGAACCTGCATCCCGCTGAATCGGGCGGTATCGCCTGCCAGCGCCGTGTCTTGAAGAGATAGTTCTTACTGCAAGTTCTCGAAAACGCCGGCCGCGCCCATCCCGCCGCCGACACACATGGTAACGATCCCGTAACGCGCCTGGCGACGCTTCAATTCGCGAATAATGGTGGCCGTGAGTTTGGCGCCGGTGCACCCAAGCGGATGCCCCAATGCGATCGCGCCGCCATTGGGATTGATGCGAGCCGGGTCCAGGCCGCCTTCCCTGATGACCGCCAGCGATTGCACGGCAAACGCCTCATTCAGTTCGATAACATCGATATCACTCAACGTCAGACCGGCCATCTTCAGCGCTTTCGGAATGGCAAAGACGGGCCCCAGTCCCATTTCCTCCGGTTTGTAGCCGGCCGTCGCAAATGCCAGATAACGCGCTAGCGGCTTGATACCCAGGGCTTGCGCCTTTGCCGCGGACATAACCACGGCCGCCGCCGCGCCATCTGACATCTGCGATGAATTCCCTGCTGTAGTCACGCCGCGAGCGTGAAATGCGGGCCTGAGCGAGGCAAGCGTTTCCATTGTGGTCTCGGCCCGCGGGCACTCATCCGCCTTGAACACGCTCTCGACTCGCTTCGGCTTGGAGCCGTTCGGCGTGGTGAAACTGACGGGCACTTGTACCACTTCGTCCTCGAACTTGCCTTCCGCGATCGCCGCCAGAGCCTTCTGGTGCGACTGGTAAGAGAATTCGTCCGCCTGCTCGCGAGTGATGCCGTATCGCTTGGCCAGCCGCTCGGCGGTCAGGCCCATTGACAGATACGCATCCGGATAATTTGTCACCAACCATGGGTTGGGCGAAATCTTGTGCCCTCCCATGGGAATCATGGTCATTGACTCAGTGCCGCCGGCGAGGATCACCTCCGCCGCGCCAACCATAATGCGTTCGGCCGCCATGGAGATCGCCTGCAGCCCCGAGGAGCAGAAGCGATTGACCGTCATCGCCGATACTTCCAGCGGCAATTCGGCGCGCAAGGAGGCTATGCGGGCCACGTTCATGCCCTGCTCAGCTTCAGGCATCGCACAGCCGAGAATCACATCCTCGATCTCATGGGTTGGCAGTTGCGGCACGCGAGCCAGCGCGCCCTTTATCGCCACTGCCGCGAGTTCATCGGGGCGCGTTGCCCGCAACGTGCCTTTGAAGGCTCTGCCAACGGGGGTGCGGACTGCTGAAACAATTACGGCATCATTCATACTTGCCACTGTGAGTTACCTGAAGTCTTAGTGTTAGTGAACCGGTTTCGGTGGATCAGCTCATCCATCTGAACGCAAACACCTATGGGGTGACGCATTCAGTTCCTTAGCGGCTTCCCCGTTTTTAGCATGTGGGCAATACGCTCCCGCGTTTTTGGTTCGCCGCACAGCGACTTGAATGCTTCACGCTCCAAATCCAGCATGTGCTGCTCGCTGATTTGCATGTTTGGCGTGACGTTGCCGCCGCAGAGCACCTCGGCAATCTTGATGCCGATCTTCTGATCGTGGTCGCTGATGTACGCGCCCTGCCGCAGAATATGTACGCCAAGCTTGAGCAGCGCCAGGACGCTTTCCCCCGGCGCGGAAATATCGTTGCGCACGCGCGGTGGACAATATCCCGCCCGAATCAAATCGAGAGCACGCGCCTTCGCGTCGGCCACGACGCGTTCGCGGTTCATGGTGACCTGATCGCCCGGAGACAGGAATCCATAACCGCGCGCCTCTTCCGCCGACGTAGACACCTTTGCCATTCCGACGGCTTCAAATACCCGCTTGAGCGCCTCGACAACCTCTACCGATTGGCCGCGTCCGCCTGGGTTTACGGCTTCAGCGCGGTCCATCGCACGCAGCAGCATCTCTTTCAGTCCGCCGCCCGCGGGAAGCAAGCCCACGCCGGCTTCCACCAGTCCCATATACAACTCAGCATGCGGCTGGCGAGCTGCGCCGTGCAGAGCGATTTCGCAACCGCCGCCCAGCGTCATCCCGAACGGCGCCACCACAACCGGCTTTGGCGAAAACTTGATCGACTGCGCCATGTGCTGAAAGCTGCGCACCATCAGGTCGATGTCATCCCATTCTTCCTCCTGGATTGCCAGGAGCAGCAACATAAGGTTGGCGCCGGCGCAAAAATGCGGGGCATCATTCGTAATGACGAATCCGTCGAACTTTTCTCCCGTGCCATTTTTCAACGTCTCGGTAACCAGCGTGATAATGTCGCCGCCGATGACGTTCATCTTGGAGTGGAACTCCAGGCAGCCGATACCATCACCCAAGTCAACCAGCGAAGCCCCTGGATTCTTCTTCACAACTCCATTGACCTTCTTCGCAACCTGCACCGAGCCAGTACCTCGCGGCACCGGCACGCTCTCATAGCCGCCGGTTCTGAGGTCGAAGTACGCGCTCGCCGACGCGGCACGTGGCTCGTCAACGTACCAGGAGCGCCGGCCCGACGCCAGCAGCCGCTCGACGTTCGGCGCAATAGCCTGCCCGGATTTCCTCATGCGTGCCACGGTAGCTTCCACGCCCGCAGCATCCCAAAGTTCGAATGGCCCCATTTCCCAGTTGAATCCGAGACGCATCGCCCGATCGATCTCGACGATGGAATCCGAGATCTCGCCGATACGATTTGCGGCGTAGGTCCAGAGGTCGCTCAGAGCCGACCATAGAAATTGACCGGCGCGATCCGGTTTCGAGCCATTCGACCCGAGCAGCATCGGCAGCCGTTGCCCGGCGTCCTCGATCTGGCTCGCCATTTCCAGGACTGGGAATTTCGCTTTCTGCCGCGGACGGTACTCTATCGTCTTCCAGTCAATGCCAAGTATCTGCTCGCCTTCGGTGGATTTGACTTTCTTGTAAAAGCCCCCTCCGGTCTTGTCGCCCAGCCATCGGCGCTCCAGCATCTGGTTGAAAAACTCGGGCAGCCGCAGCTCGCTGCGCTCATCGCAAGCACCACACGGCGAAGCACCAGAAGCGCTTGGACCAGCAGCACCGTTGAGCAGATTGTGCACCACATGCCCGAGCACGTCGAGACCGACCATGTCGATGGTGCGGAATGTGGCGGACTTCGGCCAGCCAACCGCCGTGCCAGTGAGCGCGTCCACTTCCTCGATGCTCATATCGATCTGCTGCATGAGGCGGAAGATGTTCAACACGGAAAACGCACCGATACGATTAGCGATGAAATTAGGTGTGTCTTTGGCGAAAACTGTACCCTTGCCCAGGCGCACGTCGCTGAAGTTCGCGATAGCCTTTAGCGCCTCCGCATCCGTCTCCGGCGTGGGAATGATTTCCAGCAGGCGCATGTAACGCGGCGGATTGAAGAAGTGCGTGCCAAACCAGTAGCGACGAAAGTCATCGCTGAATCCTTCGGCGATGCGTGATACCGGGAGGCCGCTGGTATTTGTCGTAACGATGGTGCCTGGGCGGCGAATGGCCTCTACCTTCTTCAGCAGGGCGCGCTTGATTTCAAGGTCTTCGACTATAGCCTCAATCACCCAGTCGGAATCGGCGACGAACGCCAGATTGTCATCGAAGTTGCCAACCGTGATCAGATTGGCAAGCGAAGAATTGGTCAACGCAGCGGGCTTGGCTTTACGTACCGCTTCCAATCCTGCCTGAGCGATACGGTTACGGGCATCTCCTACGGAGCCGGAGGGCGCCACATCGAGCAGGAACGAGTTCACACCGGCGTTCGCCAGAAGCGCGGCAATGCGCGCTCCCATAGTCCCGGCGCCCAGGACGGTTACTTTTTCAATACGCTTCATAGGGTCAGGCTATCTCGGCCCTCCAGTTTGTGAACGGCTGATTGGTAGGATGCCGGCAAGGTCTCAATGGCTCATTTGCATGCGTCATTTTTTCGTCGTTCGAGCCAACCCCGGCGCCCTCTTGGCAAGCTACGTTCGTCCTGCTTCAAAAAATGCAATATATTCAACGACTTGCAAAACCAGAGACCTTCCTCTTGCTGTTTCAATTCGGGACTGTCGACTTTAACTCCGTTGTGCAATTCAAACTCACGAGATAAGCGAAAAGGTGTATAAGAGAGGTGCCCGAGGTCTTGCGATTTGCAAGTAATCAATCGCTGGGACATACCCTAAACACCTCTGGCATTTGGTTAGTGTTTGGCTCTCGGATTTGCAAGTGAACGTCAACCTGTTTTGCGATCATCACTTGATCAGAATCGAGGTGCAAATCGAATTCAACTAACCTGCACATTAAAGGTCTAACTTCGTAAGTTGAGGGCCGCAAGAAATTGCGGCCCTTGCTCGTTGGAACGACCGAATTGTGTCTTAAGCCTCCAAACTAAGGCCTGAAATCACCGCCGGCATTATCCGAATGGGTGTAAACTGCGCGGTCAGAAGGGAGACTGGCCGGAAGTGTAGCCGGCTGGCCGTGACTCCGGGGGATTAAAAGATGTCAGAGCACTTAATATATAGCTGGGACGATGACAAGGGCGGACACTTGGTTTGCTCTGAGTGCCTCAGAGCTTTGGGTAACGCTGCCGTATGCGGAAGCGATGATCCGCAAGTAACGGCACGGGAAGTCTGCGACTATCCCGCGGAAATAGAGAAAGACTAACCGTATCGAGCAGCGTTGCGGGTAAGACTCCTCGCAATCGCGCCAGGACGCCTGTTTTCGAGCCAACGGAAGACCCTGCGATCAGTTCACCGTCCCCTTCCTGCGTAAGCCAGTTCCCATTCTGGTAAGGCCACGTTCCCCCGCCCGGAACTGTGCATCACAGAACACTTCGACATCCCTGAGCGGCGACAAGCCGGCGCGGCTGAGCACGCGTGCAAGCTGGTCACGGGCGTAGTTTTAACAACTGCTGAACCTTGTCCAGTAGAACTGCCGGGCCCTCTAGCTTGTGTACAAAAGCCTCTACATGTTCCAATCCAGCAGGCTCTTCCGTTGCTGAGAGCAAAAGAACAGGTAAGCCGGGGCGAACTGCCTTCAATTGGGCAGCCATGGAACACGCAGACCTGTTCATCTGCAAAACTGATTCCCCACCGCAGGTTTTGGAGAAGATTGCAGGACTACTTAACGGTCGCTCTTAACGCGGCCCCCATCACTCTAATCGGTTTTTCAAAAAACATTAGACGTTGACCACAAGCGCGCGGCATACGTCTAGTCCAGGGTGTATGCACCTACCCGCGTCTGCCAAGTACTAGGTATTTACCTTACTCAATATTAAGGTATAACCCGAAGTAATCTACAGGGTACTATGGACTGCCATAGCGGTATCTAACTTGTAACTTCTCCTTCAACAAACCTTCCGCAGGTTTTGAGAAGGAGAAGCAGTGAAATCCCGCAGTGCATTTATCTTCTGTGTTTTATTCTTTGTTTCGAGCGCTTTCGCCCAGGTAGCCATCACCCCCTCGACTACGCTCTCGGCGGAGAGGGCAAACAACACCAATCTCACCGGGTTCAACGGCACCACCAACGGCAACGTCAAGCCAGGTAGCGTCAGCAAGGTTGATATTCACACCCTGCTTTATGCCGGCGCAACCACGAAAGTATTTGCCCACTACATGCCATGGTGGGACAGCTCGGGTCACCCCAGCATCGGCCTTGGCGATGAAGCCAATCCGGCCGTTGCCAGCGCCCAGGTAGCCGACGCCATCAGCCGCGGCATTGACGGTTTCATGATCGACTGGTACGGCCCGCAGAATACCCACCACAACACGGCGACGATGAACATCAAGGCAACGGCGGAAGCAAGTCCCAACTTCGAGTTCGCTATTTGCGAGGACTCCGGCTCGTTGAAAGGTGCCGCCAATCCCACGGCGAAGCTGCTGAGCGACATTCAATACATGGCCGACACCTACTTCAGCTCGCCCCGTTATTTGCTGTGGAACGGACGCCCGGTGATCATGTTTTTCCTGAATAGTTCCCAAGCCATCAATTGGGCGACTGTGCATGCGCGGGCTGCTGGAAATCCATTGTTCGTCTTCCGCAACGCGAGTGGGTTTGCCCATGCTGAGTCCGATGGCAGCTTCAGTTGGACGAACGTTTCCAGCAATGTCAACGACATGGGATTGACTGCCGAGGACAGGTTCTACGAAGCAGGACTCGCGCACCTGTCGGAGTTGACGGTTGGCTCGGCGTACAAAGGATTCAACGACGGCCTCGCTTCCTGGGGCTCGAATCGCATTATGAATCAGCAGTGCGGGCAGACTTGGCTGGCGACCTGGGCCGAGGTTGGAAAGTTCTATTCGGCCTCGAATCAGCTTCCGTTTTTGCAGATTGCCACTTGGAACGATTACGAGGAAGGAACGGAGGTCGAAACCGGCATCGACAACTGCGTCGCAATAACCGCAGCCCTGTCGGGACAAACGCTGAGTTGGGCCATTTCCGGGCAGGAAAACACGCTGGACCATTACATGGTCTACGTTAGCTCCGATGGCCAGAACCTCATGCCGCTGATGGATGTGCCGACCGGCAGCTATTCGATAAACCTGAGCGGCTACGCTTTCCAGCCTGGCAACTACACCCTTTATGTCCAGGCGGTTGCCAAGCCGGGGCTGTTGAACCACATGTCGGGAGCTGTCGCGCTGCAACAGTAAAACGACGATCTCGGCCTGGCTAAGAATCCCAGGCCGGGAAGCAATCCGTGAAGCGAATGGCGGGGCGGCCAAAGCGTGCTGCACGCCACGGCGTTCTCGACACTCACATTCGGTTATTACAGAGTCGGTGTTTATGTTTGAGGATTACACGATTACACAACTTCTGGCGCTCCGGTCTCTCTTCGCCGAGACCGCCGAGCAAGGCGATGACACGGAGAAACATGCCGATGCTCTTCTAATCCTGCAATACATCGACGAAGAACTCACCATACGAGGGCGTACAAAATCAGCATGACCGGGGACACAGCGGCGATCTGCTCAATTGTTGGGCAGCCTCCGCCATGGTTTTTTCAGAACTGACTCAGCGATAATTTACTTCCTTATTCACGCAGGTAAGTAACGGCTTTCGTGCCAAACCAGCCAGCAGGTTTTCGGCTGCAAGAGAGGCCATGGCATTGCGGGTCTCGGCGGTGGCGGTTCCAATGTGCGGCGTGACCAAGATGTTTGGCAAGCTCAATAGGGGATGGTTTGGCGGTAGCGGCTCTGGATCAGTAACATCAATCGCGGCATAGGCGATCTTCCCTTTTCGGAGCGCATCATAGAGAGCATCTGTATCGACAAGAGCCCCGCGCGCCGCATTGATAAAATACGTACTCGGCCGCATTTTGGCAAATTGGGCCTGCCCAAACATACCCCGGCTTTCAGGCAACAACGGCACCATCACGACAATGAAGTCGGCGTTTGCCAAAAGATCATCAAAGGGAATGTACTTCACGTTCAATGCGCTTTCGTCTGCCCGCCTATTGCGGTTGTGATAAACAACTTTCATCCCACTGGCTTGAGCGCGTTTGGCCACCGCTACGCCAATGTTTCCCATACCGACAATACCGAGCGTTTTGCCAAATAAATCCACCCCAAATGGCAAGTCGGCTTTCTCCCAATTTCCGGACAGAACCCAATTCCAGCCCTCATGAATGCGGCGGGCGGCCGACAGCAAAATACCAAATGTTAAGTCGGCGGTAGCTTCAACGACTGGTCCGGGTGTATTGCTGAAAGGGATTCTTCTTTTGGTGCAAGCGCCGAGATCAACGTTTTCGATTCCCGCGGATGCCTGCGCAATGACGCGTAACTGGGGAGCATGGGACAACAGTTCGGAATCAACTTTGACCCCGTGTCCGGTCATGAATAACCCGTGGGCGTCTTGTAGCCATTGGCAGAGCGTCTCGTTCGGTATCGGCTCCTTGCGCTCCCATATTTTGATTTCGCAGTCTTTGCTAAGCATCGTCAGCGCAAGCGGCCTAATATCCGTGGGAACTACCACCTTATACGGTTTCAACAATCGACCCTCCCCATAAATAATTGTTCTCGCAGCAGATCAATGCCATAGCATGATAAACCGGAATTGTTATATGAAACTGCTGCTGCCGCGCGGCCGACATCGTGATCCAAGCCATCCTGCGCCACAGCGATGTCAGTGTGACGCGGCAGGCCTACATCAAGAACGGTGCCGTCGATCCGCGCAGTTTGGCCGCAATGCAGGCGCTGAAAACGGCGGTGCGCTACCAGTGTGCAACCGCCGCTAATGCCGAAAAAGACCAAGGTGCTGTAAACTAATGAACGCAAGCCGCTTCCAAACCGCGGAGGGATGTGTGAGCGGTTGAAACAGGCGGTCTTGAAAACCGCTGTACGGGAAACCGTACCGGGGGTTCGAATCCCTCTCCCTCCGCCAGTC
>Ga0181533_1001022_pt1 | contig 36813 bp, 34 predicted proteins | sample PEATcosm2014_Bin_45_FD_119772 | JGI IMG/M metagenome (GOLD analysis project Ga0181533, IMG submission 119772) | Peatland microbial communities from MTU Mesocosm Facility, Houghton, MI, USA - PEATcosm2014_Bin11_60_metaG | ecosystem: Environmental > Terrestrial > Soil > Wetlands > Peat | place...
AAAACGGACCGCAGAGACAAATAACAACCCGGAAACCCTTCCATGCGGCGGCCAAAATCAGCGCCACAGGAAGGTCAACGGCGAAAACAGCGACTTTTTCAGCAGGCTGTGAAGTCGTGCCGTAAAGGCTCCAAAAATGAGTGAGGCTTTAGCCCCTGAGGGATGATCCCTTTTCAAACTGACCCAGTACCAATTCATTTGTTCCACGGCCGCTCATGCGTATATTGCACGTGATCGACAGTTTTTCTCCTGCGACCGGCGGCCCGCCGGAGGCGGTGCGGCAACTCATCAGGGCCACGCGCGCCACCGGCACAAGCGTTGAGGTGGTTTGCCTCGATCATCCGGAGGCGGAGTTTCTCGGGGATATTGGCTGCCCGGTGCATGCTCTCGATCAGTCCTTTCTGGGCAGATATGCATTTTCGCCGCGCCTGTGGCGCTGGCTGCGGGCAAACGCCGGACGCTTTGACGGCTTGATCATGAACGGCGTGTGGACGTTTCCTGGCTTTGCCCTGCGCTCGGCAGCACGTCGCGCGCGCCGGCCATATGGAATCTTCGTTCACGGCGCGCTTGATCCCTGGTTCAACCGCAAGTACCCGCTCAAGCACCTGAAAAAGCTGATTTACTGGCCTTTGCAGTATCCTATTCTGCGCGACGCCGAGATGGTCTTTTTCACGACCAAAACCGAGCGCGATCTGGCCAAGACGAGTTTCAGGCCCAACCATTGGAAGAGCGCGGTCGCTGCTCTGGGAATCGTGGAGGATGAGCATGCCGGGCAGGACCCCGCCCGAGAGGTCGAGGCGTTCTACGGTGCGTTGCCGGAGCTGCGCGGGCGGCGCTTTTTGCTGTTTCTGGCGCGCATTCATGAGAAGAAGGGCTGCGACCTGTTGATTGAAGCGTTTGCACGGGTGGCGGCTGCGGCCCCCGATGTGCACCTTGTCATGGCCGGCCCCGACCAGGTGGGAATGCAGGCGAAGCTCGAAAGCAGAGCGGAACAGCTTGGCATCGCCGCCCGGGTGCACTGGCCCGGCATGATTGGCGGTGAAGTGAAATGGGGCGCGCTGCGGGCGTGCGATGCTTTGGTGCTGCCATCGCACCAGGAGAATTTTGGCGTTTCCGTGGCCGAGGCGCTTTCGGCCGGGCGGCCGGTGTTGCTCAGCTACCCTGTAAATGTCTGGCCGGAGATCGAGAACGACGGGGTGGGTTTAGCCGACGACGACACGCTGGAGGGCACAGTGCGTCTGTTGCAGCGCTGGTTCGGTTTACCGGCGGCGGAACAAGCCGCGATGGCGGCCCGTGCGCAGCCGTGTTTTGCCGCGCGGTTCTCCATGGAGCGGACGGCGGCGACGATCAATGAAGTATTTGGGAAGTATTCGGTTCTGTGAAGAATGAAGATGCGTAGTGGAGAGCCGGCCTGAAGCCGACACTGCTTCAGACGGCCTGGGCAGCAATCCGGCGGCATTCCATCGCCGCGTAACCTGCTATCTTAAAGTGCTGATTGGTTAGGAGTTCCCATGTCCCTTGAACCTCAGGCGGAGGCCCAAACGGGCCAGCCAGTCGAAAACCAGACAACGATCATCTCGCGAGGCGAGCGCTCCCTCATGGATGTGTGGCGTGTGCTCATGAAGCGGCGCCTAACCATTCTGGCGGTGACGCTTCTCTCGCTTGCCGCGGCAGCATGGCACGCGTTTCGCACCCCGCCGGTGTATGAAACACTTTCGCGCGTTGAAATCAAGGCGGGCGGAATGGGCAATCCGGAAATGGATCTCTGGGAAGACGAAGATACAACCGCGCTGGAGACAGAGGTGCAGGTGATCCAGAGTGGCTCCGTACTGTTTCAAGCGGCGCAGAGTATCGGTCTTATCCGCGTGGTTCGCCAAAATGAGGGGAAGAGTGGGGCTGGGGAAGCAGCGTCTTCTGCGCCCATCACGCCGCAGGAACGCCGCGAAATGATCGGAATCATGAAGGGAGGATTGACCATCACCATCCTCCCCACTACGCGGATTCTGGAGATTCGCTATCGCGGAAACGACCCGAAGCTTGCCGCGGACATCGTGAACGGGCTGGTCGATACCTATTCCGACGAGGGTCTCAGGGTAAGCTTCGAGCGCACGGCGCACGTGTCCGACTGGCTGGAGAAGCAACTGGATACGCTGAAGCAGGACGCGGCGGATTCGCAGCGCCAACTGGCCGATTACCAGAGGGCGCACAACATTGTGGGTGCGGACGAGAACTCGAATCTGACCTTGCAAACACTGGAGCACATCAGCAACGAACTGGACGACGCCGAGGCGGATCGGATCATGAAGGAATCCCGGATGCGCGACTTCAATGCCATGAATCCGGACATGGAAGCCCTGATGGGCGACGATCCGACGATCGCAACGCTTTACACACAGCTGACCAACCTGCAGACGCAGCGCGCGCAACTGGCGACAAAATACGGACCCAAGCACCCCGCAATGCAGCAGATCGACCTTGAAATCAGTAAAGTCCAGGCGCAGATCGATAAGGAAGCAGAGCTGGCGCGCAAACAGGTGCAGGACGAATACCAGGCCGCGGTGCAACTGGAAAATGCGCTGCGCGGCCGCCTTGGGACGCAAGAAGATGCGGCCTACAAACTCAACGAAGATGTGGCGCAATACGCGATGCTTCGCCACCAGGCCGAACTGACCCGCACTCTCTACGACACTTTGCAGACCAATCTCAAGGAAGCGACCATCAGCGCGGGCATGTCCGCGGCCAACATCACGGTGGTTGACCGCGCCGATGTTCCACTTTCTCCGGTGGCGCCGCGTAAGAACATGATCCTGTTGCTGGGACTGGTTGGCGGCCTTGTGATCGGATGTGCGCTCACATTTGCGATCGAGTCGATCGACGACAGGCTGCGCACATCAGAGGAAGTCGAAAGTGCGTCGCTGCTGCCATCCCTGGCGGCTATACCGCATATGTCGTCCGGACCGACATGGAAGAAGGAAGAGGGCAAGGATGAGGCGGGTTCCGGAACTCCGCAGGATCGGCAGCAGCTGATTACCTTGTGGGACCCGAAGTCGAACGGCGCGGAAGCTTATCGGAGCATGCGCAGCTCCTTGTTGCTGTCCTCGATTGACAACCCGCCGCGCGTCATTGTTATCACCAGTTCATTTCCGGCGGAAGGCAAGACCACAACGGCGCTTAATCTGGCGATTGTGCTTGCACAAAGAGGCGAGCGCGTTCTGCTGGTGGACGCCGATCTGCGCAGAGGCAGTCTGTATCGCGTATTTGGGCTCCCCAACCAGAGCTTCGGCCTGTCGAGCGTGCTCACGCAACCGGAAACGCACCGGGACTTGCCGGCTCCACTGCCGGAATTGCCGACACTGCACGTCCTGCCGACCGGTCCGCGGCCGCCGAACCCGGCAGAAATGCTTTCCTCCATTCGCATGGAGGAGCAGCTGCGGCAGTGGAAACAGCAGTTCGACAGGATCGTGATTGACACGGCGCCTTTGCTTGCGGTTTCGGATACGCAGGCCCTGGCGGTGCGCGCCGATGCGGTGGTGCTGGTGGCGCGCGCCGGCGTGACGCGTAAACGCGCTCTGGTTCGGGCGCGCGATCTGCTGTGGCGCATCAACGCTCCTGTGGCCGGCGTGGTCGTCAACGACGTTGACCTCCGCCTGGAGAACTTCTACACGTACCGCTACGGCATGTATGCCAAGGATTATTGGTACGGCTATCGACAAAGCGCAACGTCTTCGAGCCGAGCCTACGGATATGAAGATGAAGAGAAGGGGGAATAATATGGCGAAGACACTAGAGCGGTTCCAGAGTTTACTTGCCCTTCTCGCGTCAGCGAAAGGTGGCGTTTACTTCCACCCCACAGACGAAGACCTGTCTGTGGGGAACCCGGATCGGAAAACGCCACTTGGCATCCGGGTTCCTGGGTACAGCAACTCTGGAACCGCTGTAGCGCGCGCGTTGACATTCGGGTTTCTCTTGTGCGCACAAACCATGGCGGGGATGGCTCAGCAATCTGGCGCTGCAGCGCCAAACCCCGTGCCGCCCCTGAGGATCGGCTCCGGAGACTTGATTGAAGTCTCCATGTTCGAGAATCAGGACCTGTCCGGCCGCTATCGGGTCGATGAGATGGGTGACATAACGGTTCCCCTGATCGGCCGTGTCCCCGTGGCAGGTATGACCGCGGATGAGGCGGCGACGACGCTTGAAAAACTTTACGTGGAGGGGCAGATTCTACTGCCCGCCAATTCTCACGCTGCGGTTTTCATCGCGGAGTATGCGACGCAGGGCGTCACCATCAACGGAGAGGTGAAGATTCCTGGAGTGTATCCCGCTCTGGGTGTTCACAAGCTGAACGATCTCATCGCCGCCGCCGGCGGCATCACGCAACTCGCTGCATCGCATGTCGTCATTACGCACAAGGACGATCCCGGAAATCCCACGACCGTGGAATACAACCCCTCTGCCCTCAAGCCCATTATCCCGGACCTCCAGATCTTTCCGGGTGATTCGATTTTGGTCCCGAGGGCCGGAGTGGTGTATGTCGCAGGCAATGTCAACAGACCCGGAGCCTACGTGCTGGATGGCCGGCGCTCTCTGACGGTCGAGGAGGCGATGACGCTTGCCGGCGGCGGCGGGAAAGCTTCCGCAATAAAGCGCGTGCAACTGGTGCGAACCATGGATGACGGCAGGAAAGAAGCGATTACGATACCCGTGAATTTGATTTTCAAAGGCCGGGCTCCGGACGTGGCCCTGATAGACGGCGATATCCTGTACGTTCCCACGAGCAACGCCAGACTCATCACCGAACAGGCCATTAACTCTGCGCTTGGCATCGGCACCAGCGTCCTCGTTTACAAATCCACCACGCAGCAGTGATCGTCCAGCCGCGTGCACGATGCGATCGCCGGGAGACACGTCTGGCGGCGCCAATTGTTGCCCAGATTTGAAGCCAATGCAATTGGTACGAACCATGGATGACGGCAGGAAGGAAGCGATTACGATACCCGGGAATTGGATTTTCAAAGGCCAGGTACCCGATGTGGCTTTGGTGAACGGCGATATCTTGTGTGTACCCACGAGCAGCGCCAGGCTCATTACCGAACAGGCCATTAACTCTGCGCTTGGCATCGGTACCAGCGTGGTGGTCTACAGGACGACCTACCCGCAGTAATCCTGACGAAAGAAGAAACACCGTCTGGGGTTTCACTCCTGACGCAGGATCGTTGAGCCGATCCGCACCGTTTAGGCGAACGCCAGCCCCGTGCTGAGTGGCGTTGAGATTTCAGTGAAAGGAAGACGGAATCTTGAGAGACGCTATTGTTGCTTCAGGGTGGGGGTGGGAGGCAACCGGAACCCCGGAGAGGCTTGCCATGTCGCTTGCGCAGGCCGGGGCGAGAGTTCTTTACTGCGAAAATCCACGTTCGTTTATCAGGCACCGGCCTGCGGTTGCAGAAGTGGTTGAAAACGTCTATCGGTTTCAGCCGTTCTGCATCTCACATCGCTTGAGCTCGCTCCCCGTGTGTTCAGGGTTGCAGGGTCTGATTCATGCCAAACAGATTGTGCAGAAGGCAGCAGACTTACGATTGAAGTCGCCAGTTTTCTTTTTTGCGCACGGCGTTGAGAGTCTGCTCCTGGCAAGAGGCATGAAAAAGTTCGGGTTCAACCTCGTTCATCTGGCAGTTGACTATGAGCTCCCGGACAGTTTGGCGCATGTTGAGATTTCTGACATAAGCCTGGCGATCCCTAGAGCTGCATTTGCCGAACTTCATGCAAGATTTGACTGCAAAGCGCATCACATGCAGCAAATTTCAATGCCTGCCGAGCTGCGGTCGGCAAAGCTCTCGGGGAAGGGGGCAGCGTTTGCCGCCGAACTGCCACGACCGCGGCTGCTCTATCTCGGTGATCTTACTGGACGTACTGACGAACCTCTGGTGCTGGAATTGCTGCGCCGCCGCCCTGAGTGGCACCTGATCTCGTTTGGGACGCGCAAACTCGATGTGCCGAATCACCATTTATTGCCGTGGCTTCCCCCAGGGGATCTTTCGGCGCTTCTGAATCGGGATGCGATTGGCTTTCTGCCCTATCGCTTAACTGACCCAAAGAATTTGCATTGCGTCCCATTGAAGCTCTTCGATTTTTTTGAAGCTAAAGTTCCCGTTGTCGCAACTCCGATCGCTTACCTCAAGGAGTGCGCAGATCTTGTGTACGTCGGGTCGAATGCCGACGAATTGGAGACGGCAATCCAACGCGCTCAGACAGAGGCGGCCGGCAGCCCCTTGAGGGAGCGTAGATTAGCGTTCTCGCGTGCGCACACGACCGAGCATTGTGCGCGGTGGCTATCGCCTTTGCTGGCCGATGGAGATGAATTCCCGCCCCCAGATTGGGACACAAATGAAGCGGTTAACCTACCGGAGACTCTTTAGGTCTGCGGTCACGGTTCGGAGGCGCCGGCCCGTGGCTAATTTGCCAGCAGTTTGTCGTGGCACCGCAAGAACGAGAATGGCGACAACGGCTCTGCATGGGGTCATGCGGTGCTTCGCTCCATTCGGCGAGACGTAATGGGATGCGCCGGAGATTCTCACCATGGTCGCTACAAATCGGCTGCTGATACATGTTGTTCCCCGGCTCCAGCCCACGCGGTGCGGGGTCAGCGATCATGCTATCGCCCTGGCCTCGGAGTTGCGGACAAGCTGCGGCATCGACTCCGCGTTTGTGGTCCTGAATTCGGATGAACCAAGCGATGTGCCGTATTCCGTCATTCACTGCTCACCGGATCAATTACTGAACGCTTGCATTTCGTTAAGCGAGAATTACTCGGCGGCGATTCTCGTTCACTTAAGCGGCTACGGGTATTCAGCCGACGGGGCGCCGACCCTTCTCGCGGAGGCGTTACGAAGGGTGAAAGCAGACGGACGCTTCCGTGTTGCCGTCTTCTTTCATGAACTGTTTGCGACGGGAATGCCATGGAAGTCTGCCTTCTGGTACTCGCGGCGGCAAAAGAGAGTGGTGCGCAGGATTGCCGAGGCATGCGACCTGCTCATCACCAATACCCGCTTTCACGCAGACTGGCTGGAGCGGGAAACCGTGCGGCAAACCGCCTCGCCCATCCAATGTATGCCGGTGTTCTCCCATGTTGAAGAGGCTCAAGAGCGCGTTCCCCTGGCCAGCCGGGATCGCGCCATGGCCGTCTTTGGTCTGGGTGGAACACGGAAGAGGGTTTACAAGGAACTGTCTGCATTGGGCACGACACTCGGTCAACTCGGCATTCAGCAGATCGTGGACATCGGGCCCGGATTCGAGCCCCCCAGCGAAGTCGGCGGGATTCCCGTGAAGCCAAGGGGTGCGCTTCCCGCGGCTGAGATCGCGAGGCAGTTTTCCCAGTTGACCTTCGGTTATGTCTCGTGCACGCCGCTGTTCCTGGCCAAGTCGGGCGTTTTGGCCGGATATAGCGCGCACGGCGTCATCCCGGTGATTGCGCAACATTTTAGCGGAGAGATCGACGGGCTGAAGGATGGGGTGCACGTTCTGAGCCCGCAGACGGCGAAAACGATGCAGCCGGCGGGGTTGGAGGCATGCTCGATTGCCGCCTGGCATTGGTACCGGGGACACAGATTGCACGATCATGCGTCCATGTACGACCATTGGCTTGAAGCGGCGGATGCAGCGCGTCAAAGCGCAGAACCGAAACATGCATAGTCCTGGCATCCTGATCTCCCACCCGACGGGCAACCAGAACGTCCGCAACGCCCTCAAAAGCCTTGCGGAGCGGGAGATGCTGGCGGAGTTCTGGACGACCGTTGCCTGGGATACGCAGTCCAAGTGGAACCGCCTGCTGCCGGCGGGGATGCGGACACTGCTGGAGCGGCGCGCCTATGCCGAGGCATCTGCGGAGCAAGTGAAATGCGTTCCCTGGAGAGAGATGGTTCGCCTGGGTGCCGGACCCACGCGATTCAGCAGTCTGCTGAGCTCGGGCGAGCGGCCTTTTTCGATCATCGGCGTTTACCGGCATTTTGACGGCAGGGTAGCGAGGCGTTTGAGGGCATTGCATCCCTGCGGCGTGTACGCCTATGAAGGGGGTGCGCTCAAAACTTTCCAGGAGGCCAAACGGCTGGGCATTCCAACCCTCTACGAGCTGCCCAGCAGCCACTGGTATTGGGAGCATCGGTTTTTGTCGGAAGAGGCGGAGCGCAATCCCGCATTTGCCGGACTGCTTCCCAAGCTGCAGGATTCGCCGGGGCATATGCGATGGAAGGACGAAGAGCTGCGTCTCGCGGACACTGTTTTTGTTGCCAGCCAGCATGTTCGCCATACGTTGTCAGGTGTGGTGCCGGATGAAAAGATTCGCGTGGTGAGCTACGGTGCGCCTCCCATACGGGCGCGCCAGCCAATGCCACGCGACGCCCATCGGCCCTTGAAGGTTCTGTTCGTCGGCGCGCTGATCCAGCGCAAAGGGATCAGCTATCTGCTGGATGCCGTTGACCGGCTCGGAGCCGAGGTCGAATTGACGATTGTAGGCAGGCGCTTTCAGCCCAATCCGCGCGTGGATGAGGCGTTGAGCCGCGTGCGCTGGTTCGAAACGCTTTCGCACGGCCAGGTGCTGGATCTGATGATGGAATCCGATGTGCTGCTGTTGCCCTCTCTCTGTGAGGCCTTTGGCCTGGTCGTCACCGAGGCCCTGGCCTGCGGTCTTCCCGTGATCGTGACGCCCAACGTGGGCGCCGGCGACCTCGTCTTTGATGGCCGGGAGGGTTTTGTAGTTCCCATCTGCTCCGCGGAAGCGATTGCCGATCGATTGCATGCTCTTGACCGCGACCGAGAGATGCTGGCGGCGATGTCGCGCAACGCACAGAGAACCGCGGCGGAGCACGCGTGGGAGAACTATCGCGCCAACCTGGCAGATGCTGTGAGGACTGCAATCCTGTGCTAGTGCGTAGACTCAACCCGGACAGCGGCAAGAGCGGAATGTCAATCCTGAAGCAGCTCTTCTGGCTGTATTTTCTGCTGCTGATCTTCGAGGGCGCGCTGCGCAAGTGGTTTTTGCACCCCCTGGCCGCGCCGCTGCTCCTGGTTCGCGATCCGGTGGCTATGTTGATCATCGTGGAGGCATTCCGCAGCAACAAGTGGCCGGCAAGGTGGTCGGCCATCACCGGTGTGCTTGCCGTCATGCTGATCGCCCTTTGCGTGGCGCAGATGATCATGGTGGATAATCCATGGGTCGCCGCTGTATACGGGCTGCATTCCTATCTCCTCCCTTTTCCTGTTGCCTTCATTATGGGAGAAAATCTCGATCGGGAGGATCTGCGCAAGTTTGGTGTCTTTACGCTGTGGATACTGCTGCCGATGACGGCCCTGCAGGCGATGCAATACCTTTCGCCTCCCGATGCGTTTGTGAATGCCGGCGCCTACGAAGGTGCCCAGCAAATCTACTATGTCGATGCGCACGTAAGGGCTTCGGGCACTTTCAGCTTTGTCACTGGTTCGACGTGCTTTGGTCCGTTCGTCGCCGCATTCCTCTTTTACGGGCTGACCAATGAAAAATTCGCCAAGAAATGGCTCCTATGGGCAGGACTGGCAGCGCTGGTGCTTTCGGTTCCGATCGTTGGATCCCGCGCCCTGGAACTCAGCGTGGCTGCGGTAGTCGGCTGCGCGACAGTGGCCGCGATGTTCGGCGTATCGCAGTCCATCAAGGCGGTCAAAATCCTGGCGACGCTGGCCGCCGTTTTCCTGGTGGTCTCGTTTCTGCCTATTTATTCGCAAGCCACGGCCAGCCTGAGAGAGCGATCGACAAGGAGTTACACCATCGAGGGCGGGGTGAGACATTCCGTCGAAAATCGAACTTTGGGAGCTGTGCTCGCCGGCGTGGAAGAAACCAATTTGATCAGGAACCCGCTGGGCATCGGTATGGGGCAAGGCGCCAATGCCATTGCAAAACTCCTCACCGGAAGCGCGCAATTTATGGCCGGCGAGGGCGAAGTCGGTCGCATCGTGACAGAGATGGGCCCCTTTATGGGGGTTGCCTTCATGCTCTTTCGTTGCCTCCTGACCCTGTGGATCCTGTGGCAAGCGCTGGCGCGGGCAGCCGATCACGATCTACTTGCGCTGCTGCTGCTTCCGGCGGTCCTCCTCACCCTGTTTATGGGCGTGCTCGAACAGCCGACTGAGCAGGGATTCATGGTGGTCAGCGTAGCCATGTCATTGGCGGCATTGAAGCCGGCGGGACAGCGCGCATTGCGCCCCGCCATCGAAAACCAGCGGTCCTTGCCGGTGCGTCCCGTGGTACGCCCCTACTCGCGCTGAGCTAGATTCAAAATTGTGAAGCGCGGCGGAAAAATGCAATGAAGATTCTTCTCTGTTCCTATGCGTTCGCGCCCAGCCTTGGCGGAATCGAGACCGTGAGCCAATTGCTTGCGGAGATCCTTGTGCAACGGGGTCACGACGTCACGCTGGTCACGAGCACCCCCGGCAACGGGGGAGAAGAGAAGGGGTCTTTTTCCGTGGTGCGCAGGCCCGGCATCAGGAGACTGATCTCCGAAATCAGCCGCGCCGACCTTGTGCTGCAAAGCAATATTTCTCTTCAGCTGGGCTGGCCGCTTTGGGTGTTTTATCTTCACAAGCCATTCGTTGTCGTGCATCACACCCCGATCGCACGCCCGGATGGGACGTTTGCCTGGCAGGATCGCCTCAAGCGCGGCCTGCTCTGGCGTCCTTACTGCCTCTCGGTCAGCAACTTTCTCGCTGGGACGATGTCTGCGAAATCGCAATGGATCCCCATTCCGTATAACAGCACGGTGTTCCGAAAAATCCCCGGGGTGCAACGAAGCGGTGATTTGCTTTTCGTAGGCCGCCTGGTTTCGGCAAAGGGTGCGGACATTCTGCTCCGCGCGTTCGAGAAAGTTCTCAAGGGGCGCCCGCAGTCGACGCTTTCCATCGTGGGATCGGGACCGGAGAGAGAAAGTCTCGAGCAACTCGCCGGCGCGCTCGGAGTGGCACAGAATGTCAGTTTTCTCGGCCCCAAGGGGGCAGGCGAGCTTGCGCAAGTAATGAATGGCCACAAGATTCTGGTTGTGCCATCGCGGTCACGGCCGCCGGAGGCGTTCCCCGCCGTCCCCGTCGAGGCCCTTGCTTGCGGTTGCGTGCCCGTCGCGAGCAGAATGGGCGGGCTTCCGGAGTCGGTGGGAGAGGCGGGCGTGCTGTTTGAAGAGGGCAACGTCGAAGAACTTTCCCGCATCCTTCTTCACTTGCTCGATTCGCCGGACCAGATCGACACTTACCTCGCAAAGGCCGAGAGCCACATACGCCAATTCCAGCTTGATGCTGTGGCCGACGCCTACGAATTTCATTTTGCCGCCTGCAGGCGCTGAGGGTCAGCCGAGAACGTGCGTCGATGAACGTGGAGAGAAAGTGCGGAGTTTCATGTCCACCATGACAACCAGCGATCGTGTTCCCGGGCGAGCCCGCGGTAGCCAGACGACGGGGCGCTTTTATCCGCAGCTTGACGGACTGAGAGCCATGGCTGTGCTGCTGGTGTTGACAAACCATATGAGCGACCTGGCGATCCCGCACGTTGTGCGGTACCTATCCACTCTGGGATGGATTGGTGTCGATGCCTTCTTTGTTCTTTCGGGATTCCTGATCACGAAGATTTTGTTAAGTTCCGAGCCGGGGTTTCGCACCTTCGGCCTCTTTGTACTCCGCCGTACCCTGCGAACGTGGCCGCTCTATTTTGCCGTCCTTCTCATGGCGTACTGCGCGCTCAGAGGGACTGCGGCAGGAAACCAAACCAACTGGACGCAGCATGTATTTTTTCTGCAGAACTACACGCCAGAGTTTGGTGCGCGCTCACTCGGGCCCACCTGGTCGCTGTGCATAGAGGAACATTTCTATTTTCTTTGGCCGTTCCTGGTTTTTCTGCTTCCGAGGCGCGTGCTGGTGGGCGTCTTGCCCGCTGTCTTTGTCGCACTTCCCCTGCTGCGCTATTGGGGACTGCACCATGGGTTTACGTTCAAGCAGCTTTACACGGAAACGCAGTTTCATTTGGACGGACTGGTGGCAGGCAGCCTGATCGCGTTGATCGTCTCCTGGGGAATCTTTCGTATACGGACGTTGACATGGATCGGCTATGGCGCCCTGGCGATGGGCACAGCGGCATCGATCGCAGGTTTCTGGCGCAGTTGGAGCGTCACCTTTGGAAGCAATGTCGTGTTTGGATTCAGCTCCCTGGCCGCCGGCTTCGCAGGATTGCTCCTGTTGTTGCTTCACGGCCAGCCGTCCATCGTTGTCAAGTTTTTCAGCCTGCGGCCCCTGCGCTACATCGGCCGTATCAGCTACGGGATCTACCTGCTGCACGACGGCTCCATTTCCTTTCTCAGCCACCTCCCGCTGCATCGTTTTCTGGGCGCCGTGGCCGATTCCTGGATCTTTGCTGCCACCTTCCGCGTCGCATTTGCGATCGGTATCGCAGCATTGTCCTATCGCTTCTTTGAGTCCCCCATTCTCCGCTTCAAAGATCGCCTGAGATGATGCTCCTGTTCTCGGGCGGCGGCGGCAAGCAGGCTGAGCAGCATCGCTCAAGTCCCGGCGCCCAAGCGCGGCGCAGGCGCCGTTTCGCGGAGACTAATGATCCTCAACAAACGCACGCCATCCGGTTTTAGCCGCGGCAGCGCCCGGCAGCCGTAGTTTTGGCGTGCTATGTTGACAGGAAACCTATGAACGGGACGGCACAAGACCTGCTGACGAAGGGCACTAAGGCTGCACAGTTTAGCAAGGGAATCAGCTCAAACGTAATTCATTCCGCGATTAATCGAGTCATCACAGGCGAAGATTTGAAAGACGAGGTACGCGACCAATGAAGCTGGCAAAGGCTGCAGCGCGCGCCATCCTTCCCGAATTTCTCTTTTACCGAATTGCAGCAGTTCGATCGCGGCGCTTTCAACTCAAGGCGCTGCGGCGCGAGGGTCTACTGGACGCGGCTGCAAGTTACGTTGAACGAAACGGCTGCATCGTGCGCTTCGGCCCATTCACAGGTATGGTCTACCCGCGAGATGCAGCGTTGAGCCGGCATTCAATCCCAAAGCTGCTAGGGACCTATGAGCAAGAGCTGCACCCGGTGCTGGATACGATCGCCCATCGGAGGTACGACTTGGTCATCGATATTGGGAGCGCGGAAGGCTATTACGCTGTCGGACTTGCACGCCTGTTGGGAACTCACGTGCTTGCCTACGACCCCGAACCCATCGAGCGGAGCTACTGCCGCGAAGCGGCACGGTTGAACGGTGTCGAATCGCTGGTCGAGTTGAATGGCCTTTTCCGTCCGACGAGGATCCGGCAGTTCATCGGACAGCGCATACTCTGCGTCTGTGATTGCGAGGGCTTCGAGGCAGAGATCTTCAATGCGGAAACCGTCAAAGAAGTAGCTAATTGGGACCTGCTTATTGAGCTACACGGGGAGGCTGCTGGGAAGCTCACGAGTCTTGCGTGGCCACACCGTCTCACTTCTATAGCGAGTACGCCGCGAACTGGAAATTATCCAGAGCTTGAGGGGTTGGGCGGTCAAGGAAAGCTGCTCAGTGAATTCCGTGGTGAAGCGCAAACCTGGCTCTGGTGCGACAGCGTCACGGTTGGCCAGCGATAGCGGGAAACCCTCGCGCCGGAGCGGATGAACGCAAGACGCGGTTTCCCCGCTGTTGAGTTGACCAATTCCCAATAACACCTGTTTTCGGAAGGGTTAAGCCATCCGATTCCACTTGAAACCGAAGACGGTCAGACTCTCTATCCGACATATTTCTGCCGGACACCTTGCCTTATTCAGCAGGGGTTGGCCGTTGGGTATCGCGTCGGGCCACAGGTGTGGATGCGGTGTAACTTCGTAGCCAACATCGCGACTGCGATGCGTTCGCAGAACATTTGAATACCGCTGTTACAGGAAGAATCATGCGAATCCTGTTTTGTTCGTACGCGTTTGCCCCAAGTATCGGGGGAATCGAGACCGTGTCGCGTATCCTTGCCAATCAATTCTGCGGGCTGGGATCGACCGTTACTCTGGTGACAAATACGCCCGGGGAGGAGATCTCCGGTACTTATGAGGTAGTGCGGCGGCCTACCATCAAGAAGCTGCGCGAACTGGCGAGGAACTCAGATGTAATTTTTCAAAACAATATATCGTTGAAGACGCTCCTTCCATTGCTGTTCCTGGGCAAGCCGGTAGTGATTACTCACCAGACTTGGTTAACGCGCACGACGGGCCAGCTAGGATGGCAGGATTATCTCAAGCGTGCACTTCTTTCCCGTTGGTCAAACATTGCCATCAGCCAAGCGGTTGCGGCGGATCTCCCCGTCAAGTCCATTGTGATCGGAAACCCGTTTGAGCCAGGTGAGTTTGCGGCTGCGGAAGAGCATGTCCGCAATAAGGATATTGTCTTTCTGGGACGGCTGGTTTCCGACAAGGGATGCGATCTCGTTCTTCGCGCGCTCTCAATCCTGAAAACAGCGGGCATTTGCCCTTCGTTCACCGTGATTGGAGACGGGCCTGAGATGCCCGCGCTCAAGCAATTGACGGCGGAACTTGGTTTGTCAGATCAGGTGATGTTTCTGGGAGCGGTCAGCGAGGGTAGAGGCAAGGTCGTGGCCGAGCACAATATCATGGTCATTCCATCAATATGGAAGGAGCCCTTCGGAGTGGCCGCTCTAGAGGGAATCGCTGCTGGCTGCGCAGTGGTTGCCTCGCGAACAGGGGGCCTTCCTGAAGCGATTGGTCCATGCGGGATACTTTTCCCCGGTGGCGATGTGGTGGCGTTGGCTTCGGCACTGAAGGAACTGCTCGCAAGCCCTTCCCTGCGGGACAAATTGGCCGCCGAGAGAAATCATCATCTGAAGCGCTTTCATCCGGAGGTCGTGGCGAAGCGCTATCTGGAAGTTTTTGAATCTGCAATGCGGAAGTAGCGGAGCCTGCCGAGGCGTGCGGCCTGGCAAAAGACCTGCGCGGGATATGAAGTCTGCCCTGCGTCCCGAGGGAACGAAATCAACCCGGGAGAATGACGGAGAGCATCCTCCTCTCCTGACGGTAGATTATGCCTCGCGACAGTAAAGCCGCAGTCATGAAAGTGACTGGACCACCCGGGGAAAGCCCGTCGGTTCACCTCGACGCTTTGCGTGGAATTGCGGCATTTTCCGTGCTGCTGAGCCACGTGCGGGATTTCTTTTTCGTGGACTATGGGGCGAGCGCGCGGCACAATCCACTGACGAGTGCAGCGTATCTGGTTGGCAGCCTGGGCCACCAATGGGTCATCGTTTTCTTTGTGCTGAGCGGCTACCTGGTTGGCGGCAGCGTTTTGCGTTCTGTGCGCACAGGCGGTTGGTCCTGGAGGGCTTACCTGTTAGCCCGGATGAGCCGGCTCTACGTTGTACTTCTGCCTGCATTGCTGCTGGGAGGGGCGCTCGACTGGCTGGGAATGTATAGGGCGGGCACCGAAGCCATCTATACCGGCAATGCGGGGTTGCAATCGATGCCTTTCAATGTCCACAACACGTTGACATGGCCGATCCTGGCAGGGAACAGCCTGTTTTTGCAGACCATCCGGCTGCCCTGGTTTGGCCACAATCCGGTACCAACCTTCGGTTCCAATGGGGCGCTGTGGAGCTTGAGTTACGAATTCTGGTATTACCTGGCCTTTCCGCTTCTGGTTTTTCTGCTGGCTCGGAGCCAGTCCTCAAAGATGCGCGTCCTGTCGTGCCTGGGGCTTTTGGCCTGGGGATGGTTTGTCGGATCGAATATCGCTCTGCTGGGCCTTACCTGGCTGATGGGAGCACTGATCGCTTTCCTGCCGGCCTTCCCGGCGCGCCGGCCGTGGACGCGTGGACTTGCCATTGCCATTGCCATGGCGCTGTTCGGCGCGGGGCTGGTGCAAGGCAAGTTACAGGAATCGTCGCTCTGGTCCGATCTGATATTGGGCCTGGTGGTGACCCTGATGATCTGGGTGACGCTCGATTGCGCCACGACACCCTTGCCGGCATTTTATGTACATATGGCCCACCGCGCAGCGCGCTCTTCCTACACGTTGTACCTGGTGCATGTGCCCATGTTGATTTTTCTCAAGGCGGCCCTGCATTTGCCGCGCGCCTATCCAGGCTGGCATGGGTATCTTGTCGGCGCAGGCGTGCTGGCGGCTACCGTCTTGTATGCACAGTTGGTCTACGAGGCATTCGAAAAAAACACGGATCGCGTACGCCGCTGGGTGCGACCGTATGTGATGAGCCGGCAGGCAGCCTGAAGTGCGATGGAGCGGCAGCAGGGCGGATTTGCAATCGGCCGCATGGCAGCTCCCGGACGATACCCGGGTGACGGAAGAGCCGCCTGAGAGATCTGCAATGAGAGTTCTGATTTTAAGCGTGAATTACTGGCCGGAAGTGACGGGGATTGGTGCGTTCACGACGTACCGGGCGGAGCATCTGGCCGCGGTCGGGCACGAAGTGGAGGTGTGCACCACATTTCCGTACTATCCGGATTGGAAGGTTCCGCCGGAGTACTCAGGAAAGCTGGGACGGAAAGAGAAGCACAATGGAGTTTCGATCGTTCGCAGCTACGCCTATATCCCCAACCGGGTCACGACCCTGAAACGCATCCTGTTCGAAGCGAGTTTCATCATCGGCGTGACGCTGCGCGCGTTGATGCGCAAGCGGCCGGACGTGCTGCTGGTGGTTTCGCCGCCGCTGGGCCTGGCCGCCACGGCAATTCTATTGAGCCGGCTGTGGAGTATTCCGTATGTGTTCGATGTGGAAGACCTGCAGCCCGATTCGGCTTCGGACCTGGGCATGCTCCCCAAGTGGGCGGTGAGACTTCTCTATAAAGTCGAGAACGCGGCCTACCGCCATGCGCGATTGGTCACCACGCTTACGCCGAGCATGAGACAGAAGATCGTCGACAAAGGTTTTGCCGAAGATCAAGTCGAGCTTCTGGAGCCGCGGATGGACGACTCGTTGACCGATCTGCAGCCGGAGGAGGGGGACGGGTTCCGGCGGCGGTATGATCTGAGAGAGAAGTTCCTGGTGACGCACAGCGGGAACATGGGCGTGAAGCAGGGCCTCGATGTGATTCTCGACGCCGCGACGCTGAACCGCGCCGACGATTCCATGCTGTTCCTGTGCGTGGGCAATGGCGCGGAATGCGAAAGAATCAAGCGCCGCGCCGCGGAGCTGAATTTGGGCAATGTGCGTTTTTTGCCGCTGCTCGATGAGAAGGATTTTCGCGGATTGATGGCGGCCAGCAATGTTTGTCTGGTGACGCAGCAGCGGTCGGTTTCAGAGATCGCTTTTCCGTCGAAGATCGTGACCTATCTGGCGGCGGGGCGTCCTATGGTTGCATCGGTCAATCCCGAGTGCGAAGTTGCCCGCATCACGCGCGAGTCGGGAGCGGGCAAGGTGGTCGAGGCGGAGAATCCGCGGGCGCTTCTGGAGGCGGTTCGCGAATTGAGGAACGCCGATTTGCGCAAGGCCGGCGAGAATGCGCGCGCATATGCCTGCATGCGGTGGTCCTCCGGGCGCGTTCTGGAGCATCTGGAACGGAGCCTTACGGCGGCCGCAGGGTCTCCAATGAGTTCCCTGGCCTGGAAAGGATTTAAACCATGAGCGGCGCGAAGACAGGAAGTGCGTTTTTGATCGCGATCCTTGCTGCGATCGTTTTGCCCTGCGCGGGGATGGCGCAGGCGCAGCAGGCCGTGACCCAGCCAAGCGCCAGCGCAACCTCATCGAGCGCTGACACAACCGCCAACGCCTTGGGGGCAAATCCGGCCGGGACAAGCAGCAATACGGCAAATCCGGCGGGGGCGAGCGGCGGAGCCTCGAGCTGGACAACAGGACAAGGCGGCTTCGGAATCACGGGCAAGACGCCGGTGGGGTCGAGCGCAGGAGCGAAAGGCGGAAGCTGGGTGGCAGGAAGCGGCAGTTTCGGGATGAGAGCTCAGGCGGGCGGAATCTGGCACGAGAGCGGCGGCGGATCGATGGGAACCCCGAACCCGGCTCCCACGCGAAGTCCTGCGGCCGAGGGTTTCGCTCCCGCAGCACTCCCGGGGTTGGCTGCCGAGGGTCCAGCAACAGCAAGTTCTCCCGGCGGAGTGCGATCTGGTGGCATTCTGGCTTCACGTTCCCCGGCTGGCGGGCATCCCGCCTTTGGGGCGTCGAGCGGTTCTCGTACCGGCGGTAGCAGATCCGTGGGCAGCAAGCCAGTTTCACTTGGCGCACGTAGCCATGCGGGCACGCAGAGCCACGCCGGTACGAGCCAAGCATCCAATACAAGTTCTTCCAGCTCGCATGCGAAGACGCAAGCACGCTCCGGATTCGCGCCGTCAAAGCCCTTTGCACCGAGCAGCGTGCTGCATCCGGTTCCCGCGCGCGAACCCATCCCGTAGGGTCTGTTCGCCGCAGTGAGGCAGAGGCCCCTTTTGCGTGTCAATCGCGCGTGGGTTGGAGCGGGGGCGCTGGGGACGGGCCTGAAGCGTGGCGCTTCTCCCAGATTTTTGCATCCACGAGAAAACGGAACCAGAACGTTTGCAGGACCCAGAAGATGAGGCCCTCGGTTCCGTCGAGAAAGCCCAGCCGGAAGAAGTAGCGATACACAAAGAGAACAAACGGACGCACGAAGAGCGGCATGCGATTGTATTTTTGGCGAAGGTATCGCTTGCGCTGCGCGGGGTTGCCGCGGGCGTCGGGTTGAAGACGGCCGGACGTCTCCTTGCTGTCCAATTCAGCCACTTCGCCGTCCGCCCAGCGATTGTGCCTCGCGGTCCACTCCGTCAGGGGCATGCGGATGTCGTCGATCATGGTGCCTTGCAATTGGCCGCTGGTGCCGCTCGCGAGCAGGAAATGTTGGTCGTATCTGCGGTCTTCGCAGCGCCCGACCCCGCTGCGAAACAGACGCAAATGCCAGGTTGGGCTCATGCCCCCGTGACGCAGGACGCGGCCGAGAAAGCGCAGATAGCGGGGCAGAAAGTATCCCGTGTGTCCGGGCTCTTCAGGAAGCGCCAGTATAGCCGCAACCAACTCGTCATCCATCCATTCATCGGCATCCAGATGCAGTTGCCAGGGCCTGGAGATGGGCAGGTTGTCGATGGCCCAATTGCGCTGAGCGCCATAGTGCTCGAAGGCGTGCTCGACCACGGTGGCTCCGAACGTACGCGCCAGCGCTACGGTTCCGTCCTTGCTGAAAGAGTCGACGACGAAGATTTCGTCGGAAACCCGACGGGCGCTCAAAAGCGTGGCGCCGAGCGTATCCTCCGAGTTGAACGACAAAAGGATAACGGTTGGCCGCATAACAACGATGGTAGCGCAAGAGCACGCCGGGAGCCCGATCCAACCGCAACCAGGGAAAGAGCTTCTTTGATGCCGGGGAGATGAAGCGCGGAGCCCGATGAAGGTTTTATTGGTGGGAAACTACCCGTTTGACGGATCGACAAGCATGCACATCTGGTCGCATGCGCTGCTTCGCGAACTGCGTCAGCTTGATGTCGATGTCAAGGTAATTTCTCCACGGCCGAGGTTCGGCAAGATGAAGCCCTCCGTGCACGGCGTGGGGAAGTGGCTGGGATACATCGATCGCTTCGTGCTCTTCCCGCGCGCCTTGCGTTCCGCGGCAGCCGAGGCCGACATCGTGCATCTATGCGATCACGGCGCCGCGATGTATGCGCCGATGATCAAGGGAAAGTTCAGGGGAAAGCCGGTCGTCGTCACCTGCCACGACATGATTGCAGTGCGCGGCTCGCGCGGCGAGCTGCCCGAGTTGCGGTCTTCGGTCTTCGGGCAGATTCTGCAGCGCTGGATTTGCCATGGACTGAGGCATGCTACGCGCGTGGCGTGCGTTTCCCGGGCAACCTTCGACGATGCGCGCAGAATTCTGAAAGAAGATAAGAATCTCTGCGTCATTCTGAACGGCCTGAACTATCCGTTTCAGCCCCTGGCGCCGAGCGAAGCGGAGCGGCGGCTCGCAGGTCTCGCATCCATTCAAGCTCCGTTCGTTCTCCACCTCGGCTCCAACGCGGCCTACAAGAACCGCGAAGGCGTGCTAAGAACATTTGCGAAGGCGGCAGCGGGAACAAGTTTGCAGTTAGTGATTGCCGGTGAGGCGCTGAATCGGAAGCTGGACCGGCTGGCGCGCGAGTTGCAGATTGAGGAGCGCATCGTTCAAGTCGTAAAGCCGGATGCCGGATTGATCGAGGCGCTTTACAATCGCGCGGTCTGCTTGCTTTTTCCCTCGCGCCATGAAGGATTTGGGTGGCCGCCCATCGAGGCCCAGGCATGCGGCTGTCCGGTTATAGCCAGCAATATCCCTCCACTCGCTGAAGTGCTCGGGCAATCTGCGGTTCTCAAACCGGTCGAGGATGAAGCCGGCATGGCCGATGCCATCCGCAGGCTGGCCCGCGACCAGGAATTCCGCGACGAGCTGCGGCAGAGCGGATTTGTGAATGTCCGTACGAGGTTTCAAACCTCGCGCATGATCGGCGAATACCTGTCGCTGTACCGGGAGCTTACACCAAGGAGTCTTTAAGCGATGAAAGTCTATCTCGGAGCAGTTGGCGAGAACGATCAGGCCGATATCTTGCAGTCCCATGCCGGGTATTCCAAAAGCCACGAAATCGTAACGGACCCATCCGCAGCCGACGTCATCCTGCTCTTTGGGGCCACGTCACGCGCACCGCAACGGCTTCTGGAATCCGAACTCTACAAAGCTTTTCCGGAGCGCTGTGCCATTTATACCGAGGACGACGATTTCCTGCCGCTCCTTCCAGGCTTGTATCCCAATGCCCAAATCAGCGAACATACCCGGATCGGCCGCATCTTCAGCTACGCGCATATTACCCGCAACGGACAGCATCAAAACAGCTTCCGGGAAGAGACTACGTCTCCCGTTCCCATCGGAATGAAAGCGGAAAAGCGCTACTTCTTCACGTTTCAGGGTGGATCGACCTCCCTGGTGCGGAAGCGTCTCTATAATCTGAAATTCAACCGCAGCGATGTGCTGATTGAGAACACTTCGGCATACGGGCATTGGGATAATTCCCAGCCCGACCGTCTGGAATGGCAGCGCCGTTATGCGGAGACGCTTGCGGCATCGCACTTTGTGCTTTGCCCGCGCGGAGCCGGCGCGGGCAGCGCCCGCCTCTTTGAGGTGATGGCGGCAGGCGTTGCGCCGGTGCTCTTGTCTGACGACTATGCTTTGCCGCCCGGTCCGGCCTGGGATACATTTCTCATCCAGGTGCGCGAACGGGATATTGCTAAACTGCCTGAGATCCTGGAGCCCTACCTGGAAAGCGCTGCCGAACGCGGGCGACTTGCCCGCCAGGCTTTCGACGAGTACTTTTCCATCGCGCGCGAGTTTGACTGCTTTGTCGAATTAGCTGCGCGATCTCTGCGGCACGCGCCCCCGCCGGAAGAGCATTTCCGCAAACGGCAAGCCGCCATGATTCGCCACCTTGAATGGAAGCGAAAAGCCCGTGCCGGGTTGCGGGCAGCGGTGTTGAAAGTGCTGAGAACGCTGCGCCTCAAGAACCCTTACCAGATGAACCGGTAAAGGATGCACTTGCCAAGGGCTTTTCTTTGCAGTTCGAGACCAACTGAAATCTGATCTGAGGCGCGCCTGAGCACTCCCAGCCGGAGAGGCGACGATCGCAAGCGGCGCCTCATGTGAGCGTATGGAAGAGATGCAAAATCAAGCCTGCAAGCGGGGAATCTATCTGATTGCGAACCGGCGCAGTGGCGCGCAGTGCAACAATCTGATCGCATCCATCCGCCGCTGCGGTTGTAATCTGCCCATTCGCGTAATTCCCTACGGCGGAAGCCCGCTGGTTCCCGATCCGCGCTGGGATGGAGTCAAGCTCCTGTCGCTAGCGGATTTTCCCGCGGAGGGGCGGACGCTTTTGGCAGAGTTCGAGGGACGCCTCCGGCAATGCGGCTCCGGTCATCTGCGGAGATTTCTCTGCTGGTTTGGGGAGTTTGACGAATTCCTCTATTCCGATAATGACGTGGTCGCGTTGATGAACTGGGAGGAGTTATTCCCCTATCTTGCGGACTACGAAATTGTGCACGCCGATGAAGAGTTCACGACCGGCGGCAGATTCAACATGGAACGGCCCGATCGCTTCGAAGAACTGATGGGCGCAGGGACCTTGCAGGCGGCGATGACGGCGGGACATTTTCTGTGCCGCAGGTCGCCGCGGCACGCTGCCGATTTGCTGGCGGGGATTGCCTGGATGGAAGCGCACCCGGAAGTGCCGATCTGGCACGACCAGGCGCTTCTGCACGTGACGCTGGTGCTGGCGCAATGGCGTGTGCTGAACCTTTGCAAGCAGCCGCACGGCTGGGCGTCCTCGTGGGCAGGCGATTACAAGAATGTTCTGGATCTGATTCGCACCATTCAGGTGGAGCGGCGGCCCATCAGCCATCTGCACTACTCGGGAGGGATCGCGACCGGCACGGAGCCGATTGACGAACTGCTCTTGACCGGTTTGCCGGTGAAGGAACGCAACCGCAAGTTGTTGCGGGCGCTTTTATGGCAGGCATCGGGACTCCGTGCAATCGCTTGGCAGTATGGCCGCGTGAAGCAAAAGATCAAGCGGCTCAAGAACGGCTCAAAGTGACCGGCGCCGGTCAAGGAGGAAGAGTCATTCGGCTCACAGGTCACATACAGACGGCAAGAGCATTTTTTCTTCCCAAATTGCATCGCGTCGCGGAATTCCTGGTTTCTCAGGGCGTCACGATTGCGTGCAATCTTTTCTTTGGATTGCTTTGCATCCGCTTGCTGCCCATCGGTGAGTACGCAAAGTTTGTCGTAGTTTTTGCCATCCAGGGATCGCTCATGGTCCTTTTGGATGTGGGCATCTCGGGAACCTTCATCCCCCTGGTCGGCGAGCGGATTGAAGACCGGCAGTTGATTGCCGACTACCTTGCCTCCATACGGCAAATTGCGCATTGGCTCTTTGTCATCGCCGTTCCCGTCACCGTGGTTGCCTTCCCGCTCCTGGTCCGCAACCGCCATTGGAGCTGGCAAGTCGTCACGGCGATGATCGTCATTGTGCTGGTCTCGGCGTGGTTTGCGCGCGTCGGATCCTCCTATGGCTCGGTGCTGATTCTGCGGCGCGATCGCTATCACTATTACCAGGCGCAAATCATTTCCAGTCTCGGCTCTTTGGCGTTGCTTGGCATTTTTTTCGTCTTTCACAGGTTTGGCGCGTTCACGGCCATCCTCATCGGCGTGGCCAAAATCATTTGGATTGCCATGGTTTATTTCCGGCGCGCGCAGCAACTGCTCGGCGTGAAGGGCACGCCCTCAAAAGAAAAGCGCACGGCCATCGTTCAACTTACTCTGCCGTCCATTCCCAGCGTTGTGTATTACGCTGTGGGAGGCCAGATTTCGGTTTTCTTGATCACCATCTTCGGCCGCACCGCCGCGGTGGCATCGGTCGGCGCACTCAGCCGGCTGGGACAGATATTCACGCTTCTGTCACCGATGAACGCAATTCTCGTGGAGCCCTACTTTGCAAGGCTGCCCAGGGAGAGCCTCAAATCCCATTACCTGACCGCGGTTGCCGCCGCGGGCGCCTGCGGGGCCGTCGCGGTCGCGCTGGCGCGCGTGTTCCCGGGGCTCTTTCTCTGGATACTCGGTCCAAAATATGCGGGCTTGCGAACAGAAGTCGTGCTGGTGATTGTGGCAGGAGCCATCTCACTTGTGGGCGGCGTCATCGCCTCCGTCAATGGTTCGCGCCGGTTTACTTTCTACTCTTTTGTGCTCACGGACAACGTCGTCACCCTGATTGTGCAGGCCATCTGTATCTGGAAGATGGATTTGAGTACGGTGAGGAACGTGCTCTGGTTCAATATCGCCACCATCCTGCCAACTTTTGTGACGGGTATTCTGGCCGCATTCTACGGTTTTGCACGAGGCGGACGCCGGGTGGCAGGAATTGACTATTCCCTTGAAGAAAAATGAGCCACTCTCAGCGCACTGCCCGAACCGAGCTTCAGCGCTCACCTGCGGCGCGCGCATGCAAGGGGCAGGCTCGTGAGTGAACCAGCGATTGCCATGACCGAAAAGCTCGTCAGCGTCATCATGCCCGCTTTCAATGCGGAAAGATATATTGGCAAGGCGCTGGAGAGCGTCCGCTCGCAGACTTACCGGAACTGGGAGATCATTGTCACCAATGACGGAGGCACGGACGCCACCGGCAGGATGGTTACGGAGTTTGCGCAAGGCACGTCGCAGCCCGTGCGTGTCCTTGAACATGAGCAGAATTCGGGTCTTTCCGCTGCCAGGAATACGGCGATGCGAGCTGCCCGGGGAGAATACATCGCCTTTCTCGACGCGGATGATTACTGGCGGCCGGAACACCTGGAAAGCGTATGTGCTGTTCTGGCGTCGGGCAGGGCCGATTTGGTCTACTCCGACGCTATTGTTTTTCAGGATGCGCCTTCGGGAGAAATCGAGCTGCTTCCCATCGTCACCATTGAAGTGAAGGACCCGCCTGCCGATCTTTTTCGGCGGAATTTTATCAACCCGTCGGGGGCGGCCATCACGCGACAGTTAATGGAAAAAGTCGGAGGCTTCGGTCCACGGCGTGTGGAAGACCTGGACTACTGGATTCGCGCCGCCGCATTGGGTTTTCGAATCGCCGGGACAGGGAAGCAGACCTATTACTACCGGAAATCCGCCGGCGGCTTGTCCGCTGCATTCTCTGAAGATGCAGAGGGTCTTGGAAGGGTCTTTTTGACGCACAGGCACTGTGGGATCCTGCCGGAGAAGGAGATCCTCGCCATTGCGAGGAGTTGTTTCTTCTCCGCAGGCCGTTTGCACTGGCGGAAAGATCCCATGGCCGCGAGCCGCGCCTTCTACAAATCATGGACCCTGGGCAGGGCCCACCTGCTGCCGCTGGTATGCGCTGTAGCGATGGCAGGTTTAAGCCTGGTGCGGCCTCACCGCTCGAAGTAATCCGTCGGCCACATGGCCGGCGAGACGTTTCCGGCAGAGTTCATGCGCAACGCCGGCGTCCATCTCACCGGGCAATGAAATGAGAGAATTCCTGATTCCATGAGGCACGATGCTGAGAAAGTTGCTCACTAGGCCGATTTGGTGGTGGGAGCGGAAGCGCCCTTACCCAATTCGTACTCGCATTCATCTGCTGCCGCCGCTCGGTGTCGTGAAAGGGCGGGCGCGATTCGTGGTGCTCACGACCCCGCCGGCGCTGCACGATGCGATGTGGGCTGCGTGGAGCTGGTACCGGTATCTTCGGCCGCACGGTTTTGAATTGCAGATTGCGGTCGACGGAAGCTTGGGTGAAGGCGATCTGTCGGGCGTTCGCGACCTTTTCCCCGGAATTTCGGTATATGCGGTGCAATCTGTTTATCCCTTCCTATGCAAATTGCAGCCGACGCTTGCGACATTCCTGAATCAGCACCCCATGGGAAGAAAACTCGGCCTTGTGCTCGCCCTGTCCCAGCGCGGCAGTGTTCTCTATTCTGACAATGACATTTTGGCTTTTCGTCAACCAGCCGAACTCTTGTCATTCGTCAAAAAGAACGTCCCATGCTACTTTCTGGAAGAGCATGACGGAACGCGAGATCCGGGTATCGTGGAGAGATCTAGGGCCCTAGAACTCGAGTTCCTCCCGAAGTTTAATGCGGGGTTCCAGTTCATTCCCGAGGGCTCACTTTCAATCGAATTGGCCGCGGATCTTCTAACAGGCTGGCGGCCGCCTGTGAATTCATGGTTCACGGAGCAGACGGTGCAAAGCATCTTGATGCACAAGGCGAAGGCTCAGCCTTTGCCGAGTGAACGTTACGTGATCAACCTTTGCCGTCAGTTTTATTGGGAGCAAGATGTTGACTACTCCGCGATTGTTGCGAGGCATTTTACCGGTCCTGTGCGGCACGTGATGTACCGGTACGGTATCCCGGAGATATTGCGCCAGAGCAAAGTCTTCTCATGGGAAGACGGAAGAGATGCGGTGTAGGCCCGCGACCAGTTGGGTTAGGACGCTTGTTCTGCTCATGACTGAGTTCGAAAAGCATGGCAGGGGTTCATAGGTAGTAGCCCGAAGCCCGCAGCTTTTGCTCCCAGGCCCAGGCCGAGCGCAAAATCTCGTTCAGATCGCGCGCAGGCCGCCAGCCCAGCACCTTTCCTGCATGCGAGGCATCCGCGTACAACACCGGAGGGTCGCCGGGTCTCGGGTCGGTATGCGAGTGGGGCACTTTTCGCCCGGTGACTTCTTCTGCCGCGGCCACCAGGGCTGCCACCGAGGTGCCCTCGCCTGTGCCCAGATTCATGGAGATGGTTTCGCCGCCATTTGCCAGGTATTCGAGTGCCAGCACGTGGGCTTGGCCGAGGTCCGAGACATGGATGTAGTCGCGGATGCATGTGCCATCCGGAGTGTCCAGATTGTTGCCGAAGATGCGCAACGGCGGTGCGACCCCCAGCGCGGCCCTGAGAGCGAGGGGAATCAGATGCGTCTCCGGGTCATGCAGCTCGCCGATAGATCCACTGGCATGAGCACCGGCCGCATTGAAGTAACGCAGCGAAACTGACCGCAATCCGTGCGAGACAGCATACGCAGCCAGCGCGTGTTCGAAAAACAGTTTGGTCGCCCCATAAGGATTGATGGGCGTCTGAGGGTTCGATTCGGTAATGGGCAGGGTTTGCGGAATTCCGTAGGTGGCGCACGTTGACGAGAAGATGAAGAGTCGAACGCTGCTGGCCAAGACCGCATCGAGCAGCTTGAGAGCCGCTTCAACATTATTGCGGAAGTATTTCCGCGGATTCGCGACCGATTCTCCGACATATGCAGAGGCGGCAAAGTGCATCACCGCCTCGGCTCCTTCCAGGGCCCTTACGAGCCGCGCTTCGTCGGCGATGTCGGCCTCAACGAATTCGTAGCCTTCGCCGAATCTGCGATGGCCCGTACTGAGGTTGTCATAGAGGACAACTTCGTGGCCTGCAGCGGTCAGTTCGCGCGCCGCATGGGATCCGACGTACCCGCAACCACCTGTAACTAATACGCGCATTGGTGTCCTCGCTAGTGCGTTGCCACGTGGGCGCCACGATGTTCCTGATTCTCTTGCCATTATAATCAGAACCTGGACGAGTGCACCGTCTTCTGTGGGGGCTCTCCGCCTGCGAAATCCTGGTTCACAGAGCAAACGGTATTCAATGTATTGATGCGGAATGCGCAGGCGCAGCCGTTGCCGCACGATCGTTACGTGGTCAACCTTCGCCGCCAATTCTATTGGGAGCGGGATGCGAATTATAAGACCATTGCGGCGAGGCATTTTACGGGCCCCGTGCGGCACGTTATGTATCGTTACGGAATGCCGGCGATTCTGGAGCAGAGCCGGCAAGTCCTCGCCGAAAAAGAGCAACACGCGGGGTAACGCAAGGGCCATTCTTTCCGGGCCATATTCGAGCTTCAAAACCATGCCCCTTGGAATGAATGGCGATCGTGGCCGGGACTTCCGGTCTGAGGAGTGAACGGATGTTGCGAACGACGGCGAGGAATTACCTGCCTGCAATAGCAGCCTCGACAGCCCTTATTCTCTGTTATTTCGTGACCCGGCCCTATGCGGAAATTGGAATCTATGACGACTGGTCTTATATCAAGACGGCGCAGGTGCTCGCTCAGACAGGCCACATCGCATATAACGGCTGGGGCAGCCCGATGCTCGGCTGGCAGGCGTACTTCGGAGCATTGTTCATAAAGCTTTTCGGATTCTCCTTCACGGCTGTTCGCTTCAGCACGGTGATCGAGGCCATGGCGACTGCATTCCTGCTGCAGCGCACCCTTGTGCGCGCCGGCATCAACTCCTGGAACGCAAGTCTGGCGACGATGACCTTTGTTCTTTCGCCGCTCTGTCTTCCTCTGGATTTCACTTTTATGAACGACGTGCCGGGCGTCTTGAGCATTGTGGTCTGCCTCTACATGTGCTTGCGCGCTCTGCAGGCGAAGAGTGAACGCTTTGCCATGGCATGGATCAGCCTTGCCGCGCTGTTGAACGCGGTGGGGGGAACGTCTCGGCAGATTGCATGGCTGGGCTTGTTAGTTATGGTTCCCTCTACCCTGTGGTTGATGAGGCGGAAGCGGCGTGTACTCGTGGTTGGGTGCCTAAGCTGGATAGCCGGAGTGGGCATTGTCGTGGCTGCAATGCATTGGTTGGCCCAGCAACCGTATTCAATTTCAGAATCTCCCATCCCCGGGAGACCTGATTTGAAAGCCTTAAAATATCTGGTGGGAGTCGGTCTTTGCGGCGCCGGACAACTGATGCTGTTGGCGCTGCCTGTGCTGCTGATGTTTGCCGCATCTCTCCGTTCGTGGAATCGCCGCAAGGCAGCCGTACTCGCGGCCGGAATTCTCTGTTTCGTGGTTCCCGGAGTGGCACTGAACCTGGCTGGCAGCAGGCTGGGGTGGCTTGTCCCTTTTCTTGACGACTACATGGCCGGCCCCACATTCGAAAAACTCAATGCAATCGTAGCTGGAGCTGTTCAGGCCACATTTCTGCGGGATGGTCTTCGGCTTTTGCTCACGGGGTTGGTCGTGTTGGGCATTCTAAGCCTCGAAGTCTGCTCTTTCGCGGGCGCACAAGGGCCACCGGCATCTCAGCGAAAAGCTGAATCAATCTCATGGCAACAACTCGGCGTTGTACTCGGTCCCTTTAGCGCGGCTTACATATATCTTCTGGTGACAAGGGGGCTGCTGTTTGAGTTTTACGACCGGCACCTGCTGCCGTTGCTCGCCATTCTCCTCCTTGTGCTTACCCTCTACTACCAACAAAGAGTGAAAGAGAATCTGCCATGGACATGCGCCCTGCTGATCCTGATCTTTGGCAGTTTCAGTGTTGCAGCGACGCACGATAGGTTTGCTGAGTATCGAGGTTATGCATCCGTAATTAACCAGATTCGGTCAAGTGGCGTGCCCGCGACCGCCATCCTTGGGCCGTGGGAATTTGACGGATGGACAGAAATTGACGAGGTGGGACATGTCAATGACCCCAGGATCCGGATTCCCAAAGGGGCTTACGTGTCGCAGCCTGCATTCGTCGTGCCAGCGAATTGTGGCAAAGACCTGATTGATTTTTTCCCTACCAGTCTAGTGCCTCATATGAAACCCGTTTATGTTGTCTTGCGGAATCCTGGCTTATGCGTCGGACAGGTTAGCCTCCCTCGTGCGACGTATTGGACGTGGGTTCCCCTGCGCGCCAACTCGATCTATTCCATCCGGCTCCCCTCTATCGTTCCGCGCTGAAATGCCTGGCGGCACGCTCGGGCGTTGGGGATAGCGGTCAAGGCCTTCTGAAATTGCCCTCCCAAAAGATTGCCGAGTGCTGGGTCCGCAAACTCCGGCGAAAATCCCAATTCGGACCCAGAGGGCCATGTTCAACAAAACCCTAACGAGAATGGCTGCGAAGTCAACGCCGCCATTGTGCGCAGACACTATAATGAAGGTTCCACTTGAGAACTCGCGATTCGCAGGTCCTAACATGAACGAGAGCCGTCCGATTGCGATGCGCATTTTGCCGGCTAGATTCGCAATTTCGCTTTGTGACCGCTTTTACTTTGCGCGACGGGACCGCTGGCAGCAACTCTACCGTAATGCGAGCTTGCGGGCTCTCCCTGGGGTCTCGATGCAATTGGTTCCGGGAGACCGCGTCTCCGATCTGATCGCATTTACGGGCATGTACGAAGCCGAATTGACTCGGCGCGTGAGCAGACTCGCTCGAAAGGGCGGGAAGATGATCGATGTCGGAGCGAATCTTGGGTACTTCAGTTTGTTGTGGGCGGCTTCTCACCCTGCCAACAAGTGCATCTCTTTCGAGGCTGCTCCACGCAACCTCGACATTCTGCGCAATAATGTCGAACAAAACGGCCTGGGTACAAAGATCCGCATCATTCCCAAGGCTGCGGCTGCACAATCCGGAAGATTGTTCTTCGACCTCGGGCCCGAGGATCAACGAGGATGGGGGGGCATTGCTTCGGTGAGGGGTGAAAGACAAATTGAGGTTGAGGCGGTTCGCATAGATGAAGAGGTGGCAAACGACGAACCCGTCGCGCTGCTCAAGGTGGATGTTGAGGGCGCCGACGCCTGGGCGTTGATGGGATGCGATCAGCTGCTCCGCGCAAAGTTAGTAGAAGAAATCTGGTTTGAGCAGAACAAGCCTCGCATGAAGACGCTGGGCATTCAGGAGAACGCAGCGCAAGAATATCTGGAGTCAGTGGGTTACTGTTGCACACCGCACGATAACTTAGACAGTGCAGTCGTGGAGTGGAGCGCGGTCAGGCAGTGAAGGAAACAAAAGCGCTATGCAATGGAAGTTCAGCTTCTCGAAGCCACCTCGCCAATGTGTCCGGAGGACACGCTAATACCCTAGGAATCGTCGCAAGCGGCATCGATTCGAATCGGCCATAACAGGTCTCGGTATGGCAAAAACAGAACTCGTTCGGCCTCTTCGACCGGTATCGTTGGTTGCGCAGTGCGACGAGGCTCCATAAGTCAACATTCCATGATGGAACCCGAAAAAATGACCGAATATAGTAAATCGATTCTGCCTTCTGCAAGCGACACAGCAATCTGCACGCTTTTTGAGGGCGATTTGCATTTAGGCCTTGCGGCGCTTCTCAATTCTCTCGTGCGCGCAGGCTTTGCGGGCACGGTATGGGCGGGGTATCGCGGCCCGCTGCCTCCATGGTTGGGCCAACTCAAGCGCGGCGACGACCGAAAGGACGAGTATTGGATTACGGATCGGGTTCGCCTCGTATTCGTGAAACTGAATGTGGAGATCCATCTCACGAATTACAAACCGGGATTCATGCTGAATCTGCTGGAGAATGAGGCTCGCGACTGCAAATATCTCTGGTACTTCGATGCGGATATCTACGTACGCGCCAACTGGTCATTCTTTACCGATTGGCAAAGCAACGGGATCGCGTTGTGCCAGGAGATTGCCAATAACAATCTTCCTCCGGATACGCCGCAGCGCATGAGCTGGATCAGGGATGCGGCCAGCATTGGCTTCACGAATCCGAAACCGCATTATTACTACTACAATGGCGGGCTCGCCGGGGTTCCCAGGGAGTCCTCGGAGTTCCTCGATGACTGGAAACGCCTGATCGAGATGGCCGGGTCGAAGTATTGCGATCTGAAGAACATGTCGCACGGAGACCCGGAAGCGCCCTTCAAGTGTTGCGATCAGGATGCGCTCAATATCGCGGCGATGTATTCGAAGTTTCCGCTCTCCACTCTGGGACCGCAAGGGATGGGGTTTATCCGGGGTAATGTGATCATGTATCACACCGTGGGGGAGAAGCCCTGGAGAGGCTCGCTTCTGATGAACGCGCTCAAGGGTATCTCGCCTTCGGATGGCTTCAAATTCTACTTTACGCAGGTGTCGTCTCCCATTCGCCCATATTCCCGTGGCGCGCTTGCCCAAAAGAAGCTCGCTTGCAAAATCGCGGCATTCGTCGGACGCTTTTATCGCAGAAGCTGAAGGCGCTCGAATGCAGCCGGCCGCCCGCGGATTCTTAACGCGAGAGACGGTAAACGCGGGACAGCGCTCACCGCGCATTTGGTATAAAAGAATCGGAACCCTGACATACACAATGAAATCCCCGGCTGAATTCACGGGGCGTAGGAGAAAGCGTTCATGATTGTTTCCAGAGCACCCATGCGGATCAGCTTCGTTGGCGGGGGAACGGATCTTCCCGATTTCTACAAGCGCTACCCCGGCCGCGTGATTTCAACGGGCATCGATAAATTCATATTTATCGCCATCAACCATGCGCCTTTCACGAACCACGTGGCGGCGCGGTACTCGGTATCCGAGGAGGTGCCGCATCCCTCGCAGCTGAAACACTCGCGCATCCGCGAAGCGCTGCTGGACCTTGGCATCCACAGCAACATCGAGATTGCATCGTTCGCGCCCATTCCCGCGCGCACCGGGCTCGGATCTTCCTCCAGTTTCTCGGTGGCCCTGCTGAAGGGGCTGCACGCCTACATCGGCAAAAGGCTCGACAAGAGAGATGTTGCTGAGGCCGCGTGCCGTTTGGAGATCGAGTTGGTGAAAGAGCCGATTGGAAAGCAGGACCAATATGCAGCGGCATTTGGGGGATTCAATGTGTTTCAGTTCAATGCCGATGGATCGGTGGACGTGGAACCGGTACTGCTAGACTACAAAAAACGCCTGGATCTGGAGGAGCGCCTGATCCTGTTTTTCCTCGGTACTACGCGGGATGCCTCCTCGGTTTTGACGGAACAGAAGGCCAATACGGATCGCAACTTCGAGATGTTGAAACGGATGTCGGATTCGGTTCCGGTCTTCAAGGACGCGATTCTTCGCTCCGACTTTCAGCGCGCCGGCGAGATGCTCCTGGAGGGCTGGACGTTGAAGAAACAGCTTGCCTCCTCGATCTCGAATCCGGGCATCGACACGTTGTACGAAGTGGCGATGAGCCAGGGCGCATGGGGCGGCAAGATCCTGGGAGCAGGCGGCGGCGGCTGCCTTATGATGCTTGCACCTGTGGAAAGACGCGCCGGGATTGTAGAGGCGTTGCAGAAAGCCGCGGTTACCGCGGGATTCGAGGGCGCCGGCGAAATTCCCGTCTCTCTGGTGCAGACGGGCGCGGAAGTGCTCTTCAATTCCGATAGGTCGTAAACACCCAAGAGGAGGCAGGTGAATAGCGATGGAAGAGTATATTCGGCACTTTGCAGATAAAGCCGTCGGGCTGCTCCACAATCTCCCTACGGTGGAGATTGCCAAGGCGATGAATATTCTGCAGGCCGCGTTCGAGCGTGACGGCCGCATCTATGTCATCGGCAATGGCGGCTCGCTGGCGCTGGCCACGCATTGGGTGGCGGACTTCAACAAGACCGTGTTCAGCCACAACCTGAGCGAGCAGCAGCGCCGGTTCCAGGCCATCCGCCTGCCCACCACCGAGGAAGAACTCACCGCGTGGGCTAACGACATCGGATACGACATGGTGTTTGCCGGGCCTCTGGGGAACTACATTCAGGATACCGATGTGCTGATCGCGATCTCGAGCTCGGGCAACTCGGAAAACATTATTCGCGCTGTCGAACTCGCGCGCTCGCACCAGGTGCCTGTCATCGGGATCTCCGGCTTCGAAGGTGGAAGACTGAATCCGCTGTCCGACGCGAAGATCCTGATCGCCACACCCAAAGGCGAGTATGAACTGGTTGAGGGAATTCACGCCGTGGTCCTTCACATATTCACAAAGTATTTCAAAGACTACTTCGGCTACATTCAACACCGGCGAGATCACGCGGCGCAGACGCACGCGCCGGCCGTGAACGCGGCCGCCACCGTGAATTGAACGGGGCCTTCCCGGTGCATTTGAATCGCAGGGCAATGGGGTCACAATGAAGCAAAGAGTGTTAGTTACCGGCGGCGCCGGTTATGTCGGTTCCGTTTGCTCCGAGGAGCTGCTGCGGCAGGGGTATGAGGTAACCATCGTCGATAACCTCTCCACGGGGCATCGCCATGCGGTTCCCGAGGGAGCCGGGTTTTTCGAGATGGACATTGGCGATGCGGCGGGAATGCGGAAAGTGCTTGCCGCGAAGACCTATGACGCGGTGTTTCACTTCGCGGCCAAGGCGCTGATTCCCGAGTCGGTGACGAACCCCGCGCTCTTCTATCAAGTCAACGTGGTCGCAGCCACCACGCTGATCGATGCCGTCCGCGATGCCGGGATCAAGCGCTTCGTCTTTTCGTCCACCGCCGCCGTGTACGGGGATCCGGTCGAGGTACCGATCCCGGAGGACCATCCCAAAGCGCCTGTGAATGCATACGGGGAGACCAAGCTGGCTTATGAGCGGCTGCTGGCATGGTATGCGAAGGCCTATGGCATCAGCGTTTGTGCGTTCCGCTACTTCAATGCCTCAGGCGCGACGCTTGCGCATGGCGAGGAACACGAACCGGAGACGCACATTCTGCCCATCTTGTTTGAAGCGGCGGTGGGCGAGCGCGAGTTCTTCACCATCTACGGTGGCGACTATCCCACGCCCGATGGCAGTTGCGTGCGCGACTACGTCCACGTGCTGGACATCGCGCAGGCGCACATCCTGGCGCTCAGCAAAATGGATGCGCCCGGCTTTTCGGTCTATAACATCGGACTGGGCAAGAGCTTCTCGGTGCGCGAGGTTCACACGCGCGTCGAGAAGATTATCGGCCGCAAAATTCCCATCCGGGAGGGCAGCCGCCGCGCGGGCGATCCCGCGGTGCTTTGCGCAAGCCCCAAGCGCCTGATGTCGGAAATGGAGTGGAGACCGCAGCACTCCGATCTCGATCACATTATTGAAACCGCGTGGGCCTGGAAGATGCGCGGCCAAGCCGGCGCGCTCCCCGCGGAGGCTGCGAGGAAATCGTGAAGGGCTTTCTTCTGGCGGCAGGCGTGGGGACGCGGCTGCGGCCGCTGACCAACGCCATTCCCAAGTGTCTGATGCCCATCCGGGGTACGCCGCTGCTGGGCATCTGGCTCGAATGGTGCGCGTTGTACGGCATCGATGAGATTCTTCTGAACTCGCATGCGCACAGCGAACGCGTGCGCGAGTTCGTCGACGCTTATCGCGGGCCGGTGCGCGTGACGCTGACGCACGAGCCCGAACTATTGGGCAGCGCCGGAACCCTGCACGTGAATCGCGATTTTGTCGCCGGAGAAGCGGAGTTCGCGGTTTTGTACGCGGACGTTCTGACGAATTGCGGCTTTGACCGGCTTTTGGATTTTCATCGCATACGCCACTCTCCAGTCACATTGGGAACCTATCGTGTTCCCAATCCGACGCAATGCGGAATCATCGTCACCGACGATTCTGGACGGGTTGTGGAGTTCGTGGAGAAGCCACAGTTCCCGAAGGCGGATACGGCCTTCTCCGGAATCCTCATAGGCGGCCCGGCGCTGCTCGCTCACGTTCCCCAACGGGTTCCTGCCGACATCGGCTTTGATGTGCTGCCAAAGTTGGTCGGAGAGATGTTTGCTTTTCCGATCGCCGAGTATGTTTTCGATATCGGCACAATGGAAAAGTACGAGCAGGCGCAGCGGGAGTGGCCCGGGCTTGCGGGAAACAGTTGACTCATGCGGGGAGCGGCGGCATCGCGGCTGCGTTTGGTTCTTTGGCTCTGGAACGACTGCAGAAAAGGGTCGCAGCAGCGGCAACTGGCGGTATAGTGTCGTCGCTGGAAAAGCAAAATGGAAATTTCGGCTGAGGAGAAGCTTTTGTATGAACGTGCTGTTCAGCGCAGTAAAGGAAGTAGTGGAGAAGGTCAGTGGGTGCCGGATTTACCGAAATTCCATGCCGCATGGAATGGATTGCTGTTTCGACATTGAACGAAGACTTGGGCGCGAGGGAATCAAAGTCGTTTTTGACGTTGGCGCGAATGTAGGTCAATCGGCAATTGTGTATAGCCGCGGGTTTCCGAAGGCCGAAATTTACAGCTTTGAGCCAGTCTCGGAAACTTACAGGGAACTTGTTGCTGCAACCCGGCAGTTTCCTCGAATCCATACCTACAATTTGGCTATGGGGAGAGAATCCGGGCGTGGGGTGATCAATGTAAGTCCAATCAGCACAGGAAGCTCCATCAGGTTGAAGAGGCCCGACGACAGTTCGGAGTCAATCGTGGTGGAGACCGTCGCCGATTTTGCCGAAAGGCACAGAATTGAGAGCATCGACTTCCTTAAGGTCGATACAGAAGGCTACGATCTCGAGGTGCTGGCAGGCGCTGTGCCGCTTCTCCGGGAACAGCGCGTTCATTTCATCCTGAGCGAATGTGCACCGTTGGCGCGCCCAGGAAACGAGGATGCTTTTGTCAGTTTCGCTGCCTTGGCTGAGTTTCTTGGCGGCTGGGGGTATCAAGTCTTTGGAGTATATGATCAGCAGCCAGATTGGAGTCTCAGAAAAGAACTCGCTTACTGGAACGCACTTTTCATCTGCGAGAAGCTGATTCCAAGGGATTCGAAACTGCCGAGTCTTGCGTGATCGGGCGGGGGGCTAAGATTGCCAGGAACAATTGATCTACGTTCGGATACTGTGACGCGTCCCACGCCAGAAATGCGCGCGGCCATGGCGTCTGCCGAAGTGGGCGACGATGTGTACGGAGAGGATCCGAAGTAACGTCGTAAAGCCATTGTCGTCGCGATAAACTAACACCTGCTGTTACCCGTCCAGGCAGGCAATCTCCACCCGCGAAGGAAAGACTTATGCCGAAAGTTGCGTTAGTAACTGGTGTTACCGGACAGGACGGCGCCTATCTGTCGGAACTCCTGTTGAGCAAGGGCTATGTTGTGCATGGCATCAAGCGGCGCTCGTCTTCGTTTAACTCGGCGCGCATCGACCATATGTACCAGGACCCGCACGTTCCCGGCGCGCATTTTCAGATTCATTACGGAGATATGACCGACTCCACGAACCTGATCCGCATTATTCAGTCGGTGCAGCCGGACGAGATTTACAATCTGGCCGCGCAAAGTCACGTGCAGGTGAGCTTTGAGACACCCGAATACACGGCCAATGCCGATGCCACCGGCGCGTTGCGCATTCTGGAGGCGATCCGGATTCTTGGCCTCACGAAAAAGACGCGGTACTATCAGGCGTCGACCTCGGAAATGTTCGGAAAGGCGCAGGAAGTACCGCAAAAGGAAACCACGCCCTTTTATCCACGGAGCCCCTACGGCGTGGCCAAGCTCTACGCCTTCTGGATCACCGTGAACTACCGCGAGGCGTACGGCATTCACGCCTCGAACGGAATCCTGTTCAATCACGAGAGCCCGATTCGCGGAGAAACCTTCGTCACCCG
>Ga0181533_1001023_pt1 | contig 36782 bp, 34 predicted proteins | sample PEATcosm2014_Bin_45_FD_119772 | JGI IMG/M metagenome (GOLD analysis project Ga0181533, IMG submission 119772) | Peatland microbial communities from MTU Mesocosm Facility, Houghton, MI, USA - PEATcosm2014_Bin11_60_metaG | ecosystem: Environmental > Terrestrial > Soil > Wetlands > Peat | place...
GCCAGGCACGTGGAGGGCGCCGACCCTTGTCTCCGTGGTGAATGCGTGCCCGCACAGCGCCGTCGGCGGCCACGGCGGAACCCCGCCAGCCTGCGACCGCTATCCCACCAGCCGCCAGAAACTTCTCGTATGAAGGTGGACGGGCTGTCCAATCCCACGGAGGCTTGCCTAGGATCACTAGGTTTGGCTCATCGGCGTCAGTGCCGTTGGCGTTGAAATGCTGCCACCCAGCGCATGGTTTTGCTGCCAGGGACGTCAGTTCCGGTGCGTGGTTTACCGGTCAACGGAGCCAGCCGAGGCTCTGCCACGTTGCGGTGTTTACCGAAGAGTAACTGACGGATAGCCGACAATCCGGGCAGTGCCGTTCGAGCGCGTACAATTGGCACTAAAATGCAGCGTTCATCTTCGGCGGATTGGGCATTAGCCATACGGATTCCCTTGTGGGTAGACATGGTGGCACCGTGAGAGTACTCAAGATCTCCATTGTTTTTGCGATCATTTTGTACTTGGTGTTCTTAGTGGTTTTCTTTGTGACGCAACGAAGCCTGCTGTACTACCCGAGTCATTCGTATACGGTCTTAACCGAAGCCCACGCGAACGAAGCCTTCAGAGAGATTTCCGTGAGAACGCAGGATGGAATCGACCTGAAGGCCTGGTACGCGCCAGCAACGAGGAAGCCCTTCACCATCGTCTTTTTCCACGGGAACGCCGATAGTTTGCGTACTGCCGCGCAGGATGCTGATCCCTACATTGCTGCCGGCTATGGATTCCTGCTCGCCGAGTATCGCGGATACAGTGGATTCCCTGGCACGCCCACAGAGACTGGCCTTTATAACGACGCGCGTGCTTATTTACGGGACTTGATGGCTCGGGGCATCGAGAGCAGGCACCTCATTCTGTACGGACATTCTTTGGGAACCGGAGTAGCTGTGCAAATGGCCTCGGAATTTCATGTTGGGGGACTGATGTTGCTGGCGCCGTACCTGTCAATTCCGAAGTTGGCGCAGGTCGATTTTCCCTTTTTCCCTTCGACTTACCTGGCCCTGGACCGATTTGATAATGAAAGGAAGATCAAGTACATCCACACACCGCTGCTCATCGTGAACGGTTCCAGGGATCAAGTCGTTCCCGCTTCGCATGGGAGAAGGCTTTATTCCCTGGCGGATGAACCGAAGGAGTTCCACTCACTTCCAGGTCGGGGCCATAACGACGCGTTTGATGAATTTGCCCCGTTGAGCTTGGATTGGATTGAACGAGTTTGCCGTGAGAACTAAACCGCAACTTCGGTCGTATGACCGGCTAAACGTCAGTTATGTTTTGGTAACCCCCCGGAAACACTACAGCAACCCTGAAAGGATAAGGCGCATTAACACAAGGCAAATTACCAAAGAGCACAATACCAAAGATCACATTACCGGGGTGGCGTGGAGCTCCCACCAAACTGGGATTGGCATCTCTGTGTCCGGTCCGGAATCATGATTGCAGATTTCGGCTTCCGCCATGCGGGGGTTCCGGCTTCCGCTACTGGGGGTGGTGTGGACATAGCGAGAGAGTGTGCTCCGTCATGATCCAGACAGGACGTCGTTGCGAAGGCCGCAGAGTGCAGGCATACACAATTTCCCCGCCAGGGAAGAAGCTCCAAGCTGAGACGGATGGGCCGCAGGAGTTGACTTTGCGTGAATTCTGCGCCGGGCTGCGCAACTTTCCGTGAGAGGCTGTGTTGTTTGGGATAAGGGGCAGCTAGAGTCCTGCAGCGCCGTCGATATGGGCGCGGGATTTTTCCCTTGCCGGCGCACAGAGGTTTCCGCGATGGATCACGAGCGAACGCGCCCCGGCGCCGATAAATGCTGCACCTTCTTATTGCTGCATCTTTCTTGCCTGGAACAAGACAAACGAGGCGGGTCTGCGCCCGGGCGTGTCCTGAGCGGATTACTGCTTCAGTTGCTTTGCGGACGGAAGGTTCCATGAGATGGGCCGCGCAACGTGCGCGCTCCTAACCACGCAACGAGACACAAAGGAAGAGAGAGGTGCGACAGTTATGGATTCCAGGACGTTTTTGAGATCTTTGCCGGCGGCATTGGTGGCGCTGACAGCGGCCGCATTGCTGGTGGCAGGCTGCAACAGCGGCGGCACCGGCACAGTGCCGGTCACGCCGGCGACGGTAACCGGACCGTCGTTTGTGGTGGGCACGGATGCGCCGATGGCGAGCGTGGTGTCGTTTGAGGTGCAGATCGAAAGCATCACCGCGACCGACGCCAGCGGCAACACCGTTTCGTTGCTGAGCGGCAAACCGACGGTGGACTTTGCGCGCTTCAACGGGTTGCAGACGCTGCTGGACATGAACGATGTTGCGGTGGGCAGGTACAGCACCGTCTCGATCACGCTGGGCAGCGCCACGATCGGCTATCTGAACGTGCCGGCGAGCGGCGCCCCGGCTATCGTGACGGAGGCGGCGGTTTACCCGTCTTCGGCATCCACCTATACGTACACGGCCACCCTGGCCAAGCCGATTGTGGTGGCCAATGCGTCGGCGCCGGTGGGCTTGTATTTGGACTTCGATCTGCGCAAGTCGATCGGGGTGGACGCGAACGGCAACATTACCGGGGCGGTGACGCCAACCTTCAACGTGAAGGGCGTGGGGACGGGCGATTCGGGCGGCTACATCGATACGATTGAGGCCGGTGTGGTGAGCGCCCCCGGCGCCGGCGCGCAATCCTTTGTGGTGCAGGGGCCCCACGGCGAGCAGTTCACGATCGACGTGAACGGGCAGACGGAGTGGGAGAACGGCGAGAGCATCAGCGATCTGACGGCCAGCAGCATCGTGCAGGTTTCCGGGACCCTGGACAGGGCCGACCAAACGCTGGACGCCGACGATGTGGCGATTCTCTCGCAGGATGGGTTCTACGCGGGCGGCCTGGTGACGTACGTTCAGCCGGCCACGGGAAAGGCGAGCAGTTTCGACCTGTATGTGCGCGGGCTGCTGCCTGCCGACACCGGGCTCACGCTGGGACAGATTGCGCAGGTGGATCTGAGCGGCAATGAGAAGTACTTCATTTACTGGTTCCACAACCCGCTGACGGAGTTCCTGTTCAACCAAAGCCAATTGCTGCCGGGTCAACATGTGACCGTGGGAGGACCGGCGAGCGGGGCCGCCAATGCGCAGGACGTGAGCGTGAAGCGGATCGTGCTGCGGCACTGGGGATACAACGGCACGGTGGTGGCCAGCAGCCTCAACACGTCGAACGGGACATTCCAGATGCAGATCGACGGCTTTGCCGGCGTTCTGGTGCCGCAGACGGTGACGGTCTACACGGTGGGCGGGACGGGTTTCCGGAACGGCTGGAGCGGAATGGCTGACGTGAACGGTGGCGCAAAAGTGCGCGTAGTCGGACTGCTGCTGAAGGATCCGCTTTCAGGGAATACCGTGCTTCTGGCGCATTACGTGGACGCACTCGACTAAATAGCGGCGTTTCGAACGGTTCCTCCTTGCGCCGGAGCTGCATGCAGCGGCTTCGGCGCTTTTTTGTGCTTTCCAGAGTAAAAAGCGGCCAACAGTTGACAGCCGATGGCTCACATTTCCTTGCGGCTTGGTGGAATTCCAGGTTGCAAAGGGAGGCCCAGGCACGCGGGGCGAATGCGGGCCGTGACTTTGACCCATTTATAATGAGGGGCGAAAGGGCGCGGAGATGTGCGCGGGGGTCAAAGTATGGCGGATTTGCAGGGGAGAATCGCCCTGGTAACCGGGGCTGCGCAGGGAATAGGGCGGGCCGTTGCGCTGGAGTTGGCGCGGGCCGGGGCCACGCTGGCCGTGGCGGACATCAACGAGGTCAAACTGGCCGAGGTTGCGGCCGAGATTGAGGCGGCCGGCGGCCAGGCGGCGGCGTTTCGGCTGGATGTCTCCAGCCAGGAGTCGATCGAGGCCGGGGCCAAAGCGGTGCTGGAGCGGTTCGGCAAGGTGGAAATCCTGGTGAACAACGCCGGCATCACGCGCGACGCGCTGATGATGGGCATGAAGCGCGCCGATTGGGACCTGGTCCTGAGCATCAATCTGACCGGGCCATTTCTGCTGACCCATGCCTTGCTGAGGCCGATGATCAAGAACCGGTGGGGGCGGATCGTGAACATGGCCAGCGTGGTGGGCCGCGCCGGCCAGGCGGGCCAGGTGAACTATGCGGCCTCGAAGGCGGGGCTGATCGGGCTGACGCGATCGCTGGCGCGCGAGGTGGGCTCGCGGGGGATTACCGTGAATGCCGTGGCGCCGGGCTACATTGAGACGCCCATGACGGCGGTGCTGGACGAGAAGGTGAGCGCGGCGATGCTGGCACAGATTCCGCTGGGCCGGCGGGGGACGGACCTCGATGTTGCGCAGGCAGTGAAGTTTCTGGCCTCGGATGCGGCGGCGTATATTACCGGCCACGTGCTGGACGTGAACGGCGGGATGTTCATGGGCGGGTGAGTCCGGATTCGTGAACGCGGCGGCGGGTTAAGGTCTGTGGTGCCCCAGGTTTCGGAAGCGAGGCCTGGGGCACTTGGCGTTTGTGCCTGGGCAGTGCGGAAAAACACGGCGGGTTGAGATTTGTGGTTTCCCACCCTTGCGCCAGAAAAAAGGCGCAAGGATGGGGCACGGGGCTTTTGTGGATAGGCGAAGGTGAGAAACGCGGTGGTTGAGATTTGTGGTCTCCCAGGTCTTCCGCCGCGGCGGACGAGACCTGGGGTACCCGGCACCCGGCCCTCAGCCCCCGGCATCGATAAATAGGACGGGGTTCATCGCCTGTAGCGGCGGGGAGATTGTCGCGGCGGCCTACACACATTCAAGTTATCTCTGGGGTCACCCGATAAGCGGTACGGGAAGGTACGCATGGCTGCACAGGTGATGCCGGACAAGAGTTCCGCGGCTGGCATGCCCGAGATGGGGAGTGGGCTGCGGTATGTGGCGCGGCAGCCGATCATGGATTTGCGCAGCCGGGTGCATGGATACGAATTGCTCTTCCGGGCGGGGCCGGAGGCGGCTTTTCGGGGAGATGGCGACCTGGCCACCCGGACGATGCTGGACAATACGGTGATGTTCGGGTTGGAGCGGCTGACGGGCGGGTTGCCGGCTTTTGTGAACTGCACAGGGGAGTCTCTGACCGAGGATCTGGTGCATATTCTTCCGCCCAGCATGACGGTTCTGGAGATACTGGAAAGCCTGGAACCTACGCCCAGCCTGATTGCCGCGTGCCGCAAGCTGAAGGCTTCGGGTTTTCGAATGGCGCTGGACGATTTCACCTGGAAACCGAAGTTTGAGCCGCTGGTGGAACTGGCCGACTACATCAAGGTGGACTTTGCGCTGACGGGCGCCGAAGAGCGGAAGATCCTGATCAGGCGGCTGAGCGGGGTGACGGTGGCGCTGGTAGCGGAGAAAGTGGAGACGCAGGAGGAGTTCAAGCAGGCCTGCCAGGAAGGCTTCACGCTTTTTCAGGGGTACTATTTCTGCCGGCCGGTGCTTTTGGAGAACCGGAAGGTGCCTGCCAACCGGCTTTCGCACATTGAAATTCTGCAAATGTTGCGGGACGACTCGATCGAGTTGAAAAAGCTGACGCAACTGGTGAAGCGCGATGCGTCCCTGACGTACAGGCTGCTGCGGCTGGTGAATTCGCCGATGTGCGCGGTGCGGCAGGAGGTGAGCTCGATCCAGGCGGCGCTGCTGGCGGTGGGCGAGGAGACTTTCCGGCGCATCGCGACGCTGGCCATTACCAGCGAGCTGAATGCGGGCCAGCCGGCGGAGATTTTGCGGATGGCGTTTGAGCGGGGGCGATTCTGCGAGTTGGCCGCGAGGGAGCGCGCGCTGGACCCGACGGAACAATACCTGCTGGGGATGCTGAGCCTGCTGCCGGCGATGCTGCGCGTGCCCATGCCTGAGCTCACACCGTCGCTGCCGCTGCGCGAAGAGATTCGCGCGGCGCTGCTTGGGACGGCCAACTCCGAGCGCCATCTGCTGGAATGGCTGGAGTTCTACGAGCGCGGGGACTGGAGTGGGTGCGATGGGGTGGCTCAGGCCCATGGGCTGAACGAGGAGAAACTGTTTGGTTTCTATGCGGAAGCCGTGGTGTGGGCGGAGGCGGCTCTGCACTTTGCCGGATGAGGATCGCGGCTTGGCGATGTGATGCTTATTTCAGGCTCAGGCTCTCTTCCGGCAATAGCTCGTAACTGACAAATGCCAGCTTCAGGCCGTCGGGGGACCAGGAGGGGACGTTGATGGTTCCCTGGCCACCGAAGAGCTTTGCCAGGACGCGGACCTTTCTATCTTTGAGGGCCATGAGGCGGAGTTCCACATCCTTGTTTGGCGGATGACCGGTGACGCCCTTTTCGTAGGCGACGAATACCATCGATTGTCCGTCGGGCGAGAGGTGCGGGAACCAGTCGTTGCTGTCGTCTGAGGTAACTTGTTCCTGGGCGGAGCCGTCGGACTTCATGCGCCAGATCTGCATTTGCCCGGTGCGCTCGGAGTTGAAGTAGATATAGGCGCCGTCAGGAGAATACTCGGGGCCGTCGTCGAGGCCGGGGGCGGTGGTGAGGCGCGTCTCTTCTCCGCCGGCCACGGGAATGGTGTAGATGTCGAAGTTGCCGCCGCGCTCGCCGGTGAAAGCAAGGGTCTTGCCGTCGGGCGACCAGCCATGCCAGTACGACGGAGCATTGGGCGTGACCTGACGGGGCGTGCCTCCGGCGAGGGGCAGAACGTAAACGCGGGACTTATGGTCTTCGGCCGAGGAGTCGCTGATGGCGAGAAACCGGCCGTCGGGCGAGATGCCGTGATCGTTGTTGCAATGGATTTCGGGAGCGGTGGCGATCTGCGCGGGCTCGCTGCCATCGAGCGCAAGGCGGCGGATGGTTCCGTCCTGGTTGAAGATGAGGAATTTGCCGTCGCGAGACCAGTTGGGAGCTTCAAAGTGCGCGGCGGCGACATATTCGACGTGGCGATCGGTGGAGGCTATGGCGATGGTTTCGAGAGCGCTGACGAGCACTGGCTTGCCGGTGGCGGGCGGAAGCTGCTCCAAGCTGACGTTCGAAAAGACGGCCTTCTCGACCACGTCCTTGTTGTGCGCGCAGACGCCGATGCCGACATAGAACTCGCCGGTGAGGGCTAATTTGGTGGAGGTGCCCGCGGGCTGGAGCTTGCCGTCCTTGCCGGAGACAAAGGCGTAAATGAAGTCGCCGCGCTTCTCGATGCGCACGGTGCCGGGAGCGGAGACGTTGGATTCAACTTCGCGGGTGTCGGCGCCGGCCGTGTCGCGGAACTGCAGTGACGTGAGACCGCTGCCATGAACGGCTACGTCAACGGCCGGCGAGGTTCCGTCGAGGGTCTGGCGGATCATGAGGACGGCCTTGCGATGGGGGTTTCCGCCGGTGCCGAGGAAGGCGATGCCGGCGGTGAGGGCAACGTCTCCAGAGACCATCTTCCAAACGAAATGGAAGTCGTCGATGCCGAACCACATGTTTTCGCCGCTGCCGCTGACCGTGTAGGCGTTGTGCGCACTGTCGTATTGCGCGGAGCCGGGGTGGAGCACGGTGCCGACGTCCTGGTGATCCGCAAAGATTCCGAGCGGCTGAGTTTGGGCCTTCAGAGCAAGGGCGGCAAGCGCGAAGGCGGCGAAAACTGCCAACTTGCCAATTGGACGAAAAGAGCCGGCAGAAATCATCAGCCTCATAAAACCTCACTGCAATCCCTGTTTGCGTGCCTGCCAGAAACGGCCGAACGGCGATGCCGAAGCGAATTCGCAGCGCGGATTCAATCCCCGCTCCGCGCCGGTTACGAGGATATCGCATCCAGGCGCGATTGAATGGCAGGAATCTGCGGGCCATTCCAGGGGATCGCTGAACAAGTCCTTTTTGTGGGGCCGACATTCCCTCCGGGGCTAAAGAGGCTGCGGAAAAACTCGGGATTTCGTGCGAAATCGCCGATAAGCGTCCCTCCGGGGCTAAAGCCCACGTTGATCCTGTTGGCTTTATGCGGGGGTTGAAACCCCCGCCTCCCTCCGGATCGAGTTTTTCCACAGCCTGTAAAGCCCCCGCTGATTTTGCCGAGTTTATGTACGGACTGAAGCCCGTACCCTTCAATCAGGGGGAGCTTTGCCGGGACTAAAGTCCCGGCCTGCCGGTCGCGGCCTGCCAGTCCCGGTCTACCAGTCCGGCCTGCCAGTCCCGTATCGTGCATTCAGACCCGAGCCTCTCGTGGGTTGAGATGGGGCGGATGGGGTAAGGCGTAGAATCGACCTTTTATGCATGAGCTTTCGATCGTTTCGAGCGTTGTGGATACGGTGACGGAGTCGGCGGCGGCTTACCCTGGGGCGCGGGTGAAAGAGGTGCGGCTGCGGGTGGGGGCGCTGGCGAGCGTGGTGGTGGATTCGCTGGAGTTCTGCTGGGGGATTGCGACGGAGGGGACGGCGCTGGAGGGGTCGAGGCTGGTGGTGAACGTGCTGCCGGTGGTGATGCACTGCGTGCCGTGCGGGGAGGATGTGGAGCTGGAGGGGATACAGAGCTTTCGCTGTCCCCAGTGCGGGGAGCCGTGCCTCGACCTGCGGCAGGGGCGGGAGCTGGAGATTGATTCGATCGAGATAGACGAGATGGATGAGGCTGAGGAGAAGATATGACGACCAGGATTGTGGAACTGCGGCGGGGAATCTTGAAGAAGAACGATGAGCTGGCGGCGGGGCTGCGGGCACGCTACACGGCGGCTGGGGTGCTGGTGCTGAACCTGGTTTCGAGCCCGGGGGCGGGGAAAACGGCGCTTCTGGAGTGGACGCTCACGGAGCTGCGGAAGCGGGGCGCGCGGGTGGCGGCGCTGGTGGGGGATCTGGAGACGGATAACGACGCGCGGCGGCTGGCGGCCAGCGGGGCTCCGGTAAGGCAGATCAATACGCATGGGATTTGCCACCTGGACGCGGAGATGATCGGGAGGCATCTGGACGGGTGGGAGGGCGTGGCGCTAGGGGGGCTCGACTATCTGTTCATTGAGAATGTGGGGAACCTGGTTTGCCCGTCGAGCTACGACCTGGGCGAGGGGATCAGGGTGGTGCTGCTGAGCGTGACGGAGGGCGAGGATAAGCCGCTCAAATATCCCACCATGTTCAACTCGGCCGATGCGGCGGTGATTACGAAGATGGACCTGGCGGTGCCGTGCGGGTTCGACCGGTGGGCGACGCTGAAGAATATCAATGAGATCCGGCCGGGGATACGGATTTTTGAAACTTCGGCGAAGACGGGGGTGGGGATGGAGGAGTGGCTGGGGTATCTGGACGAAGAGCGGAGAAAGAAGGGATCGTAGTCGAAAGGAGTGGTTGCGATGGCTGTGAAGAAAGTGAGTGCGGAGAGTGGGAAGGCGGAGGTGGAGGCCTACCTGGCGCGCGTGCCGGAGCCGGCGCGGGCGACCCTTGAAAAGATGCGGGCCATGATCAGGGCCGCTGCGCCCAAAGAGGCGACCGAAGCGATCAGCTACAAGATTCCAAGCTTCCAGTACAAGGGTGCGCTGGTGTGGTATGCGGCGTTCAAGCACCATTGCAGCTTTTTCCCCATGGATCTCTCCCTGATGGGGGAATTTGGGGAGGAGCTGAAGAAGTACAAAACGTCGAAGGGGACGATTCAATTTCCGGTGGACAGGCCACTGCCTGAGGCGCTGGTGACCAGGATTGTGAAAGCGCGCGTGGCGGCGAATGAGGCGAAGGGGCGGGAGTGAGGACGTGAGGGGCTTCAGGACGATTCGCGAGGCGAAGGAATATCTGGCTGGCAAGATTGCCGAGGAGGCCGAGCGCGAGGGGACTCCGCTGACGGAGGTGGAGCGGAAGATGCTCTACTTCACCGAAACGGGTTGGACGCTGCCGGACATGAAGGAGGTCAGCGCCGAGTTCGACCGGGATTATGACCAGGATGAATACGAAAGGAAGATAGCAGGGCTGGTCCGCGGAATCGAGGCCCAGGATGGAGCCGAGAGTGAGCAGGGGCAGGGAACCTGGGGCCGGGCGGTGGAGAAGCTGAGCGAGGGCGACCACTATCTGCTTGTCCTGATCGATGCTGCTTCCTCGTCCGGAAGCGGCGCTTCCTCGCGATGGGGTTGGCTGAAGCCTTTTGTTCCTACGCCGTCAAGGCCAGGCCAGCAGGAGCCCGGGGACATCGGGAGGCTGATTGTCGCCGCCTTCGCCGTCATTTTCGGGGTGTTTCTTGTGCATTTTCTTCTCGGCCGAATCTTCGGCCCCGATTGGTACGACGACGTGCGGCATTTTTTCAGGTGATTTAAATCACACTATACGCGGCCTCAAACGCGGTATAACGTAGAAGCCATGTGCTTAGCGATACCGGGAAAAGTGGAAGAGATTACCACCGAGGGCGGGCTTCGGGTGGGACGGGTGAACTTTGGCGGGGTGGTCAAGCGGGTTTGCCTGGACTACGTGCCGGAGGTCGAGGTGGGCGACTATACGATTGTTCACGTGGGATTTGCGCTGTCGAAGATCGATGAGGAGACGGCGGAGAAAACGCTGGCCGACTTCAGGGAGATGGGGGTGCTGGACGAGGAGCTGGTGGGCGAGGAAGAGGCGCTTGCGCGGGCGGCGGTTGCTCCCCGGTCGGCTTGTCCGGATGGGAGTTGCTCGGTGGAACCCCGCAAAACCGTGGTCGATTGAGGCCTGTGGTCTCCCACCCTGGCCGCAAAAATCCGCCGCGGTCCGCCGCGGAGGAGCTAGGGTGGCGCACCCGGCTTTTGTAGATGGGAAAGAGTGGGTAAACACGGGGTCGGATGAAGTATTTGACTGAGTTTCGGAATGGGGAGATTGCGCAGCGAATGGCGCGGGAGATTGCCGCCATTACTACGCGGCCGTGGAAGATCATGGAGGTTTGCGGGGGACAGACGCACTCCATTATCCGTAACGGGATCGACCAGATGATCCCCGGCGGGATCGAGATGATTCACGGGCCGGGGTGCCCGGTGTGCGTGACGCCGCTGGAGCTGATCGACAAGGCGCTGGCCATTGCGGCGCTGCCGGGGGTGATCTTCTGCTCCTTTGGGGACATGCTCAGGGTTCCGGGGACCGAGGGCGATCTGTTCCAGGTGAAGGGCGCGGGCGGAGACGTGCGGGTGGTGTATTCGCCGCTGGATGCGGTGGAGCTGGCGGTGAAGAATCCGGAGAAGCAGGTGGTGTTCTTCGGGGTGGGGTTCGAGACTACGGCTCCGGCCAATGCGATGAGCGTGCACGTGGCCAAGAGGCGGGGATTGAAGAACTTTTCGCTGCTGGTTTCGCACGTGCTGGTGCCGCCGGCGATCGAGGCGATCCTGCAGTCGCCGGGGAACAAGGTGCAGGGGTTTCTGCTGGCGGGGCATGTGTGCAGCGTGATGGGGTACTGGGAGTATCCGCCGCTGGGGGAGAAGTACGGGGTTCCGATGGTGGTGACGGGGTTTGAGCCGCTGGATTTGCTGGACGGGATTCGGCGGGCCGTGGTGCAATTGGAGGCCGGGCGGCACGAGGTGGAGAACGCTTACGAGCGGATCGTCACGTTCGAGGGAAATCAGGCGGCGCAGAAGATGCTGGCCGAGGTTTTCGAGGTCACGGACCGGGCGTGGCGGGGGATTGGGGTGATTCCCAGGAGCGGCTGGCGGCTGAGCGGGGCTTACCGGGAGTTTGACGCCGAGGAGCGGTTCCACATTACGGGGATTCATACCCAGGAGTCGGCGCTGTGCCGGGCGGGAGACGTGCTGCGGGGGGCGATCAAGCCGGCGGAGTGCGCGGCGTTTGGGAAGGAATGCACGCCGCGGCATCCGCTGGGGGCGACCATGGTTTCAAGCGAGGGGGCTTGCGCGGCGTATTACAACTATGGGCGGTTCCTGTCGGCGGAGGAGCTGGCTGGCGCGGGGTCGGCCTTGTCGGGGGCGGCGCATGGGTGAGGATCGGAAGGCCGGCGCGCCGGTTTCCGCCAAGACAGTCCCGGATTTTTCTGGGTGGTCCTGCCCGCTGCCGCTGGTGGGCTACCCGACCATCGTGATGGGCCATGGCGGCGGCGGCAAGCTGGGCAATGAGCTGGTGGAGCACTTGTTTCTGCCGGCGTTTCGGAATCGGGCGCTTGAAAACCTGGGCGATGCGGCAGTGCTTGATCTTGCCGGCGCAAGACTGGCGATGAGCACGGATTCGTTTGTGGTGCAGCCGCTGTTCTTTCCGGGGGGGTCGATCGGGGAGCTGGCGGTGAACGGGACGGTGAACGATCTGGCCGTTTCGGGGGCGTTGCCGAGGTTTCTGAGCGCGAGCTTCATCCTGGAGGAGGGATTTCCACTCAGCCAACTGGCGGCGATTGTGGAGGCGATGGCTCGGGCGGCGGCGGCGGCCGGGGTGCAGATCGTTACCGGCGACACGAAGGTGGTGGAGCGGGGACACGGGGACGGGTGCTACATCACGACGGCGGGAATCGGGGTGCTGCGGGAGGGGATCGAGGTGGGACCGCGGCGGGCGCAGGCGGGGGACGCGATCCTGGTTTCGGGGACCATCGGCGACCACGGGATGGCGATCATGAGCGTGCGCGAGGGGCTGGAGTTTGAGAGCCAGATTCGCTCGGACTGCGCGGCGCTGAACGGGATGATCGGCGAGGTGCTGGATGCGGCGGCCAGTCCGCAAGGTTGCGCGGTTCATGCCATGCGGGACCCGACGCGCGGGGGGCTGGCTTCGACGCTGAACGAGATTGCGCAGGCGTCGGGCGTGGGGATGGCGATCGACGAGGCGCGGCTGCCGGTGCGGGTGGAGGTGCAGTCGGCCTGCGAGCTGCTCGGCCTCGACCCGGTGTACGTGGCCAACGAGGGCAAGGCGGTGTTTTTTGTGGCGGCGGAGGCGGCGGAGCGGGTGCTCGAGGTGCTCAGGGCGCATCCGCTGGGGCGGGATGCGGCAAAGATCGGGCAGGTGACGGCCGAGCACAAGGGGATGCTGGTGGCGCGGACGGCGATGGGCGCGAACCGGGTGATTCCTACGCAGATCGGGGAGCAGTTGCCGCGGATTTGCTAAGAGGTCTTTCCAAGCTCATCTTGCTCTCCGATCAGATACACCTTCTCGCCACGCATCATGGATTTCAGGAAGTGATTTCCTGCTGCGAGCCTGGACTGGAACTCGGCGAAAGAGTAGAGAGTGGGGTTGACAGGACGGCCGATGATTTGCTCGACGGGGGCCAGTTGCGCGAGGACTTCTTCAAATGTCACATCTCCGACGATCATCAGATCGACGTCGCTTTCCGGCTTTTCTTCCTGCCGCGCCATCGATCCGTATACAAAGGCCGCTGAGATTCTATTCGCCAACGGCGCGAGCGCCAGCCGAAGCAATTCGAAGGCGCCAACGGTTTTTGCCACCAGGGCCTTCATTTCCGGGAACACTGGATGATTGCGGTTCACCTGATAATAGACCTGCCTGCCGGAGATGGAACGGTCGATCAATCCAAGCTTAGACAGGGTCGCGAGCTCACGTTGGACATTTCCCACGCTCACGCCAATCTCTCGCGCGATTTGGCGCACAAAGAACATCCGATCAGGGTGACCGTAGAGGACCCTCAGGATTGCGCCGCGGGTGTGGCCAAACAACAACGTTCCTAATGTCCCGGCTTCTGTTCTCATAATGAGAACAATTGTACTCAATTTGAGTACAATTTCAACTGTCGATTTCTCCATAGGGCGGCAAAGAAATAAGGAACAGTAGATAGGTATTCCACCAAAGCCCTAAAGAACGCGGCGAGGTGCGCCCGGCAGGCTTGGTGTGCCGAATTGCTCAGCGTGGGCAATTGATGGGTGGGAGACTCCAAATGCAAGGGATTGCAGGCGTTCTCGAAGAGTCGCGGGCGCTTGCCGCATGGCGGAGAAGACCATGAAACAGAGCGGGCAGGCCCATTTGGCAGGACTCCACAGCAGGGCGGCGTACGCACACATAGCGGCGGCGCACGAGCACAGCACAGGGGATCACGCCTCCGTTCAGCAGTTGGCCAGGAAGGCTCTGGGAAACTCCGTGGAAGCCGTCAAGGATTCTGAAGGGATTGCGAAGGACACGCCGCGGTCCATGGAGGTTTAGAGCCGCACGGTCCTCGACGACATCGTCGACGGAGAGGCACGCGGCAGACTCAAACCGGTGGGATAACCCTGGGGTTGCGACCCGGAGAGAAGGAGATTGAGATGGGACTCATCATTCTGATTATTGTTTTGATTCTGCTTTTCGGCGGCGGCGGAGGGTACTACGGCTACAACCGGTGGGGTAGCGGCGGAGGCGCGGGCATAGGGCTTGGCACCGTTCTGGTGATCCTGCTGATTTGCTGGCTGCTGGGAGTTTTCCACTAGAGCGAGGCGCATTGCGAGGTTGGCGGTCTTCCAGGTTTGCCAGGGAACACGAATCCTCCCTGGCGGACTTGACGGGCCAAATCCGGTTCCCTGCTCCCGCCGCGGCGGGCGAGAGCTGGAGCGGCCGGCTCGCGGCATGAGGATCATCGTGCTCATTTTGAGCAAGTATTTGGTTCATGGATTCTCTAAAAGCCATAAAGACAATAAAAGGCTGTAGATAGATGGATCTATCCCACCCTAGCCGCAAAAACAGAGACGCGGGGCCCAGAGGGCGCCCCGGTGGGGCACCCGCTTCCTCTTCCGCACCCAGTTCCCCTTCCGCACCCAGTTCCCTTCCGCACCCGCACCCCTTCCGCACCCAGTTCCCCTTCCGCACCCAGTTCCCCTTCCGCACCCAGTTCCCCTTCCGCACCCAGTTCCCCTTCCGCACCCGCACCTGCTCCCGCACCCGAGGCCTGGCGCGCGATCCACGGCACTTCGGTGGTGGTCTACGGAGCTTTCAGCGAGCGGGCTATGGTGGCGGCCCAGGCGTCAATCTCGGTCCAGTTGCGGAAGTCGCCCTGGGGAAAAAGCGCATTGTCGCGATTGGCGGGCAATTTATAGACGAGCCGGTGCAGGAACCCCAGTTTGGCCGAGTCCATGGCGCCGAAGAAGACGCGGTGGTCCCGGGGTTTGAGGGTCTCTCGAAACTTCGCGATCTCTTTGGGTTCGAGGAATTCAAGCAGGTCGCGGCCCTGGGCGTCTTTGTCCTTTGTGCCCAGCGGACCGCTGCTGAAGAGCCATACAGGGCGGTTGGCCAGAGCGCGAGCGTTGCGCCGCACAAAGCTGGTGGCCGGCTTCATCCAATGAAAGAAGTAGGCGGCGCTTCCGATGACGGCGGCGTCGTAGCCGGCCGGATCGGCGGCTTGCCGCGCGGGCTGCACCGTGGCTTCAAGGCCCTGCTGGCGGAGCGTGGCGGCGATGCGCTCGGCGATGCCCTGGGTGGCGCCGTAACGGCTTGCGTAAGCGATGAGAACGCGCATATCGATCACTCCCTCACAGATGAAGGTGGATAGTGAGCCGGGGCGCTCTTCCTGCGGGCGCGGGGCAAAGCGGGATGCACGAGGGCAGGGTAAGCGGGATGGAGTTCTGCTGCGGTGGCGCCCATCACAGGGGTTGGGTCCGCTGGGTTCCTTCAAAGTACGTTCGTAAGCACATTCTCTTAACAAACCGGCTGTTTCATCTCGGGGGCGGAGTTTCCGGGCCGATGGATGAGAAGACGCTAAGACTGCGGAAGGGCTGTCCCAAGTCGCAGGCGATCATTCTTGTCTTGAAAGGCCGGAGATGCTGAGTTTTGTGAGAGTCCCCTTCCATTGGGCGGCTTGGATGTGGCTTGCCGTGGGGGTTGTAACGGGTGTGGCGCAGGGGCCGGTGAGCCGCGTGGTGGGGCCGATCGATGAGGGGCAGGTGGTGACGTTGATGGGCAACGTGCATCCGCTGGCGCGGGGGGAGTTTGACCAGGGGGTGGTGGCGGGTGAGACGGCGTTGGGGCGGATGGTGCTGGAGCTGGAGCCATCGGCCGCGCAGCAGGCGGAGCTGGATGCGCTGGTGGAGGCGCAGGACGATCCGGGGTCGGGGCTGTTTCACCAGTGGCTGACGCCGCAAGAGTATGGGGCGCGGTTCGGGGTGAGCGGGCAGGATATGGCGCGGATTACGGCGTGGCTGAAGGGGCACGGATTCCGGGTGGAGGAGGTTGCGGCGAGCAACCGGCTGATTCTCTTTTCCGGGACGGCGGGGCAGGTGGCGGATACGTTTCATACCGAGATTCATCGCTACCGGGTTGATGAGGTGGAGCATATTGCGAACGCCGAGGACCCGCAGATTCCGGCGGCGCTCAGCGGAGTGGTGGGCGGGGTGGTATCGCTGCACGATTTCCGGCGGAGGGCGGCGATCGGTGCAAGGAAGGCGCTTTTTGGGGGCAAAGAAACGGAGGACGCGGCTGGGACAAAGGCCACGGCGGGGATAAAGGCTTCAGTTGGGGCGCGGCCGGGATACACCGCCGGGGGGACGCATTATCTGTTTCCGGCGGATTGGGCGACGATCTACGACCTGAACCCGCTGTACAGCGCGGGGATGATGGGAGCGGGGACGTCGATCGCGATTGTGGGGCGGAGCAACATCAACTTGAGCGACGTGACGGCGTTCCGGGCGACGTCGGGGCTGACGGCGAACGCGCCGGCGGTGATTCTGGCAGGGGCGAATCCGGGGCTGGTCAAGAGGGATCAGGACGAGTCGACGCTGGACGTGGAGTGGAGCGGGGCGATCGCACCGGCGGCGGCGGTGAAGTTCGTGGTGGGGGATTCGACGGCGACGACGGACGGGGTGGACTTGTCGGCCGAGTACATTGTGAACCACGCGACGGCGCCGGTGGTGAGCACCAGCTATATCAGTTGCGAGCGGGAGATGGGGACGGCGGAGCTGGCTTTCTACAACGGGCTGTGGGAGCAGGCGGCGAGTGAGGGGATGAGCGCGTTTGTGTCCTCGGGGGACGCGGGGGCGGCGGGGTGCTACAGCGGTTCAAACAGTTCGGGATCGGGAACGGCGGTGAACGGGCTGTGCAGTTCGCCGTATTCGACCTGCGTGGGGGGGACGGAGTTCAACGAGGGGTCGAATGCGGCGGAGTACTGGTCGGCGACGGATACGACGAGCTACGAATCGGCGCTGGGGTACATTCCGGAGGAGGTTTGGAACGAGAGCGGGTCAAATGGGGGGTCGGGACTGTGGGCATCGGGCGGCGGGGCGAGCGTCGTGTATGCGCAGCCGAGCTGGCAAAAAGGAGTGAGCGGGACGAGCGCAGCCAATGGAATGCGGGCGGTTCCGGACGTGGCGATGACGGCGGCGGCGCACGATGGGTATGTGATTTGTGAAAACGGATCGTTCTGGGTGATTTCCGGAACATCGGCGGCGTCCCCTTCGTTTGCCGGGGTGATGGCGCTGGTGGTGGAGGCGAAGGGCGGAACGGGGGTGGGGAACGCGAATGCGGGTCTGTATCCGTTGCTGAACGCGGCGAAAAATCCGTTTCACGCGACGCCTTCAGGGAACAACAGCGTACCGGGGGTGACGGGGTTTACGGCCAGCGGCGGGGCATATAACCTGGCCACCGGGCTGGGGTCGGTGGATGGGGCGGTGCTGGCGAGCAGTTGGGGCACGGGAAAGAGCGGGGTTGGGAGCACAATCTTTGCGCTGACGGCGGCGTCCAGTGCGGTGGCGGTGGTGCGGGGCGAGACCGCGACGGACGCGGTGACGCTGACGGGGAATGGGACCTACAGCGGCGCAGTGACCCTGAGCGTGAGCGGGCTGCCGACGGGAGTGATGGTTGCGTGGAGCAGGAATCCGCTGACGCTGAACGGGGAGAGTGGGACATCGACGCTGACGTTGACGGCGTCTTCAACGGCCAGGGCGGGGTCGGCGGCGATTACGGTGACGGCAAGCGGCGACGGGGTGACGGCGACCAAGCAGATCGCGGTACAGGTGGAGCAGGCGTGGGGTTGCAACTGTGGCTGGGGTCGAGTTTGCTCTCGATGGTGCACACCGGCAAGGGGTCAGCCTCGGTGACGGTGACCGCGGGGGCGGGGTTGGCGGAGTTATTGGACAGGTCCTCAGGCGAATTCTTCAGGCAAATCCTCTTGCTCGAAAAGCGCGAAGGACTGCTGGATGCGGGCGGGGATTGTGGCGGGATCGTTGCCGAGGGTGTGGTTGATTTCGAGGACGGTAGGAGGCGGCGCGGGGAGGGCCTTGAGTGCTGCAATGGTGGCCGGCCAGTCGATGTTGCCATCGCCGGGCCAGAGGTGCTCGTCTTTGAGGCCGTGGTTGTCGTGGACGTGGACGGAGACGATGTGGCTGCCCAGGGTGACGATGGCCTCGGCGACGCCTACGGTGATGTGGGCATGGCCGAGGTCGAGACAGACGCCGACGTCGGGAAGGTGGCCCATCTCGAGGATGATGAGCAGGTGCGTAGGCGTGGTGGGCTCGCTGGTGAGATTCTCGACGAGCAGGCGGACGCCAAGGGGGCGGGCAAAGGCGCCGAGGTGTTCGAGGGCGTTGATGGCGAACTCGATGCTGCGCTGCGACCAGCCGTCGTCGCGCACGCCGAGGTGGAGGACGAAGTTGCGGAAGGGGATCTGCTCGGCGGCTTCGAGGGCGCGCTTGATCTCGTCCACGGCATCGATGCGGCGGGATTTCTCAGGGTGCAGGACGTTGACGGCGGGCGCGCCGGCGCGGCCCATCTCGCGGTCAGGGAAGAGCGGGGCGTGCATGGAAAAGGGTTTGAGAGAGTTGGAGCGGAACCAGGCGGCCAGCTCGGCGATGTGCTCGCGGCTGGTGTAGTCGAAGTGCTGGCGGGCGGCAAAGATCTCGACTGCCTGGGCACCGGACCGGTCAGCCAACTCCAGCAGGCCGGGGTGCAAGCGCTGGTCGAGGAACAGGTGCGTGGATAGGACTCGCAGCATGGTGAAGAACTCCCCCGTTTCGCGTGGCTCCGGAAGACAAACCGGACGCTACACCGATTGTCTCATTTTGCAGGAGTTTACGTTGAGGCGGGTGCCGCGGAGGATGGTGCGCGACGGAAAGTTGGGGGGAGACCAGGTCTGGGTCGGGGCGCTCTCGGCGGGAACGGGCAACAGACGATCGTTTTTTGATGCGGGGGAATGGATATGGAAGTGTGTCGGGATGCAAGCCTGCGATATGGGGGGATCGCAGGCTTGCACCAGGAGGATACACGACTGGGGAAGGGTAAAACGGGGAAGCCGCAAACGTTTCCGGAGACTCCGGCGCGAGGTTTGCGACGTTCCCGGTGAGTTCAACGCAAAATTGAAGGCCCGCAATGCTGAACGGCAAAATCGCCGCTCCCATGAGCCTATGAGGGGCCATCGTGTGGACTCTCTAGGGGCTACACGGGGGAAGAATAGCATCGAGAAAACAGGCGTGAATGAGCAATTTTGAACACTTTTGAGCAACGTCAGAGCGGAATTCATTGGATCGAAAAATACTTCAGAATCTTTTCATATAACAAAACTGAGAGAAATTTGTCACATTGTGAAACGATTATTCAACTAACTCCACAATACGGAAGGGAGATGGGAGTTTCTCATGGAGGTTGTGCCGGGACGCGAGGGGCCGGGATGGAATTGGAACCGGTGAAGCGGCGGCAAAAGGTACGCGGCAGCGAGAAGCGGCAATCTTGTACCGGATGTGGGGAGAAATGGTGCGGGGAACACCGGCTGAGGGGGGAAGCAGTTGCGGCGACGGCGCTTTCCGGAATGCAAGCCTCCAACCCCCAGTAGGTTTGCAGACTCGCATCCCGGCAACGCATGACCAGGGAACAAGACGGGGGGAAAGCAGTCAACCAATCCAGAGGACCCACCTCGGGAATTGCGAAAACTTCCGCGGGTTGAACTGTTGCCCAGGCCCAATGTGCGGAATGGAGGGTCTGCTCACCATTTCTGTCACTCTGTACTCATCGAGAGAGCACATTCGTGATCGCACATGGGGAATCATCGCATGGAATGACAGCAATCGACTGTACTATTTTGCTCAATATCGAAAGATGAAAATCCATCTTTCTAAAACACCCCGGCCAAATAGTTGACCTGGGACGGACGGGGCTTTTCCTCCGTGGCGCCACACTGAGCCAGCACGATGGGCGACATGGTGATGACGGGGCATTGCGCATAGGCCAGCACCTTGTACACAGTGCCGGCGCGGGAGATGGCGGCAAAGTGGGACGCGCCCTGCGCACCCAGCACGATAAGGTTGGCCTGCTGGGCTCTGCCCTGGTAGAGGAGTTCCTCGGTGGGATCGCCGAGCGCCACTTTCGTACGCACGCGGACCTTATGCTTGAGCTTGACAGGAACCAGGGAGGGGAGTTCGGCCTCAATCTGGTCGATGGTGCGGTCGCCGAGGACTTCGGCGCGCTCCTGGGGCGGGATGACCCGGTGCAGGATCAGGCTGGCGTTGTGCCTGCAGGCCATTTCCGCGCCAAAGTGCGCCACCACGCGGCTGGCCTCCTGCTTGCTGACGTCGCAGAGGATCTTGCGGGTGACAAAGTTGCGATAGGTGCCCTCGACCACGTTGGGACCGACGATGCAGACCGGCACGTTGGCAGTGCGGAGCACGGCCTCGGCCACCGAGCCCACCAAAAGCTTGCCGACGGGGCCGGGGGAGTGAGCGCCCATGACCACCCGATCGACCTTCCGCTCGCGCAGGAAGTTGAGGATCTGGTCGGCGGCCCATCCCAGCCGGACCACGATCTTGCAGTGGATGCCGAGATTTCTGGCGCGTTGGGCGATAGGTTCAAGACGGATCTTTACGGCGCGGGCGACGGCGTATTCGTCGCACTCCATCGCCGGGTCCGCCCATGCGGCCAGGCCCAAACTGTCATATGCATGAAAAATAATCAGATCCGCGCCAAACTCGACGGCCTGTGCGAGAGCAAAGGCAAAGGCCTTCTCATTGGCGGGGATTTCGGAGGCGAAGAGAATCGTGGAGGGTTTGCTCCAACCTGGCTTGGGGGGAATGGCCATGGGATCCTCCTTGACTGGATTTTCCTTTTAAGAGAACTTGGCTCGACTTCAAAGTAAAGATCCGGGTGGAAACAAAGGGACTTCGGAGGCGAATCCAACGCGATGGCCGCGAGGATCCAGCCACAATGAACCGAAGCCCAGGCCTAATGTGACGAATGGAGGCTCAACCCCCAGTCTTCATGCACTGCTGTTCATGTGAGCAGGTCGCTGGGCGTCCATACTGCAGAATCGACCGGACCGGGGGAAGAAAACAGTTCAATATTGAACAATTTTCCATCATTAATCTGTGACAATCGTCACACTCGCCTGGGTAAGGAACGCATCCGGTTTTTCTCTGGAGTAAATAACCTCACTCTTGTCCCCACACGATTCGGTGCAATTGTCTGGTTTGTAACCCTTCTTTTTGTTCGGATGGAGAAAAACTGGCAGGAAGGCTCAAGGAGGCCACCGCGCATGAGGGCTCAGTATCCGGCGGCTTTGCCGTAGTGGCTGCGGTGGTCCTGTCCGCCGAGGAGGCCGCCGGTTTGGGGGTCGATGGCGATGCACTCGCCGTTGGACCAGTGGTGGTCCGCGATGGCGAGGTCGTAGCCGCGGGCGCGGAGGGCGGCGAGAGTTTCCGGGGAAAAGCCGGGTTCGAGGTAAAGCTTGTCGGGCAGGTACTGGTGGTGGAAGCGCGGGGCGTCGACGGCCTGCTGGATGTTGAGGCCGCCTTCAGAGGCGGAAAGGAAGATGTTGGCGACGGTGGTGATGATGCGGGCGCCGCCGGGAGAGCCGAGGACGTAACGGAGCTTGCCGTGTTCGAGGACAATGGTGGGGGTCATGGAGCTCAAGGGGCGCTTGCCGGGGGCGATGGCGTTGGCCGGGCCCTGAATGAGGCCGAACATGTTGGGAACACCGAGCTTGACGGCGAAGTCGTCCATCTCGTCGTTGAGGAGAAAGCCGAGAGAACCGGCGGTAACGTGGGAGCCGAAGCCGTCATTGAGGGTGGTGGTGACGGCGACGGCGTTGCCTTCGGAATCGACGACGGAGTAGTGGGTGGTGTCGTTGGATTCGGGACGGCGGCGGCCGGCGCTTTTGGGCGCGGGCGGGAGGAAACCGGCGGGGCGCGCGAGGGCGGCCGAGGGAGTGGCGGCGGCGGGGTCGATGGAGGCGCGCCAGGCGGCGTCGTAGGGTTTGGAGGTGAGTTCGGCGCTGGGGATGGCGTTGTAGTCGGGGTCGCCGAGGTAGTCGGCGCGGTCCATATAGGCGCGGCGATAGGCTTCGACGATGAGGTGGATGGACTGGGCGGAGCGGTCGCCCAGTTTGGCCAGGTCGTAGCCTTCGAGGATATTGAGGGCGCTGAGCAGGACGATGCCGCCTGAGGAGGGCGGCGGGGCAGAGATGACGGTGTAGTTGTGGAAGACGCCCGTGATGGGGGTGCGCTCGACGACGGTGTACTGGGCGAGGTCGTCGAGGGTGAGCAGGGCGCCGCCTTTGCGGAGGGCGTCGATCAGTTCATGGGCGATTTTGCCGTGGTAGAAGTCGTCGGGATCGGCGGAGATGCGCTCGAGGGTGCGGGCCAGCTCGGGCTGGCGGAAGGTCTCGCCTTCCGTGTAATGGTTGCCGTCGCGCTGGAAGATGCGTTTGGAGTCAGGGAACTTTCCCAGGTCGGGATCGGTAAGCTCTTTGGCTTCCTCGGCGGTGAGGATGAAGCCGTCGGCGGCGAGCTTGATGGCGGGAGCGATGACGCGCTCGAGGCCCAGCTTGCCGTACTTGCGCTCGGCGTAGACCAGGCCCGCGACGGAGCCGGGAGTGGCGATGGAGCGGTAGCCTATGACGGAGGAGAGGAGGCTGGCGTCGGGGATGACGTTGCCGTTCGCGTCCTGGTACATGGTTTCGGTTGCGGCGAGCGGGGCTTTCTCGCGGAAGTCGATAAAGGTGGTGCGCCCCGAGTGGGTGCGAAGGAGCAGGAAGCCGCCTCCGCCGAGGTTGCCGGCGGCGGGATGGACGACGGCGAGGGCAAAGCCGGTGGCGACGGCGGCGTCGACGGCGTTGCCTCCGGCGCGCAGGGTTTCAAGGCCGGCGTCGGAGGCGAGGTGGTGCACGCTGACGACCATTCCGTGACTGGCGCGGACGGGCTGCTCGCCGGACAAGGGAATCACGTTCTTCGAGCCCTCCTGGGCGGCGGCGGAGATGGGGATGGAGAGCGCGGCGCCGGTCAGGGCGGCCAGGACGGGGAAAAAGGGCCGTTGAATCATGGTGTTCTGACAGGATAACGCGGAATGGGGAGGTGCTTCGACGGTAAAGATGGTTTCGCCTTACGGTGAGTCACCGAAGACTCTTTCCTGGCGTCTATATCTGAAGCGGGCAACAGAGATTCGTCAGTTCAGAACACAACTCAACGCAATCGAATTCAATTTGTGGAGGCATTATGCAATGGAAATGGATGCAAACAGCGATTCTGGCGGTAGCAGTGGGAGCGGTGAGTGGGGCAATGGCCTGCGCGCAGGTGGGCGGCGCAGTGAAGAGCCTTGCGCAGACGGATGTATCGGCAAGCGTCTATGGAGCGTTCAGCGGAACCACCACGGGGGACGGCGTTGCGCAGAGTCCGTCCAATGCGGCCGGGGGGTTGATTGGGTTGCGGCATATCTCCAACCCGGTGCTTGGATTTGAGGTGACCTACTCGTTCAACCGGGCCAACCAGGTGTATAACGCCACCGAATACGCCTGTCCCGTGGGCGTAGTCCCCCCTTGCGGAGCGCCCCCGCCAGCGGTAGTCTCGGCCAATGCGCACGAACTGACAGGGGATTGGGTGCCGTCGTTGAAGATTGGGAACCTGCGGCCGTTTGGGCTGGTGGGGGGTGGGCTGCTGCTCCATGAACCCAGCAGCGGGCAGACACATACCACTTCGTCGACCAAGCCGGTATTTGTCTACGGCGCCGGACTGGATTGGGGTCTGCTTCCGCACATTGGCGTGCGGCTACAGTACCGCGGCAACCTCTACAAGGCGCCGGACCTGACCACGCTGTACGGCTCCAGCGGGGCCTTTACCCACACGTCGGAGCCGATGATCGGGGTGTACTTGCGGCTGTGAAGCAGGCCCGCCAAAAACTGGCTGCGGAAAAAGCGAACCCTGGGTGAATTCCCCGAAGAGCAGCCCTCAGGGGCTAAAGAGGCTGCAGAAAAAGTCCTGTTTTCGCGCCGAAATCCCGTGAAGCGACCCTCAGGGGCTAAAGCCCAGGTTGATTCTTTGGCACTTACGGCACGACTGAAGTCGTGCCCTGATACAGAACCCTCGCGAATCCACGCTGGATCGAGTTTTTCCGCAGCCTCTAAAGTCCACGTTGATGCTGTTGCATTTATGCGTCGGGGTTAAAACCCCGACCTGCCAGTCCCGGCCTACCGCTCGAATAAGCATTTCCGCAGGTTGTGAACCTACTGCGGCCAATGCAAGGCCGAAGGTGGGTAGGAGCGCTAATGCTCAGAACGGGAGACGCCGCAGTATTGAAAATGGGGAGGGCACCGCAACTTTCCAGCGAAACCGGTGTCAAACCACTGAGAGAGATCCGTGACGAGTATCGGGGACCACCCCGAACACTGCGGCGATGGTCGAGCGTAGCGGGTTTCCTGTATTTCTTCCTCTGCCCTCTGCGACAAGTGCATTTGCCTTTGGCTGTGCACCGATCGAACACGGACCCGATGGGGTTTGTGTTTGAACCCTCAACCTCCCCCGTTTCAGAAGGATGGCAATGAAGACAATAGTTACAAACTCACGGCAAAACCTCCTTTGGGTCTGCGGTTTGGTGGCTGCCTGCGCGATGATTGTTCCGCCGGTTGGCGCGGAATCGGCGGCTCCCCGCATCTCCTCCGAGATCACCAATGCGGAACAGTCGACCTTGAAGGGTTCGCTGCACCCCATGGCGCAGGCGCAGTTCGACGCCGGACGGATGCCCGCGGACACCCGGCTCAACGGCATCAGCATGGTCTTCAACCGTTCGGCGGCGCAGGAAGCGGATCTGCAGGCGTTGATTGCCGCGCAGCAGAACCCGGCATCGCCGCTTTATCACCAGTGGCTGACCCCGGACCAGTTCGCCGCGCGGTACGGAATGGCCGACGCGGATCTGGACAAGGTGGAGAACTGGCTGCAACAGCAGGGGTTTGCGATCGATTCGGTGGCGCGCAGCAAAAACGCGATTCACTTCTCCGGCAACGTGCGGCAGGTGGAGCAAGCCTTTGCGACGGAGATGCACTTCTACAAGGTGAACGGGACCCAGCATTTTGCGCCATCGACGCTGCTGAGCGTTCCTTCGGCGCTGGCGCCCACGGTTCTGGGCATCAAGAATCTGGACGATTTCCGGCCGCGGCCGCATGTGGTGTTCGGCAAGAACGGGCGCGTGAAGCCGGCGTTTACATCGGCCCAGACGGGGGATGTGTTCTTTGCGCCGGGCGACATTGCGACGGTTTACGACATCAAGCCGCTCTACAGCGCCAGTATCACGGGCGTGGGTCAATCGATTACGATTGTCGGCCAGTCGGCAATTCAAGTCAGCGACATCGAGGCCTTTCAAAACGCGGCCGGATTGGCGGTGAAAGACCCAACTCAGTTCCTGGTGCCGAATTCGGGGAACTCCACGGTTGAGGCCGGCGGGGATGAGGGTGAATCCGATATCGACCTGGAGTGGGCGGGCGCCATCGCTCCCGGCGCCACCATCAATTTTGTCTACACCGGCAGTAGCTCCAACTATGGCGCCTTCGACTCCATTCAATACGCTATCGACCAGAAGATCGGCACCATCATCAGCAACAGCTATGGGACCTGCGAGACAGACCTGGGCGCGTACTCACTGGAATCGAGCCTGGAACAAGGCACGGCGCAGGGTCAGACGATTATATCGGCCGCGGGCGACGGCGGTTCCACCGACTGCTATGGCATCACGGCGCTGACCACGGCGCAGCGGGAGGCTCTGGCGGTGGATTACCCGGCCAGCAGCCCGTACGTGACGGGCATAGGCGGGACCGAGATCTCCTCGGCCAATTCCGACTATGACACATCGGACACGGCTTACTGGGGGGCCGCGACTGGCTCTGCAGACCTGATCAGTTCCGCGCTCCAATACATTCCTGAGATGGCGTGGAACGACGACACGCCGAACTGCGGCCTGCTCAACTGTCTAAGTTCGGGCGGCGGCGGGGCCAGCGAGCTGTTTACCAAGCCGAGCTGGCAATCGGGAGTGCCTGGGATTCCCTCCGACGGCAAGCGCGATGTTCCTGACCTGGCTCTGTATGCATCGCCGAATTTTCCCGGCTACCTTTACTGCACCAGCGACGCAAGCGTCTGGAGCGCCGGTCAGCAGGGCAGTTGCGCCGTTGGCTTCAGGGACTCGAACGATCTATACCTTACGTTGGCCGGAGGCACCAGCTTCGATGGGCCGATTTTTTCCGGTATATTGGCGCTGATCAGCCAGAAGGCGGGCTATACCACCGGGCAGGGACTCGTGAATCCGACGCTCTATACCCTGGCCTCCAACAGCGCGAAGTATGCTTCGGCATTCCACGACATCACCACGGGGAGCAACGATTGCCTGGCCGGCTCGGCGAATTGCAGCGGCGATATCGGCTTTTCCGCCGGAACGGGCTATGACCAGGCGACCGGACTGGGATCGGTGGACGTGAGCAACCTGGCCAACGCGTGGCCGGCCAGCACGAGTATCCCCCCGACTTTGATCGATACAACGACGACGATCACGGCGTCGAACAGCGCTCCGGACGTCGGGGCTTCAGACACCTTCACCATCACGGTTACAGCGGCCAGTGGCGCCGTCGTCCCAACCGGCACGGTAAACCTGATCGTAGACGGAGGTACGCCGATCCCGGAGACGCTTTCCGGTAGCGGGACCTACGTCTATACGACGACGTTTACCACCGCGGGTTCGCACACAATCTTCGCCCAATATGCAGGCAACTCCATCTTTGCAGCCTCACCCGCCAGCGAACCCGGCAGCGTGACCGTGAATGTTGGAGTGGTCAGTACGGGCAAGGGAACGATCTCTCTTACGCCTGCGCCGAGCCCAACCACTCTGACGGTGACCCAGGGCAACCAGGGGACCGAAACGATCTCGTTGACTCCGGGGGGCGGGTACACGGGCACGGTTGACGTGTCCTTCGATACGTCGAACGACAATGCACTCCAGAATCTGTGCTATGAATTCACCGACATGAACAGCGCCGGCGATGGAACGGTACTCATCAGCGGGACGGCCGCCGTGACTACGCAACTGATTCTGGACACGAACGCCTCCGACTGTGTGTCGGCGGAGATGCGTCCCGGCGGCACGCAGCCAATGCACCGGCTGCGCCCGGCCAGCACGGCGAAGAACAATGGAGGGAATCCTTTGCCGTTGGGGGTTGCTTTTTCCGGATTGCTGCTGGCGGGCTTCCTGGGCCGCGGTTCACAGAAGCTGCGCGGTCTGGCGGGGCTGATTCTTCTGGCCGCTGTGGGGCTGGCGGTTACAGCTTGTGGCAGCAACGGTAACAACACCATCCCCAATCCGCCGAAGGGAACTTATACCGTTACGGTAAGCGCGACGGATTCGGTCACGGCAACCATAACCGCAACCTCACAATTTCAGTTCGTGATCCAGTAATCCAAGCGGGCGGGCAAAGGGGCAGGCATCTGAACAGAGATGTCTGCCCCTTTTTCGAGCAGTGCGCTCAGCGGTTGCCGATCGGCATAAGCCTGTCGGGAACGGTGCGGCAGACGCTGCTGCCGGCGAGTTTCCAGGTGGATCCATCCGCGTAAGTAACGGAGTTCAGCTCGACCATCTGGACGGCGGTCAGGCCGGGCGCCCAGAGGTCCGCGGAAACAGCATTGCCGGGGCCGGCGGAGAACCTGACGGTCAGGGTCATGGCCGCATCGGAAGAGTCGTCGGGGGTGGCCAGCGTCTGGGTAATGCGGCCTTTGGCGGTGAGACCGCGTACCGTGACCGTGGCCCCGGTGACCTGCCTGGAATCCGGGCTGGCGAGGATCAGGTGAAGGCGCTGAGCGGGGCCTTTGGGACGGGCATTGTCGACGGCGAGAGCGCCTCCGCCGGCGGCTTGCTGCGCGCGCAGCGAAACCGGGCAGGCGCTGGTCAGCGCGGGCGATTGGACGACGATGGTCCGGGTCTGGTTGGCGCCGAGGGATTGAACGACGACGGTCTGGTTCTGGTTGGGGTCGAGCGATTGAACAACGGCGGTCTGGTTCTGGTTGGGGTCGAGTGCCTGGGGATGGTACTGGCTGACGGCCTGGGCGGACGAGGCGAGCGAACCGAAAAGGAGGGCGAGCGAAAACGCGGCGGCGCGCTTCATGATGAATCTCCTTGCGAGCAGCATGGGCGGTTGCTTAAGGATTGGACGTTGGTGCTGGGCCGTGGTCATGGGCGGATTCGCAGTTTGCGGTTGCCGGAGGCGGTTTTGAGGGAAAATGCCGGGGTCCGGCGGGAGACACGCAGAACACTCATAGCGTAGTCCGGCCTGGGTTGGGAATCAAGCCGATCCAGGGCTTGCGGCGGCTACCGCTTGGCCGGGCCGTTGCGACGGCGGGTGCGGCGGCTCGGGGCGGTTTGCTGTGATACCGTTGCAATACGGCGTCCCTGAGCCGGGCCGGGATTTGCGGGCCTGTGCAGAATGGCTGCGATGCGGCTGGAATGGGGGCTCGGCCGAGCGAAACCAGAGAATGTCCCAACTGCCGGAATTGATATCGCCTTCGTTGCCCGCGAGCCCGGCTCAACAGCCTGGGCCGGGGCTTGCGTCCGGTTCCGGGATGGGGCCGGGGAATGGGGCTGGGCCTGAATTTGCGCCCGGAGCTGGAACTGCGCCGGGGGCGCCGCCGGGAAAGCACGGGCCGCAACGGATTCCGCGCTGGCTGGAGCGGGCCGAGCTGTTTTTGCGGGTGCTGCTGCGGATGTACATCGGGCTGGCGGTCTGCTACGCACCGTGGTCCAAGATGTTCTGGGACCAGAACCCGCTTTTCCTGCAGTTCCCCACGCTCTCGATCTATGCGGCCAACGGTGCGGTACGGGGCCTTGTGTCGGGACTGGGACTTTTGAATCTGTGGATTGCATTCCACGATGCGATCCGGCATGGGACGGAAGAGGGATGAACGACAGCGTTCAGGCGTCGGAGATCGGAGATCAGGGGTCAGAGATCAGCGACCCCCTCGAGCAGGAACCGCTCGCTGGGGACCCCGGCCTGGAAGAGGGAACGGTTCCGCCTGCGCTGGGCCAGGATGCAGCGCCTTCGGATGACGCGCCGGTGGAGCTGGAACGGGCTCCGCTGGCCTATGAGAATCACGACTTTCTCAACAGCGCGGATGGGCGGCTGATCAGGATTGTGGCGGAGTATCTGGAGCCGCTGGCGCGGTTCCGCCGCGAGCAGATACAGGACACGGTGGTATTTTTCGGGTCGGCGCGGTTTCGCGGGCGCGAAGAGGCCGATCATGCCCTGGAACTGCTGGAGAACACCGGTTCGGTGCGTCCGGCGCCGAGCCACGAGCAGCCGGCCAGCGCTCCGGAGATCGCGGCGGGCCAGGCGACGGAGTTGCAACGGAAGCGGGCGGTGGCGGCGGTGGATATGGCCCGCTACTACGAGGACGCGCGGCGGCTGGCGCAAATGCTGACCGCGTGGGCCAAGGGGATTCCTTCGCGGCGGCACCGGTTTGTGGTGACGTCGGGGGGCGGCCCGGGGATCATGGAGGCGGCCAACCGGGGGGCTCGCGAGGCGGGCGGCAAGACCATCGGAATGAACATACGGCTGCCGTTCGAGCAGGCGCCGAATCCTTACATTACCCCGTCGCTGAACTTTGAGTTTCACTACTTTTTCATGCGCAAGCTGTGGTTTGCGTATCTGTCGAAGGCGCTGGTGGTGTTTCCGGGGGGATTCGGGACGCTGGATGAGATGTTCGAGATCCTGACCCTGGCGCAGACGCAAAAGCTTGCCAAGAAGATCACTGTGGTCATTTACGGACCGGAGTATTGGAAGAAAGTGTTCAATCTGGAGGTGCTCGTGGAAACGGGGGCGATCTCGCCCAAGGACATCGAGCTGTTCCAGTTTGCGGACTCGCCGGAGCAGGCCTTCGAACTTTTGCGGCGGGGGTTGACGGAGAACTACCTGGCGGCGGAGGCAGCGGAAGGCAAACTGGCGACGGTCGCGCTGGCGGCGTCGGCGAGCAGGGAGCTGCTGGCCGGGTGGACGCTGGAGGATTTTCTGGGGCCGGAGCTGGCAAAGACGAGAAAATGAGGGAGATGCGCCCCAAATCTCAGGATTTTCTCCTGGATTTCCGGGGCGTTTTCGCTTAATTTGCGGTATTGCCGGTAACCTTGTTGATTCCTTGCACAATTGAAGGTGCATTCGCCGCATCTTAACCCTCCATTTATGGAAGGAAGCCGATACTGGATGCAGATGTCCGGGAACAAGCGCGGAGAAGGAGCAGAAATGGCCAGTTCGTCCATCTCGTACCTGTGGCGCGACCCCAACGCACCACGCGGCTTCCGTAGAGGCGTTTCCCTGCACGGTCACACGAACCAGTCTGCCGAGACGCTGGATTTTCTGGCCAACCTCGGCAACCAGTACCCGGTGATGCGGCCCTTGCTGTCGCGGTTGGAGCGGCGGTCGGAGGCCAGGTACGGTGTGCGGGTGAACTACGCGAAGGCCTACTGGACGCCGCCGATGACGCCCAAGCTGGCGTTCGACCTGGAGAGCGGGCAGATCGAGAAGCTGGACCTGGCGCCGATGGTCTCGATCACCGACCACGACAACATCAAGGCGCCGATGCTGCTGCGGACGATTCCGAGCGCGCGGCAGATTCCGGTATCGGTGGAGTGGAGCGCGCCGTATGGGCCGCAGTCGTTCCACCTGGGGGTCCACAACCTGCCCAGCGCGCGGGCGACGGAGTGGATGGCAACGCTGAGCGATTATACGGCGCACCCGAGCAACGCACGGCTGACCGAGATTCTGGCGGCGCTGAACGCGGAACGGAATGTGCTGTTGGTTTTCAACCATCCGATGTGGGACCTGTACCTGATCGGCAAGGAGAAGCACGAGTTCCTGGTTGGTGAGTTTCTGCAGAAGAACGGGGCGCATCTTCATGCGCTGGAGCTGAACGGATTGCGGCACTGGAGTGAGAACCGCGCCACGCGGCAGTTGGCGGAGAAGTGGCACATGCTGCTGATCTCCGGCGGGGACCGCCACGGCGTGGAGCCGAACGCCACCATCAACCTGACCAACGCGAGCAGCTTTACGGAATTTGTGCACGAGATCCGGCGAGAGAAGAAGAGTAACATGCTCTTCATGCCGCAGTATGCGGAGCCGTGGAAGCACCGGATTCTGCAGTCGACGATCGACGCGGTGCGCAACTATCCGGAGTTTCCGCAGGGTTCGCGGAACTGGGACCAGCGCGTATATCATCCCGATCTGAATGGGGTGGTGCGGCCACTGAGCGAGCTTTGGCCTGCGGGAAGGGCGCCGCGGGCAATGCGCCTGGTGATCGGCGCCGTGCAACTGATGGGCAGGGGCCTGGTTTCAGGCGGGTTGCGCATGGCGTGGAGCGAGGCGCACCAGTTGCGGCTTGCACTGGGCGAGCACGACGGATAAGCAGGCGGGAATTCGCCTGACCGGGCGTGCAGGGCGAGACAGCGGACCGGGTTCCGACAAAGCGATGAATGCAAGAATGCCGCGGGTGGCGTACTTCCCCGACTCGTTTCACGAGGTGAACGGGGTTGCGCATACCAGCCGGCACTTTGAGGCGTTTGCGCGGCGGCGGAATCTGCCGTTCTTGTGCGTGCGGGCCGGCGACCGGGCGCAGGCCATGCTGGAAGAGGGCAACGTATGGACGCTTGAGCTGCCGCGGAGCATTCTGTCAATTGCCCTGGAAAAAGACCTTCGCTTCGATCCGGCATTTCTCAGGCACATTCCGCTGATTGGCGAGGTTGTGGAGCGGTTCAAGCCGGACCTGATTCACATTACCGGGCCCAGCGAGGTGGGGATGCTGGGCGCGTGTCTGGCCCACCATCTGGAGCTGCCGCTGGCGGGAAGCTGGCACACCAACGTGCATGAGTATTTGGCGCGACGGTCGGACTGGCTTCTGAAGTTGTTGCCCAAGCGGCAATCCGATTCAACGGGACAGACGATCGAGGACCTGGCGATGGCGGTGGCGGCCAGCTTCTACTCGGTGGCGCAGGTGCTGTTTGCGCCCAACCCGGAGCTGTGCGCGCTGCTGGAGAAGGCGACGGGGCGGCCGTGCCACCTGATGCCGCGGGGCGTGGACGCGGAGCTGTTTCATCCCGACAAACGCAAGCGAGAGCCGGAAGACCGGGACCATGTGCTGGGGTTTGTGGGGCGGCTTTCTGTGGAGAAGAATGTGGCGCTGCTGGCCGAGGTCCAGGAAGAGCTGGAGCGGATGGGGCACAGGAGCTTCCGGTTCCTGATTGTGGGGCACGGCGGCGATGAGGGGTGGCTGCGGGAGCGGCTGCCGCGGGCGGAGTTTACCGGGGTGCTGAGGGGCGAGGCGCTGTCGGCGGCCTACGCGAATATGGATTTGTTTGTGTTTCCGTCTCATACGGATACGTTTGGCAACGTGGTGCTGGAGGCGCTGGCCAGCGGAGTGCCGGCGATTGTGACGCCGGACGGCGGGCCGAAGACGATTGTGCGGGACGGCGTGACGGGGCGGATTGTGCCGGACGGAGAGTTTGCGGCGGCGGCGGCGGGGGTGCTGGGGGACCCGGAGAAACACGCGGAGATGCGGCGGGCGGCGCGGAGTTATGCGCTGACCATGAGCTGGGACGCGGTGTTTGAAGGGGTTTATGCGGGGTATGAGGGGCTGGTGACGCAGGAACAGCTCGCGAAGGCGTAGGTGGGTGGGGGTGGAGCTCGTCGTTTCTCAGGTCTCAGAATCGAGACCTGGGGCACCCAGCGAAGAGGCTGCTGGCGGAGAATGCGCCGGCCAGGGTGGCTGCGTTGCGGAGGAAGGTGCGACGGTCGCTCGGAATCATACAGAGCACTGTAGGCGGTTCCAGGGAGGGGATTCAACGGAAAAATTGCGGTGAGTGAAGGCCGGTGCGGAGGCCGTTGCGCAAATCCAGGGCGAAGGGGGTTTCCTTGTCGGCGATCATGCTCCAGCCTCGGCCGTGGAGCGTTGTGCCTTCGATGGCCGTGACGGTCACGCCTTCGTCGGAGAGTTTTTCGGATTGCCAGGCCTGGCCGTTGGAGCCCCAGGCGAGGATGGCGTGATGGCCGACGAACAGAAGGATATTTTCGGCGGGGAGGGGACGGATTTCGAGGACCGGGCGGAAGGGGATCATGGTGAAGTTGTTTGGCGCGGTGGTCGAGATGATGTAGGCGTACCCACCGGAGACGGCGCAGATTTCTTCCGGGTGTGGAGCGGACCAGAGGCCGGTGGGGACGGCGGGATCGCGGAAGCCGAGGGCGCAGGTGGCCAGGAAGGGCTGCGAATCTTCACTGGGGCGGATGAGGACTTCGAGGGCTCCGCGCTCGACTTCTTCAGCCTGTAGGGGATAGACGAAGTGGCGGGTGGGCAGGACGAGGGGGCGCGCGGGGAGGACTTCGGCCTGCCAGTGGTGGGGGAAGCTGAAGTCCACAGTGGATGCGGGGATCGGGGTGCTCACGGGAGGGCCTTGTACTTCAGAATCCAGTCCTCCTGCTCCTGGGTGTCGGGCACGGAGAGGCCGCGGGCGGCTTGGATGGCGATGAGAGCTGAACTGGGAGTCCAGCCGAGGTGGATGAGCGTGCAGGCCGCCGTGACGGTGGAGCGGCCGATGCTTCCGCGGCAATGAACGCCGATGTGCTCGCCGGCGCGGAGGCGATCTGCCAGCCCGGCTACGAATTCCCGGAAGGCGGCGGTGTCGGGCGGGGTATGGCAGTCGGGAATCGGATGGGAGAGAAACTTGACCCCGATCTTCTCAGCGAGGCGGCCTTCCTCAGCAACGCCAAGCATCACGGCTTCATCTTCTCCGAGGAGCGAAACCAGGGTCTCGATGCCTCCCTGCTTCATTTCCATCAACTCGTTCTCAAGCCCATCGCCTCCGAGCGGGCAAAGCACAATGGCCAGCGGTGCGGGTGGGTTGCCTTTGATCCAGAAGACGTCGGTCATGCGTAGTCAGACTCCTGCGAATTGGGTAAACAGAATTGCTCCAGGCGGTCGCGGACGGTGGGGATGGGAAGGCCGAGAGCGGCGCCGTCTTCAATAAGGGGGATGAGCTTGTCGAACTCGCGGCCGGAGTGGGCGCCGGTGAGGGCGATGCGGACGGGATGGAAGAGTTCCTCGCCATGGACGCCGGCGGCGATCTTGATTTCGTTCATCCAGGCTTTGAAGTCTTCGGGAGTGACGTGGCCGCTGTGGGTGCGAACGCGGCCGGCGAGTTCGCCGAGGACGGTGCGGGCAGAGTCGGCGTTGAGGATGGCGGAGTTCTCAGGGTTGGCGCGGGCGGCGGCGGGGTCGAAGCCGAAGATGAAAGCGGACTGGACGGGGAGCTGGTCGAGGTGATCGACGGCGGGGAGAAAGAGGGCGAGGAGACGGGCAAACCAGGCTTTTCTGCGGTTGATCAGCTCGATGGGGGGGAAGTCCAGCCGAATGGGAGGGTCGTGCTGCGCCAAAAGGGACGCCATTTCGGCGGTATGCAGTTCAGAGGAAGACCAAAGGGGAAAAATATCCGGCCGGTGGAGGCAAAACTGCCGCTCGGCTAACTTCTCGATGCGTTCGGGGTCGGCTTGATTGATGTAATGGCGGTTGAGCCAGTTGAGCTTGTCGAAGTCGAAGATGGCGGGCGAGGGGGTGACGCGCTCAAGGGAGAAGGCGCGGGTGAGTTCGGGGAGGGTGAAGGTTTCGGTCTTGCCGTCTTCGGCGCCCCAGCCTAGGAGGGCGAGGTAGTTGACGAGGGCCTCGGGCAGGTAACCCATCTGGCGGAAGGTGGAGATGGAGGTGGCGCCGTGGCGCGTGGAGAGGCGCTCGCGGTCGGCGCCGAGGATGGTGGAGAGGTGGGCAAAGACAGGGACGGGCCAGCCGAAGGCCTGGTAGATGGCGACCTGCCTGGGAGTGTTGGAGATGTGGTCGTCGCCGCGGATGACGTGGGTAATGCCCATGAGGGCGTCGTCGATCACGACGACGTAGTTGTAGACGGGAACGCCAGCGGAGACGCCGCTGGCGCCGCGGACGAGGACGGGGTCGCTGACGGTGCCGGCGGGGAACTCGACGGGGCCGTGAACGAGATCGTGGAAGCGGAGGGGATGGTCTTCGATTTTGAGGCGGACGGCGTAGGGCTTGCCGGCGGCGAGATTCCCGGCGATGGTGGCCGGGTCGAGGGTGCGGCAGCGGCCGGAGTAGATATGGGGGCAGTGGGCGGCTGTGGCGAGGGCGCGCTCGGCTTCCAACTCTTCCGGAGTGCAGAAGCAGCGGTAGGCTTTTCCTTCGTCGAGCAGGCGCTCGGTGTGCCGGGCGTAGAGGTCGAGGCGCTGGGATTGGCGGTAGGGGCCGTGGCCGCCTTTGTCGGGCAGGCCGGCCAGGCCGGGGCCTTCGTCCCAGTCGAGGCCGAGCCAGCGGAGGTCTTCCATGAGCTGGGCTTCAAAGCGGGGTTCGGAGCGCTCGAGGTCAGTGTCATCAATGCGGAGGATGAACTGGCCGCCCAGGCGGCGGGCGAAGAGCCAGTTGTAGAGGGCGGTGCGGGCGTTGCCCACGTGGAGCAGGCCGGTGGGGGATGGGGGGGCAAACCGGACGCGGGGAAGGGTGCTGGTCATGACAACAATGATGATAGACGGTGGAAAAGGGATGGGCGAGCGCGAGGCTATGCACTCTTCGTCATGGTCTCGGCGGGTTTGGTGGCGTCGAAGCGCTGTTGCGCGGCGAGCATCTGAGCGATGTTGGCTTCGGCCCATTCGCGGAGGGCGTTCACGGGCTGGGTGAGGGCGGCGCCGAGCGGGGTGAGCGAGTACTCGACCGTGACCGGGACGGTGGCGAAGGCGCGGCGGTCAACCAAGCCGTTACGTTCCAGTTGCTTTAGCGTTTGGCCGAGCATCTTCTGGGAGATGCCGTCGAGGCGGCGCTTGAGGGCGTTGAAGCGGACGGGTCCGGCATCGAGAGCGCCGAGCACCAGGACGGTCCATTTGTCGGCGAGCTGATCGAGAACGACGCGGGTGGGGCACTTGGAGTTGAATGCGTTGTATTGGAATGGAGCGGGTTGGCCGAACATGGTTTCCTCCTGGTGACCAGAGAACATCCTGGTATCTTCTTGAAACTTACTTTATTCTAGCGCCTAATAGGTTTACTGGGAATCGCCGGTGTGGGGCAGATTGCGTTGCGCCGGGAGCCCGACACAAAACACAAGGGAGATTGAGCATGAAAGTTACTCTGTATGGAGCATCCGGGATGATCGGGAGCCGGATTCTGCAGGAATTGGTTGACCGCGGACACGAAGTGACGGCGGTGGTGAGGAATCCGGAGAAGGTGACGGCTGAGGGCGTGGTTGTGGTCAAGGGCGACGTGACGGACGCGGCCAGCGTGGCGGCGACTGCGCAAGGGGCCGAGGCGGCGATCAGCGCTTATGCCCCTCCGCAGACGGAGGCGAGGACGATTGTGGATGCCACGCGGTCGCTGCTGGCGGGGTTGGCGGCGGCTGGCGTGAAGCGGCTGATCGTGGTGGGCGGCGCGGGCAGCCTGGAGGTTGCGCCAGGTGTGCAGTTGGTGGATACGGCGCAGTTTCCCGAGGCGTGGAAAGGAATCGCTCTGGGGCACCGGGATGTGCTGCCGGTTCTGGAAGCGTCGAGCCTGGACTGGAGCTATCTGAGCCCGGCGGCGTTCATCCAGCCCGGCGAGCGGACGGGGAAGTTCCGGCTGGGCGGCAAACAACTGGTGACCGACGAGAGGAGCGGGAGCAGGA